>WNFD01011212.1_pt1 | contig 10500 bp, 10 predicted proteins | sample 5400491 | NCBI WGS metagenome assembly WNFD01 (sample SAMN13153343, study PRJNA577476) | soil metagenome | isolation source: 120 cm saprolite under Douglas fir tree site 2 hole 2 replicate 2 | place: USA:California | collected 2015-04-18 | reverse complement strand
TTCTTCACGCTCGCCATGAACGTCTCCTCCTCGAGACCTCGCGGTCGCGCTGCGTCGTGCGCTGCAAGGAAGACCCGCCGGCGACCCTGGACCGCGCGGCCGCCGGCGAGTCGTGGAATGGTCGGGGTGAGAGGATTTGAACCTCCGACCCCCTGCTCCCAAAGCAGGTGCGCTACCGGGCTGCGCCACACCCCGAACTACTTGGAAATATTATCATGTTGAGCTCGCCGCTGTGTTTACAAGTAAGCAGATCATCCGCTTGCTTGTACTATGTCCTAAAAAATCGTCCGAATTGAACGCGCCCCGCGAATATTTGCCCGGCCGCTGTGTCCCAAAATACCCCGGCTCGTCCCAGGAAGACCGTCAGCGTGGCGTCAACAATCCTTGGTCGAAACAGGTCCGCACACGAAAACGGTTTCGAACCGTGTTTCAGTCACGATCACGTTTTCGCCATCTTACTCAGCCGGTTAAAAAGCATTCGCCCCCCAAGAACACGACGCGACCAAAAACAGGCACCCGCACAGTGCTCATGGCTTACAAGGACGAGTACGAGGTTGCTCGTCTATACGGACGGCCGCTTTCACGAGGAGCTCGCCCCAGGAATTCGAAGGCAAGCCGATTCCCTCTGGCGCCCCCGATTCTTGGCAATCAGGACCGCCAGGGGCGTCCGGTCAAGCGGACGTTCGGTCCGTGGAGCGCCAAGCAGCTTGCCTTCGATACGTGGAATACACTAGTATGGTAGTGAGCGCCAATGGTCTTGTAGCCGGCCCGCATCGGAGCGGGATAGGAAACGTCTTGAAGATCGACAAAATCGAAGACCTCCATTGCGATGCCGGATGGCGGGCATTTTCGTTCCTAAAGGTCACCACCGACGACGGCCTGGTCGGCTGGTCGGAATACACCGAGGGCGACGGCAGCCGCGGGCTCACGTCCATCATCCATGGCATGGCCGAGGCGTTGATCGGCATGGACCCGGGGCCCGTGCAGGCGATTTCGTCCCTGCTGTACATCCGGCACCAACAGGCGGCCAACGGCGTGAACTACCGCGCGATGGCGGCGATCGAGAACGCGCTGCTCGACATCAAGGGCAAGGCGCTGGGCGTGCCGGTCTACGAATTGTTCGGCGGTCCGATTCGCAAGCGCTTTCCCGTCTACTGGTCGCACTGCGGCACCTACCGGGTGCGCAATCACGTTGACGTGGGGACGCCGCGCGCCCTCACCTACGACGACATTGCGGCCCTGGGCGCGCAGGTGAAGGCGCGGGGTTTCAAGGGGCTGAAGACCAATATCCTGGATTTCGACGGCGAGAAGCTGGTGGGCTTTGGTCCTGGAGCCGGTCGCACGCCAGGCTGGCCGGAATTGAATGTCGACCGCAAGACGCTCAAGTCGGTGCGCGACACGCTGACCGCCTTCCGCGCGGGCGCCGGCCCCGACATGGGCCTGTACCTGGATGTCAACTACCACTTCAAGACCGAAGGCTTGCTCAAGGTCGCGAAGGCCGTCGAGCCCTACGACCTGACTTGGCTGGAGTTCGATACCTGGGATCCGCAGGCGCTGGCGCTCATCCGCAATAGTGCGCCGTGTCCCGTCGCGTCATCTGAATCCGTGACCGGGCGACGCGCCTATCGGCCGTTTCTAGAAGCCTACGGTTCGGATGTCGTGATCATCGACGTGCTCTGGAACGGCTTCCTTGAATCGATGAAAGTTGCCTCCATGGCCGAGAGCTACGAGGTCAACGTCGCGCCGCACAACTACTACGGCCATCTCGCCACGGCGAGACGAGCTTTTCCTGAGTGCGCCTGTGATCGAGAACGGCGATCTGTTGCTGCCCACCGGTCCGGGTTGGGGCGTCGAGGTCAATGAGGCGGCGGTGCGCGCACGTCCGCCCAAGTGACGATGAGTGGCCAGGCTATGGACTTCACGGGCAAGGTTGCACTGATCACCGGCGGTGGCGGCGATATCGGGCAGGCGGCCGCGCTGGGCTTCGCCACGCACGGCGCAAGAGTCGTGATCGTGGATATCGACGAGGCCGCAGGCCTTGCCGGCGCCGGACTGGTCAAGGAGCGTGGCGGTCACGCCAGCTTCGTGCGCGCCGATGTCTCACGAACCGCCGACGTCCGCCACTATGTTCAAGCGGCGCTCGACGCCTATGGCGCCATCGACTGCTTCTTCAATAATGCCGGAATCGAGGGCGCCATCGCCCCTACGCAGGACTACGACGAGGTGATGTTCGATCGGGTGATCAGCGTCAATCTCAAGGGCGTTTTCCTCGGTTTGCGCCATGTGCTACCCGTGATGCTCCGCCAAGGGGCGGGCACCATCGTGAACAGTGCTTCGATCACGGCCATATTCGGCGGCCCGCGAATGCCCGCCTATGTCGCTTCCAAGCATGGCGTGCTCGGGTTGACCAAGGCGGCGGCCGCCGACGTCGCGCGTTTTGGCGTGCGGGTGAATGCCGTCTGCCCCGGCCCGGTCGAGACGCGCATGATGCGTTCGCTCGAGGCACAGCGAAACCCGGCCGATCCCGCCGCGATGGGCGCGGCCATTCGCGCCGGCATTCCGACCGGCTCCTACAGCACGCCCGAGGAAGTGGCGAACGCCGTGCTGTACCTGTGCTCGGCGCTATCGGGCAATGTCACAGGAACCCATCTGATGCTCGACGGCGGCCGTTCGGCCACCGGCGGTGCGCCGTCCCCGAAAGAGTCATAGGAGAAGACAAAGATGAAAGTCCTCGATGGCAAGGTCGCAATCATCGTCGGCGGCACGAGCGGCATCGGCGCGCGCACGGCTGAACTCTTCGTCGAGGAAGGCGCCACCGTGGTCATCGCCGGCCGCCGGCGCGACGCAGGTGAAGCGCTGGCGCGCAAGCTTGGGTCCGCAGCGAGCTTCGTGCAGACCGATGTCGCCCGCGAGCAGGAGTTGAGGGAACTGATAGAAGGGACGGCCGCGCGGTTCGGCCGGATCGATTGCCTGTTCAACAACGCGGGTTACGGAATTCCCCAGCGGAGCATCGCCGATCTCGATATCGCCGAGTTCGACGCGCAGATGGCGGTGATCGTGCGCGCCGTGATGCTGGCCATGAAATTCGTCGCGCCGATCATGTTGCGGCAGCGCTCTGGCTGCATCCTCAACACTGGCAGCATCGCCGCGCATCGCTCCGGCCTGAGCTCCCAGACCTACTCCGCTGCCAAGGCCGCGGTGGTGCATGCAACCCGCTGCGTGGCCGCCGAACTCGGTGAGAGCAACATCCGTGTCAACAGCATCTCCCCGGGCGCGATCGTCACCGGTGTCTTCGCCAAAGGCGTGGGCGTCGACCCCAATATCGCCGACCGTCATCTCGAAACCGTGACCAAGCACTTTGCCGAGGCCCAGCCGATTCCCCGGGCCGGCATGCCGGAGGACATTGCGAGGGCGGCGTTGTTCCTGGCTTCCGATGCCGGCAGTTTCGTCAATGGCATCGATCTGGTGGTGGATGGCGGCGTGATCACCGGCAATCGCTTTTCCGCCGGCGCCCAGGCGCGTCGCGAGTTGGTCGCCGCGGTGAAGGCGGAGATCGATGCAGCAGCTTGATTGCCAAGGCGCGTAACTTCATTCCAATGGAGGCAACATGTCGAACAAGATCATCGTTACGTGCGCCGTGACCGGTAGCGCTGAAACCTATCGGACGAACCCCGCTGTTCCCATCTCGCCCGAACAGATCGCGGCGGCGGCGCTCGAAGCCGAGGGCGCAGGCGCCTCGATCGCGCACATCCATGTGCGCGATCCCGAGACCGGAAAGGCATCCGGGCGGCTCGACCTGTTCCAGGACGTAGTGGAGCGAATCAGGGCTGCCGGGTCGCAGCTGATTCTGGAGTTGTCTTGCGGACGAGGCGGCACGTTTGCGTTTGACGCGGGGACCCCAGGCCGGGCGGGCGAGGGGTCGAACATACTGACCGCGGCCGATCGCGTGGCACATGTCGAGGCCCTACGGCCCGAGCTGTGCAGTTTGGATGTCGGCTCGCTGAACTTCGAGAAGCTGGTCTACATGAATGCCCCGAGCGAGCTTCGCGAGATGGCCCGACGCATTCGCGCAGCAGGGACGAAACCGGATCTTGAAGTGTTCGATCTCGGGCATATCGAATTCGGGAAGCAATTGATCCAGGAAGGCCTCATCGAGACGCCAGCCTTGTTCCAGATCGTGCTGGGTGTTCGGTGGGGCGCCCCGGCGACCTGTCAGGCCATGCTCGCGATGAAGGATGCCCTGGCGGGCTTGCATTGGTCGGTTTCGGACATGGGTTCGGGCCAACCGCACCGCACGATCACGCAAGGCATGCTCCTCGGTGGCAGCGTGCGCGTGGGTCTGGAAGACAGCATCTACATAGAACCGGGCGTCCTGGCGAAAAGCAACGCGCAAGAGGTCGAGCAGGCCGTCAGGCAGATCGGGTACCTGGGATTCGATGTCGCAAGTCCGGGCGAAGCGCGCGACATGCTCGGCCTCCATCGCCATTGATCCAGGAGCGATCGATGCCACGCCAGCTGTGGACCCTGACTCAATCGGACGCGAGTTTCCTCGTCGATCATTCGATCAGGACTGCCGCGGACATGGGCGTCGCCGTCACCGTCGCCGTGGTCGAGGCTGGCGGGGTCACCGTCGCCTTGCTTCGGATGGATGACACAAAATTGGCAAGCGTCCGCGTTGCCGAGGCAAAGGCCTGGACCTCCGCGCTGTTTCAACGTGCGAGCAGCGACTATGGACCCATCACCGCTCCCGGCAGCGTCGGCTATGGCCTGCAGAACGCTTTCCCCGGAAGCCTGGTCCCGATGATCGGCGGCCAGCCGATCTTTGCAAATGGCACGTGCATCGGTGGCATAGGGGTCAGCGGCGCGTCCGGCGAACAGGACGACAGCATCGCCCAGGCCGCGATAGCCGCCTTTGCTAAGCGAGTCACCGCATGAAAAACAAGAAGTTCAGTGTAGTCAAGACTGGAAAGGCCATGAGCAGCGTCGCGCTTTCATCGCCCAAGTTGCTGGCGGCGGCGGATTCAGCGGCGCAGCATATCCAGCAGGCGTTGCGGCGCGCCATCGTGACGCTCGAACTGCCGCCGGGTGCGCATTTGTCGGAGAACGAAGTGGCCTTGCGCTTCGGCGTATCACGCCAACCGGCGCGGGAGGCGATGATTGCGCTCGCCAAGATCGGGCTCGTGCGCGTGGTGCCGCAGCGCGGCACGGTGGTGGTGAAGATTTCGGCCCGGCAGATGATGCAGGTCCGCTTTATCCGCGAGGCGCTGGAAACGGCGATCGTGCGCCAGGCTTGCAGCCGGTTCGATCCGATGTTCCGGGCAAGCATCGACTCGATCCTCGCAGCGCAGCGCAGGGCTGCGCGGGACAACGACATCCCGGCCTTTCAGGAGCACGACGAACGATTCCATGCGGCTCTCGCAGCCGGAGCGGACGCTGAACTCGCGTGGCAGGCGGTCATCGACATCAAGTGCCATATGGATCGCGTGTGCCATCTGACATTGCTGGATCAGAAGACGGTCCTGGGGCTGATCGACCAGCACGAGACCATTCTGGCCGCGATCGACGCCCAGGATGCGGACGCCGCCGACAAGGCAATACGACACCACCTGACGGAGATCCTCCGATCGCTGCCGAAAGTGCTGGCGGACCGCGCCGACCTGTTCGAATGAGCGAGATGGGACATATCGTGAAGACCGCTTCGCTGGAACGCTGGTTCGATCGATATTTCGTGCAAGCCACCGTGCTGCCGACATTCCTGGTGATGGTGTGTGTCTTCGGCCTGCCGCTCGTATTTTCCTTCTATCTGAGTTTTACCGGATGGGGCCTGGAGCAACCGCTGTTTGCGGGCCGGTTTGTCGGGCTGGCGAACTACGACGACGTGCTGACCAACTCGGTCTTCAAGAAGGCGATCTACATCACCCTCGGCTACACGGCTGCCACGGTGGCCGCGCAGATGCTGCTCGGATTGGGGATCGCATTGCTGCTGAATGTCGATCTGCCGGGAATGCGCGTCTTTCGCACCGCGTTGATCGTGCCGATGATGGTCACGCCGATCGTCGGCGCGCTTTGCTGGAAGCTGTTGCTCGACCCAAGCCACGGCGTGTTCAACCAGTGGATCGGGGAAAAGATAGTCTGGCTCGGCCGGACCGATACCGCCATCTATGCAATCTGGCTGGTAGGCGTGTGGCAGAACACGACCTACGTCACGATCATCTTGCTGGCCGGCCTGCGGTCGTTGCCGTCCGACCCAATCGAAGCCGCGGCTATCGACGGCGCCGGCCGCCTGGCAGCGTTCTGGTTCGTCACGCTTCCCATGCTGCGGCCGTATATCCTCGTGGCGCTGCTGTTGCGCACGATCTTCGAGTTCCGCGCGTTCGACAACATCTACGCGATGACCGGAGGGGGTCCCGCCAACAGCACGATGGTGCTGTCGATGTACACCTACCTGGTGACGTTCGTGCAATTCGACTTCAGCATCGGCGCCGCCGCGGCGTGGTTGATGCTGCTGATGTCACTGGTCCTGTGCGTGCTCTTCATCCTCGTGATTCGTAGGGCGCTCTGATGGCTGCCGTGGTCGGTTCCCCCCGTGTGCAAAAGCTGGAGTCGGCACTGATCTATGCGACGCTCACGGTGCTTGTCCTGGCATTCCTGTTTCCCGTGATCTGGGTGCTCGGCCTGTCGTTGAAGACACGGGCCCAGGTGTTCGCGGCGCCGCCGCTCTACCTGTGGTGGCCGACTTTCGAAAACTATGCCGCCGTACTAGCACGATCCGACTTCGTTCGGGCGTTCACGAATACGCTGATCGTCTCGACCAGCGCGGTGCTGCTGTCGCTGGGCGTCGGTGCCCCGGCGGCTTACGCGTTTGCGCGCTTTCCTTTCAAGGGCCGGTCGATCCTGTTCTTTGCTTTATTGGTGATGCGCATGTTGCCGCCGATTGCGGTGCTCGTGCCCATGTATCTGCTGTTCAACAAGATCGGCCTCGCGACCACGCGATTGAGCGTCGTGCTTGCCTACACCACCTTCAGCCTGCCGCTGGTCGTGTGGATCATGCGCGGGTATTTCGAAGGCCTGCCGGTCGAACTGGAAGAGAGCGCCGGGATCGACGGTGCCAGCCGTTTTGGCGCATTCATGTACGTCATCCTGCCGTTGGCCCGGCCCGGTCTCGTCGCGGCCAGCATCTTGTGCCTGCAGCTGGCGTGGAACGATTTCCTGTTCTCTGCCGTGCTGACCAACAGCGCCACGCAAACGCTGCCGGTGATGATGACAGCGTTCAGCGCAGGGGACTCCGGCATGGACTGGGGTGGACTCACTGCGTCGGGGATGCTGGTGACCTTGCCAGTAATCCTCTTTTCGTTCGTAGCACAGCGTCATCTTGTGGCCGGGTTGTCGTCAGGAGCCGTCAAGGGCTGATGTATGGGTGCAGATCACAGGCTGAACAAGGAGAAAACGTCATGGCTAGATTTACTAGAAGGCAATGGTTGCAGGGCTCGGCTGCTGGCTTGCTGGTGGCCTCGACAGGCAAGGCGTGGGCGCAGACCAAGCCCGACAAACTTGTCCTGGTGTGCGAGAACTCGATCCCCTGGAAGCGGACTCTCCTCTATGAAGTCGCACCGGCATTCGAGAAAGCAAACGGGATCAAGGTTGAATTCGCGATGTTTCCGGTGGACGCCTGGCGGGCACGACTGAAGGCTGAGCTGAACGCGCGATCGACAGGCATCGACCTCGCGATGTTGTCAGTTCAGATGGGAGAATGGATGGCGCCTCATCTTCTCGACCATAACGAAGTAGTGGCGAAGATCATGGCCCGCGACCCGGCGTTTGCCTGGAACGACTTTCTCGACGGTAGCAAAACAGCGGGAACGTATAACGGGCAACTCGTCGGTATCCCCTATCGCCTCACTGCGCAAATTGTGAGCTACCAGAAGGCTCTCCTGCAGCAGGCCGGCTTCGCGCAGGCACCGAGAACGTTCGCGGAGTTCCAGAAGGCTGCATTGGCAGTAAACTCACCACCGACCCGCTACGGGTTTGGTCTCATGGGCAAACAGGGTCCGGCCACATTCACGAACGTCGTATCTTGGATGTTTTCCGCCGGCGGACGGTTGCTGGATGTGAAAACCGGTGAGGTATTCCTTGACGATGGCAAAGCCGCGGTTGGGTTGCAGTTCTATGCCGACCTATTCCAGAAGGATAAGGTCGTGCCGCCAGAAGCAATGACTTGGGAATTCGACGACATCATCGCCGGTGCACAGAAGGATCGGTACGCGATGACAGCTACATTCTCTTCGTATGGGACTTTGTTTAACGATCCAAAGATCTCCCAAACTGCTGGCAAATGGGCATTCGCGACCTTGCCTGGACATACGTCGAAGGAACAGAGCCGATCCCTCGTCGACGGCCAATTCATGGCGATATCGAAATATTCCAAGAACCAAGACTGGGCGATGGAATTCGTGCGCATGGCTTGTAGCAAAGATTTGATGCTCCGCTCCATGGAAGGAGGAAATTCGCCTCCGCGTGCATCGGCGTTGCGCAATCCCGAGATGATCGCCAAGTTCGGCTGGCCTAGTGCTGCCGCAGAAGCGATCGAAACAGGTATCCCGATTTCACAGTACGCGATATGGGATGGCTTGGAGATCGCACTTCGCACCGGCGTCTCCGAAACCCTGCTCGGGCAGAAAACCGCCAAGGTGGCGCTGGAAGGCGTGGCGAACGAATGGCGGCGCAATCTTCGCCGCGCCGGCATTCTCAAGTAAGGTTTGCCAACTCAGGACTGGTGAGACCCCTTCGGAGAGGGCCAAGAAGCAAGGGGAAATCAGAGTGGCCGAAATTACTATTGGGTCATATTTAGCCGACACGGGACGTAGGGAAGGTCATAGAAGGGTCTTAGAGGGGTCCTACCTAGGAGGGTCAAGAAGCCTTACCAGGGTTGCCGAGGCACGGACTGAGTCTGAAGTGCCCACTAGGGTTATGCGAGAATGACCGAGCCTCCGACAACGTCGCCCGAGCGTGCGCCCGATTGGCCGCTGGTGCGGAAAAGACGTGGGTCTCCGAGGGGCTCCGGCGCCTCGTCCATGAGAGGAGAGGGAAAATGAAGACCTTTGCAATCCTGGCCAGCGGAATCATGTTGACCGCGCTCATGGCCCCTGCCGGCGCCGCCCAGGCGGCCACGTTCGTCTACGTGTCGAACGCTGAGGACGGCGACATCGGGACCTATACTCTGCTGCCCGACGGGAACCTGCTGCCCGGCGCGCGCGTCGGGGCCGGGAAACCGGTGATGCCGATGAGCGTGAGTCCCGATCGGCGCTTTCTCTACGCCGCGGTGCGCTCGAAGCCCTTCGCGGTAATCACTTACGCCATCGACCCGAAGACGGGCGCGCTGAGCAAGCGGTCGGGCGCGGCCCTGGCGGAGAGCTTCCCGTACATCACGGTGGACAAGACCGGAAGCGTCCTGCTCGGCGCGTCCTACGCCGGCAACCTCGTCAGCGTCAACGTAATCGGGAAGGACGGCAAGGTATCCGATCCCACCCAGGTGATCCCGACCGCCCGCAACGCCCACGCCATCATCACCGACAACACCAACCGCTTCGTGTTCGTGCCGCACCTGGGCACCGACCAGATCTTCCAGTTCCGCCTCGACGTGAAGGCCGGGCGGCTGACGGCGAACACTCCGCCGGTGGTGCAGTTGAAGGCGGGGTCCGGGCCGCGCCACATCATCATGTCGAGCGACAACAGGTTCGCCTACCTGCTCAACGAGCTGACGGCGACGGTGACGACGCTCTCGCTGGACGCGAAGACGGGCCAGCTGACCGAGGTGAGCTCAGCCTCGGCGCTGCCGGCCGACACCAAGCTTGTCCCCGGCGCCCCGCGCCCCTCCCCGCCAGGGCGCAATGTCGACAACGACATCTGGGCGTCCGACCTACACCTCACGCCGGACGGCAAGTTCCTCTACGCCGCAGAGCGGACCAGCAGCTCGCTCGGCGCGTTCAGCGTGGATCCGGCCACCGGCAAGCTGACCTATCTGTCGAGCACGCCCACCGAGACTCAACCGCGTGGCTTCGCCATCGATCTCAAGGGCCGTACCATGGTCGTGTCAGGCGAGAAATCGGAAACCATCTCGGTCTACGCTATCGACCCCGCGAGCGGCGCCTTGTCGCTGCGGCAGAAGTACCCAACGGGCAAGGGCTCGAACTGGGTCGAAATCGTCAGTTTCGACTAGCGACGGGATGACCCCAGGGAAACTAAATTCCGGGGCGAAAATCACCACGAAATCGCCGTGGTGGCCCCAAGGGGATTTCCCAGCTGGTGGGCCAGCTCCTGCGGTTCCCTTTGAAGGGCACGGCCCTCCGGACTTAGAGGTCCCCTGGCCCTCCCTCCACGCCAATGTATCGGATGCGACTCTCAAGGCTGGCTACCTGGCGTGATCTGGTCGATGAGGCCATAGTCGAGCGCCTCTCGCGCGTCGAGATAACGTCCGCGCCGCATGTCCTCGGCAATCTCCTC
>WNFD01020755.1_pt1 | contig 10501 bp, 9 predicted proteins | sample 5400491 | NCBI WGS metagenome assembly WNFD01 (sample SAMN13153343, study PRJNA577476) | soil metagenome | isolation source: 120 cm saprolite under Douglas fir tree site 2 hole 2 replicate 2 | place: USA:California | collected 2015-04-18 | reverse complement strand
GGCAAGCTCGCCGGCCAGATCCTGACCTGCATGGAGATATCAGCCAACAAGACCGCCAAAGTTTACAGCCGCTACGGATCGAGCGTGCACAAGCAGGTCTATATCTATGGCGGCCTCGATCCGCGTCCGGTCGAACTGAACCGGGCGTTCGGCATGGCCTGGGGCGTCGGCGGCTGGCTGTTGTTTCCGTTCCTGCAAAAGATCGGATCGGCCGAGGGCGCCAAACTGCGCGCGCGGGTCGTCGCCGAACTCAAGACGACGTTTGCCAGTCATTACACCCAGGTGGTGTCGTTGCAGCAGGCGCTGCAGCTGTCGCACATCGCCGTCTACGCCAAGCGCGCCACCGGCGAGAAATATCTGATCGATCCGAACAAAGGCTAACAACGTTCAGCCCATGCCGCGCGGCGAGACGGCCCGTGCACATCCATGCTTGACGGATCAAGCTACAGGAGTTGCTGAAATCGTTCTTTAAAACGAGGGGGATTCAATGTCGACAGACCTCAAATATCTCGCCTTTACCGCAATTCTCACGGCGTCGCTGTGGATACCTTACGTGATCGCGCAGGTGACGACGAATGGCCCGCTGAAGCCTCAGAATTATGTCGATCCCACGCCGCGGCCGCTGCCGCTGTGGGGCAAACGCGCTGATAGAGCCTACGTCAACGCGGTCGAGACCTTCGCACCGTTTGCCGCGCTGGTGATCGTGGTTCATCTCGCGGGCAAGGCCAATGCGATGACGGCGTTCTGGGCGGCGTGCTATTTCTGGCTACGCCTCGCTCATGCCGCCGTGTACCTGCTTGGCATTCCCCTGGTGCGGACCTTGATCTTCACGCTCGGCTATGTGGCGATTGTCGGGATGTTCTGGGAACTGATCAAGTAGCTGCGTTCGCAGCCGTGGGTGAGGTTTCCAACTTGGCTAGGTGATTTGATCCCCACCGCAAGATCTGACAGGGCGGGCCGTCCTCATGGGGCGGCCTGTTTTGCTCCAGGTTGGCGAAATGGCCTTTCAAGAGATCGCCAGCCGCTCCTTTGCGGGCAACCGCCGCTGAGTAGAAACTTTCCGCATTCGCCTCCCTAAATCCAATTTCATGCACTTGCATCTTTTTGCGGGTGCGGCTAGTGCAAGGCAACCGGTTTCATTCCAGCAGAGGATCTCCCCATGGCCGCTCCGTATCACGTTGTCACAATTGTCGGCAGCCTTCGCAAAGAAAGTTTTACGCTCAAGATCGCCAATGCGCTGGCCAAGCTCGCGCCCGACACGCTGAAGCTGGATGTCACGACCTTGCACGACATCTCGTTTTTCAATCAGGATCTGGAAGCGGCGCCGCCGGCCGAGTGGGTGGCGTTCCGCGAAAAACTTCAGAAGTCGAACGGCGTGCTGTTCGTCACGCCCGAATATAATCGTTCGATCCCCGGTGTGCTGAAGAACGCCATCGATGTCGGATCGCGGCCTTACGGCAAGAGCTCATTCCTCGGCAAGCCGGTCGGTATTGTCAGCAATTCGCCGGGCCCGCTGGGTGGCGTTAGCGCAGCCAAGCACCTGCAGAATATGTTGCCGGGCATTTCCGGCCCGATCCTCGGGCAGCCGGAAATTTATCTGACTGCCGTCGGCGACGCGTTCGACGACAAGGGCGAACTCACCAAGGAAGCGCTGCAGAAGGTGCTGAAGCAATATATCGACGCCTTTGCCGCCTTCATCGACAGGCAAAACAAATAGACAGCCCGCGACGCCCGGCCGCCCGTTTTAGGATTCCGTTAACCGGGGCCGTCGCATCCTCGGGCCATGGTCTCTCGCCGCCGCCTCAAATCCTTCCTCACCGGGCTTGCCCTCTATACGATGGCGGCGGCGATGGTCGGCTATTTCGGCGTCAACGCCTATACCGGCAAGTATGGGCTGAACGCGCGCCAGGAACTCGATTCCGAGATTGTCGCGCTGACCTCGGAATTGGCGCGGCTGAAGCGGGAGCGCGCCGAGGGCGAGCAGCGGGTCTCGCTGCTCCGGTCCGACCGGGTTGACCCGGATATGCTCGACGAGCGCGCGCGCTATCAGCTCGATTACGCCAATCCGCGCGATCTGGTCCGGACGGTCAATCCGAACTAATCGTCAAATTTCAAATAACCGCAAAATCGATTACGAAAATGTCGCGTGCGTTGCACTGCGGCATAGCCATGTTTCGTGGCATCACGCAATCCTTTCATGGCGGTATGAGTTGGGATAGAGAGGGCTTACCTACTCTCTCATCCGGAATTGCCATGGCCGCACCCAAGAAAAGCGTCGCTAAAGAATCGGGCCAAGAAAAAGCCGACGGTTCGCACGAACCGTTGGAATTCACCAGGGAACAGGAACTGATCGCGCTGCGCGACATGCTGTTGATCCGGCGTTTCGAGGAAAAGGCCGGCCAGCTCTACGGAATGGGCGCGATCGGCGGCTTCTGCCATCTCTATATCGGCCAGGAAGCCATCGTCGTCGGCATGCAGATGGCCCTGAAAAAGGGCGATCAGGTCATAACCGGTTACCGGGACCACGGCCACATGCTGGCCTGCGGAATGGAAGCCAAGGGCGTGATGGCCGAATTGACCGGACGCCACGGCGGCTATTCCAAGGGCAAGGGCGGCTCCATGCACATGTTCAGCAAGGAGAAGAACTTCTTCGGCGGCCACGGCATTGTTGGCGCCCAGGTCTCGCTCGGAACCGGTCTCGCCTTTGCTAACCGCTACCGCGGCAATGATTTTGTCAGCCTGGCCTATTTCGGCGACGGCGCGTCGAACCAGGGCCAGGTCTACGAAAGCTTCAATATGGCGGAGCTGTGGAAGCTTCCGGTGATCTACGTGATCGAGAACAATCGTTACGCCATGGGCACGTCGGTGACGCGCTCATCCGCCCAGACCGATTTTTCCAAGCGTGGCATCTCCTTCAATATTCCGGGCGAGCAGGTCGACGGCATGGACGTCCGGGCGGTGAAGGCCGCGGGCGACAAGGCGGTGCAGTGGTGCCGCGAAGGCAATGGACCATTTATTCTGGAAATGCAGACCTATCGCTACCGCGGCCATTCGATGTCGGACCCTGCGAAATATCGCACCCGCGAGGAAGTCGACAAGGTGCGGCACGATCAGGACCCGATCGAGCAGGTCCGCAATCGGCTGCTGGCGGCCAGGATGAGCGAACAGGAATTGAAGGCCATCGACGCCGAGGTGCGCGAGATCGTCAATGCTGCCGCGGACTTCGCGCAGCACGATCCCGAGCCCGATGCGTCCGAACTCTACACCGATATCTATCGTTGAGCGCGCAGCTTAGAAATTGATCCCTGGAGCCGTTATGCCAATTCAAGTGCTGATGCCTGCGCTGTCGCCGACCATGGAAAAGGGCAACCTTTCGAAATGGCTGAAGAAGGAGGGCGAGGCGATCAAGTCAGGCGATGTCATCGCCGAGATCGAAACCGACAAGGCGACGATGGAAGTCGAGGCCACCGATGAGGGGACGCTCGGCAGGATCCTGATCCCCGAAGGCAGCCAGGACGTCGCGGTCAACACGCCGATCGCGACCATCCTGTCCGATGGCGAAAGCGCTGCCGATCTCGGCAAGGCCAGTGCGCCTGCGAAACAGCAAAAGGCCGCCGGGTCGGCGCCGCCGGCCGAAGCCAAGGCGGAGGCGCCTGCATCCGGCCCTGGCGGCGGAGAAGAAAAGAAGGCGCCCTCGGCGCCGAAGGCCGTGGCCGAGCCTGATCCCGAAGTGCCTGAGGGCACCGAGATGGTGACGATGACCATCCGCGAAGCGCTGCGCGACGCCATGGCCGAGGAAATGCGGCGCGACCCCGACGTCTTCATCATGGGCGAGGAGGTCGCGGAATATCAGGGCGCCTACAAGGTCAGCCAGGGCCTGCTGCAGGAATTCGGCGCCAAGCGGGTGATCGATACGCCGATCACCGAGCACGGTTTTGCCGGCATCGGCGTCGGCGCGGCCATGGCCGGCTTAAAGCCGATCGTCGAATTCATGACCTTCAACTTCGCCATGCAGGCGATGGACCAGATCATCAATTCGGCGGCCAAGACGCTGTACATGTCCGGCGGACAGATGGGCTGCTCGATCGTGTTCCGCGGGCCGAACGGCGCCGCCGCCCGCGTCGCCGCCCAGCACAGCCAGGATTACTCGGCCTGGTACTCGCAAGTTCCCGGCCTCAAGGTGGTCGCGCCGTTTTCGGCGGCCGACTACAAGGGCCTGCTGAAGGCCGCGATCCGCGATCCCAATCCGGTGATCTTCCTTGAAAATGAAATGCTGTACGGCCATTCCGGCGAGGTGCCGAAGCTCGACGATTATGTGATCCCGCTCGGCAAGGCGCGGATCGTACGAACAGGCGGTCATGTCACCATCGTGTCATGGTCGAACGGAATGTCTTACGCGCTGAAGGCCGCCGATGAACTGGCCAAGGAAGGCATCGAAGCCGAGGTGATCGATCTGCGCACGCTGCGCCCGATGGATACCGACACCATCGTTGCTTCAGTAAAGAAGACCGGCCGCGCCGTCACGGTGGAGGAAGGCTGGCAGCAGAACGGCGTCGGCGCCGAAATCGCCGCGCGCATCATGGAGCACGCCTTCGATTATCTCGATGCGCCGGTAACACGGGTGTCGGGCAAGGATGTGCCGATGCCGTACGCGGCGAACCTCGAAAAGCTCGCATTGCCCTCGGTGGCCGAGGTGGTCGCGGCCGCCAAAGCCGTTTGTTATCGGTGACGCATGGCCGGTCCCAAGGAGCAACCATTGCCCCCAGACGTGATGGGCCGCGATGATGCCACGGAGGTGTTGCGCGCGTTCGTGCTCGATGGCGGACTTTCCATCGCATTCACGCGCGCGTTCGAAGAGCCGGATATGTGGGGGCTGCTTCTGGTCGACATCGCGCGCCATGCCGCGCGCGCCTATGCGCGCGAGAGCGCCTACACCGAGGAAGAAGCGCTGACGCGCATCGTCGACATGTTCGAAGCCGAAATCGCGCGGCCGACCGACGTAGGCAGCACCACGCCGCGGTCGCAACAAGGTCACTGACAATGCCAATCAACATTCTGATGCCCGCGCTGTCGCCGACGATGGAAAAGGGCAACCTTGCCAAGTGGCTCAAGAAAGAGGGCGACAAGGTCAAGTCCGGCGACGTCATCGCGGAAATCGAGACCGACAAGGCGACCATGGAGGTCGAGGCGGTCGATGAGGGCACCATCGCCAAGATTTTGGTGCCCGAAGGCGCCCAGGATGTCGCCGTCAACGACGTCATCGCGGTGCTGGCCGGCGATGGCGAGGATGTGAAGGCGGCGGGGGCAGGGGCCGCCAGTGCGCCGCCGAAGGCTGCTCCGCCTGCAGCGAAGCCGGCTCCGACACCAGCACCCGCTGCGGCTCCTGCAACGCCCGCTACTGCGGCTCCCGCGCCCCAGCCGGCGGCGGCATCGGCTCCCCAAGCCAACGGCCACGCCCGCATCTTCTCTTCACCGCTTGCCCGGCGCTTGGCAAAAGATGCCGGCATCGAGCTTGGCCGCATCGACGGTTCCGGCCCGCATGGCCGCGTTATCGCGCGCGATGTCGAAGAGGCCAAATCCGGCAAGGGGCTGAAGGCTCCGGCTGCCGCGCCTTCCGCCGCGCCCGCGATTGCACCGTCAATGTCGGACAAGCAGGTCCGCGCGCTGTTCGAAGACGGCAGCTACGAGGTGATCCCGCATGACGGCATGCGCCGGACGATTGCGCAGCGGCTCACCGCCTCGGTACAGACCGTGCCGCATTTCTATCTGACGATGGACTGCGATATCGGCAAGCTGCTCGCGGCGCGCGAGGAGATCAATACCGCGGCGCCAAAGGACAAGGAAAAGAAGCCGCTCTACAAGCTCTCGGTCAATGATTTCGTCATCAAGGCGCTCGCCGTCGCGCTGCAGCGGATTCCGAACTGCAATGTGAGTTGGACCGACGGCGGCATGCTCAAGCACAAGCATTCCGATGTCGGCGTGGCGGTCGCGATGCCGGGTTTCCAACCTCGGCATGTACGGCATCAATCATTTCACCGCTGTCATCAACCCGCCGCACGCCACCATCCTCGCGGTCGGCACCAGCGAAGAGCGTGCGGTCGTGAGAAACGGCAAGATCGAAGCGGCGCACATGATGAGCGTCACGCTGTCCTGCGATCACCGCGCGATCGACGGCGCGCTCGGCGCCGAACTGATCGGCGCCTTCAAGATGCTGATCGAAAACCCCGTCATGATGATGGTGTGAGGCGGATGTCGCGTCCGTCATTGCGAGCGCAGCGAAGCAATCCATTTCCTCAGCGACAAAGGTGGATTGCTTCGTCGCAAGGGCTCCTCGCAATGACGGCTATGGACCGTTGACCGTCGCCACGATGAAAACGAGCAAATAACATGGCCGACACCTCCTTCGACGTCATCATCATCGGCGCGGGCCCCGGCGGCTACGTCACCGCGATCCGCGCGGCGCAGCTTGGCCTCAAGACCGCTGTCGTCGAGAAGGCCTATTTCGGCGGCATCTGCAACAACTGGGGATGTATCCCGACCAAGGCGCTGCTGCGCTCGGCGGAGGTATTTCATCTGATGCAGCACGCCAAGGATTACGGCCTGTCGGCGGAAAAAATCTCGTTCGACCTGCAGGCCGTCGTTCAACGTTCGCGCGGCGTCGTGAAGCGATTGAACGACGGCGTCGGTTATCTCTTCAAGAAGAACAAGGTCACGGTGATCTGGGGCGAGGCCACGCTCGACGCACCGGGCAAGCTGACGGTGAAGAAATCCGCCGTCGAAGCGCCGAAGGGCTCGCTGGGCGAGGGCACCTATCAGGCCAAACATATCATCATCGCAACCGGCGCGCGGCCGCGGGTGCTGCCGGGCCTGGAGCCGGACAAGAAGCTGGTCTGGACCTATTTCGAGGCGATGGTGCCGGACAAGATGCCGAAGTCGCTGCTGGTGGTCGGCTCCGGCGCGATCGGCATCGAGTTCGCCTCGTTCTTCCGCACCATGGGCGCGGACGTGACCGTGGTGGAAGTGCTGCCGCAGATCCTGCCGGTGGAGGACGCCGAGATTTCAAAGTTCGCCCAGAAGGCGTTCGAGAAACAGGGCATCAAACTTCTCATCAACACCAAAGTGACAAAACTGGAGAAGAAGAGCGACAGCGTGGTCGCCACCATCGATGACGGCAAGGGCAAGCCGCAGACGATCGAGGTCGACCGGGTGATTTCCGCCGTCGGCGTGGTCGGCAATGTCGAAAATCTGGGACTCGAAAAGCTCGGCGTCAAAACCGACCGCGGCGTCATCGTTATCGACGGCTTCTGCAAGACCAATGTGCCGGGCATTTACGCGATCGGCGACGTCGCCGGGCCGCCGATGCTGGCGCACAAGGCCGAACATGAGGGCGTGGTCTGCGTCGAGGCCATCAAGGGCATGCATCCGCATCCGATGGACAAGAACCTCATTCCCGGCTGCACCTATTGCCATCCGCAGGTCGCTTCCGTCGGATTGACCGAAGCCAAGGCCAAAGAAGGCGGCCGCGAAATCCGCGTCGGCCGTTTCCCGTTCGTCGGCAATGGCAAGGCCATTGCGCTCGGCGAGGATCAGGGGCTGGTCAAAGTGATCTTCGACAAGAAGACCGGCCAGTTGCTGGGCGCGCATATGGTCGGCGCCGAGGTAACGGAATTGATCCAGGGTTACGTGGTTGCGATGAATCTCGAAACCACGGAAGAAGAATTGATGCACACCATCTTCCCGCACCCGACGCTGTCGGAGATGATGAAGGAAGCGGTGCTGGATGCCTACGGCCGCGTGCTGAATATGTAAGGCGTTATGACGTCAGGTCGAAGTGGCACACTCAACCCTCATCCTGAGGAGCTTGCGAAGCAAGCGTCTCGAAGGATGGGCGACGCAGGGACTCGTGGCCATCCTTCGAGACGCGCGCGAGAGCGCGCTCCTCAGGATGAGGTCGGAGATGCCTCAAACAACAGAGACAGTACCCCGTGAAAGACAATGACAATCTGACGATCGAACGCCCGACGTTCGTGACCCATCTCGAATGCGCGATGGAAGGCGATCGCTACCCCGCCGACCAGATCCATAACCTTTCGAAAGCGGGCAAGCCGCTGCTGGTGCGCTACGACCTCGCCGGCGTGAAGAAGGCGCTGAGCAAGGACGCGCTTAAGCAGCGGCCGACGGATCTGTGGCGCTACCGCGAGATGTTGCCGGTGCGTAAAGTGGCCGACATCGTCAGCCTCGGCGAGGTGACGACGCCACTGATCCGCCTTCCAAAGCTCGCGAGGAAAATCGGCGGCGGCGAAATCATCGTCAAGGATGAAGGCCGGTTGCCGACCGGTTCGTTCAAGGCGCGTGGGCTTGTGATGGCGGTGTCGATGGGCAAGGCGCTCGGCATCAAGCACATGGCGATGCCGACCAACGGCAACGCCGGCGCCGCGCTCGCCGCCTATGCGACCAGTTGCGGCATCAAGACCACGATCTTCTGTCCTGCGGATACGCCCGAGGTGAATGTCAGCGAGATCGAGCTGCAGGGCGCCACCGTCTATCGCGTCAACGGACTGATCGACGATTGCGGCAAGATCGTCGGCGAGGGCAAGGCGAAAGCCGGCTGGTTCGATACCTCCACGCTGAAAGAACCGTACCGCATCGAGGGCAAGAAAACGATGGGGCTGGAGCTTGCCGAGCAACTCGGCTGGGATGTCCCGGACGTGATCTTCTATCCGACCGGCGGCGGCACCGGTCTGATCGGCATGTGGAAGGCGTTCGCTGAACTCGAAGCCATCGGGTTCATCGGCAGCAAGCGGCCGCGCATGGTCGCGGTGCAGGCGGCAGGCTGCGCGCCGATGGTTCGCGCCTTCGAGAATGGCACCGAGCACGCGCCGCGCTGGGAGGATGCCCACACCATCGCGTCCGGTATCCGGGTTCCGCAGGCGATCGGAGATTTTCTGATCCTGCGCGCGGTGCGCGAGAGCAAAGGTTTCGCCATTGCGGTGACAGATGAGAAGATTTCTGCTGCGTTGAGCGAAGTCGCGCGTGAGGAAGGCTTGTTGCTGTGTCCGGAGGGAGCGGCCACCTACGCTGCCTACAAGCAGAGTCTCGACGATGGCCGGGTGACAAAAAATGATCGCGTGATGCTGTTCAATTGCGCGACAGGCCTTAAATACCCGTTGCCGCCGGTCACGCGCACGCTCGATCGCCACCAGCCGATCGACTACGCGAAATTGTAAAGCCTCATCCTTCGAGACGCGGCCAAGAGGCCGCTCCTCAGGATGAGGTCTGCGTTTGTAGCCGTCATGCGGCGTTGGAGGATGGTGATGCGCAGAACGATTTGGGCCGCGTTGATGGCGATGCTGACATTCGGCGGCAGCGCGTTCGCGGAGACTTTTCCGTCGCATCCCATCACCATTGTGGTGCCGTTTTCCGCCGGCGGTCCGTCCGATGCCATGGCGCGGATTCTGGCCGAGCGCATGAAGGTTACGCTCGGCGAGGCCCTGGTGATCGAGAATGTGACGGGCGCCGGCGGTTCTATCGGCGTCGGACGCGCGGCGCGCTCGCCGCCTGACGGCTACACCGTCAGCTTCGGTCATCTCGGCACCCACGTCGCCAATGGCGCGATCTACAAGCTCGGCTATGACCTCGTCACCGATCTCGAGCCGGTGGTGCTGCTGCCGAGCAATCCGATGATCGTGGTCAGCAAGAACGCGGTTCCGGCCAAATCGTTGCAAGAACTGCTGGCCTGGTTGAAGGCGCGGCCTGCGCCGGCGACCGCCGGCACCGCCGGCGCCGGTTCGGGAAGTCACATCGCCGGGCTCTATTTTGAAAACGTCACCGGCATCAAGCTGCAATACGTGCCATATCGCGGCACGGCGCCGGCGATGAATGATCTCGTCGCCGGCCAGATCGATGTCATGATCGATCAAACCTCCAATTCCATCAGCCAGGTCCGTGCCGGCAGCATCCGCGCCTATGCCATCACCGACGACAAGCGCGTCGAATCGGCGGCCGACATCCCGACCACCGACGAAGCGGGTTTGTCCGGCTTTCACATGACGCTGTGGTCGGGTCTGTGGGTGCCGAAAGACACGCCGAAAGACATCGTTGCAAAGCTCAACGCCGCGGCGGTGGATGCGCTGAACGATCCGGCGGTGCGCAAGCAACTTGAAAACCTCGGACTGCAGATGCCGCCGAAGGATCAGCTCTCGCCGGAGGCGCTCGGCAGCTGGCAGAAGGCCGAAATTGCAAAATGGTGGCCGATGATCAAGGCCGCCAACGTCAAGGTGGACTAGCGCGTAGGATGGGTTGAGCCAACGGGTCGCGCGAATGCCCGATGATAAACTCCGCGATACCCATCAATTGCATTTTATGAAGATGATGGGTTTCGCGGGGCTCAACCCATCCTGCGTCTATGGAGGACAAGTCGGAACATCGTAGCCCGGATGGAGCGAAGCGAAATCCGGGATTCACGCGACACCGGTCCCGGATTGCGCGGAGCCTGTCATCG
>WNFD01020269.1_pt1 | contig 10503 bp, 13 predicted proteins | sample 5400491 | NCBI WGS metagenome assembly WNFD01 (sample SAMN13153343, study PRJNA577476) | soil metagenome | isolation source: 120 cm saprolite under Douglas fir tree site 2 hole 2 replicate 2 | place: USA:California | collected 2015-04-18 | reverse complement strand
GCGAAACTGGGTCTCCGCTCACCGAGAGGCTGACGATCCGGACTCCGAGCTCGGGACCGTGTTTCAGAATCCACGCTAGCGCTCGGTGGATGTTTGCGCTGGAGATGTGTCCGCCGGAATCACGTACCTGAATGAGCATCAGTTCGGCTGCATTGGCCAGCCCAGAGTAAAGACCGTGACTCAGAAAACCATTGCCGGCGGCCACTGTGCTCGTCATAGTGCCGTGCCACTGCCAATCGCGCGCACCATCCCAGTCGGGCCAGGTGGGCGTCTCCTCCGGCTCAAAGCGGAACGCAGATACAGGATCACGCGTGGCGTCAGCCCAAACCCGAATGCGATTTCGCGGCTGTACTAGATCGGGATGCGGGTAGAAGCCAGCGTCCACCAGAGCGATGGTCACGCCTTTACCGGAGAATCGGGGATCGGCGTGCAGGCGAAGGCGGGTTGGCAACACTCCGAAAGCGGCCTCTGCATCCAGCGGCCACGCCGTCTGAATTGCCTCATGCAGGGCCGCGTCTCCTTTGGCTAGCAAAGTTTGCAGCAGGTTCTGCTGAATGCAAGCTGGACATGCGCCGTCCTCGCGGTTCCAGAAGGGATACCAGTGCGCTTCGTCCAGCACGGCATTGCTTATGGAATTGCCACACACGGAGCATGGTCCGAGTGAGTTTCTTGACTTAGGTTGCGCACGCATCGTCCCATGAGATGCTGATCGCTATCGATAGTTTCGCGGTAGACACTAAGAGATCAGGCTTTCACGCGATCGCCGTGGCGAGTGGGGCGGTTGAAGAAACCCGCCCCTCCTTCTTGCTCACGCGGGTAGCTACGCGATTTTTCGCTTCGCGGGGGTCGAGCCCACGGTCACTTTCTCTTCATAGAAGCGCCGGATATTTCCGGCGATCTCATCGAGGCAGTCTTCGACGGCAAAGTGTCCGGAGTCCAACCGGTGCATCTCAGCATTCGGCAGGTCCTGCAGGTAAGCTTCGCCGCCCTCCCGGGTAAAGAAGATGTCGTTCTGACCCCAGAAGATCAGCGTCTTCGGCTGCTGTTCGCGCAGAAACTGCTGCCACGCGGGATACAAATCCACGTTTGTTCGGTAGTCATAGAACAGGTCCAGCTGCACCCGGCGCGCGTTCGGTCGTTCCATGAAATGGGAATCCATGTTCCAGTTGTCAGAACTGATCAGTTCCGGTCGCTTGTGTCCGTGGAGATAGATGGCCTTCACCGTATCGGACTCCAGCAGTCCGGAGACTCCCTGCTCGGTCTCCGGTGTGCGCTTTTTCCAAAGCGCATTTCGCAGGCCGCCCCAGGCCTCTGTGAATCCGACCTCGTAGGCATTGGTGTTCTGAATGATGAGCCACTCCAACGCTTCGGGCCTACGGGTGACAATTCTGAAACCGACGGGTCCGCCATAGTCTTGGACGAACAGACCGTAGCGTTCAAAACCCTTTTCCTTGAGGAATTTCCCCGTCACTTGCGAGAGTCGCTCGAAGGTATAGGGAAAGGTCGCGGGATCAGGCATGTCGCTGTTGCCGAAACCGGGGTAGTCCGGAGAAATAACGTGAAAGCGGTCAGCAAGCGCAGGGATGAGATTGCGATATTGATGCGACGAAGCCGGAAAACCGTGGAGCAGGACGAGGTTGGGGTTGGCGGGGTCGCCAGCCTCACGATACGCAATGTTGACGCCATCGACAGACAAGTTTCCGTAGGTAACGGCACTGGGCATAAGGTCTCCTTTACAACTGGGTCATCAGATCGGTTGATATTCTGAAACGGCAGCGCAGTATCGCTGCTTCTGGCCGTTTGATGTGGTGCCACTAGGGAAGTTGCGGAGAAGGAGTGTAATCTGGCTTACAGAGCTCGACATTCGGACATAATGATCGGGCACTGGGGAACACCCAAGTGAACAACCCACAAAACGCAGAGACCGCTGGCCTGCTGGAGAGTGCTTCGCTCTCGACTGTCGATTTGTTCAAAGGCCTTCCAGATTCCTGCTTGCAAGAGATTGAAGAAGGAAGCGTCGTTCAAGATTTTCGAACGGGGCACTTTTTCTTTCAAACGGGCGAAGTCGGCGAGCTATTGTTCCTGCTCGAAAAGGGCGCTGTACAGACCTTCCGTAGATTTGGGACAAAGAAGCTGATCATTGCCGAGCTGAAGCCACTCTCCGTGTTTGGCGAAATGGGATGTTTTGGCCAGTGTGTTTATCACTGTTGCGCACAAGCCACCGAGCCTTCTCGAATTCGGATGATCTCGCGCCCTACGCTAGATGCGCTTCTTGAGGAGCAACCAACCGTCACACGACGGCTCCTGGACCTGGTGGGCCAACGATTCGTCGACGTACTTATGGATCTGGATGCGACCTCGTTCCGGCAACTGATTCCTCGTTTGGCGAAGTTGCTGCTGGAGAGGGCGGAGGGTAATGTTATTCGCAACATGACGCACAAAGATCTCGCGCAGCACCTGCGTGTATATAGAGAATCAGCCACCGCAGCTTTAGGAGAGCTCAAGAAGGCGGGCATCATCGAAGTTGAGAGAAAGGAAGTTCTTATCCTCGATCGTCCTCGCCTGGAACGTGCCGCGCGCGAGTAACGGTCGCGGGGATCTCGGCTGCAGATTTCTGAGATCAACAGGACCTACTTAAGCGAACCGAAGGCCGTCCGTTGAATTTTCTTTGGTTGTTTGATGTTTACGCCCATTTCTCCTTCCGAACCCCGCCAAAGAAGCTGTTCGTACAATCCAGCGTGAGGCGGACTTCTCGCATTCGTCTTAAGCCGCGTTTCGTAACCTTTCAGACTTGTCGGAATCTGATGGCCAGTGAGATCGGAGCACTTGATGAAGGGCAAGGTTGTACTCGTAACCGGTAGCAACGGTGGCTTGGGGACCTACGTGACGCAGGCGTTTCTCGACGCAGGTGCAACCGTCGTTGGCACATCGAGGAAAGTACAGCAGTCTGATTTCAACAATCCGAACTTCACCGCTCTAGCAGCGGAGATTTCGACCCTAGAGGGCGCCAAGACCCTCGTGGATCAGGTTGTGACGCGTTTCGGAAAGCTCGATGTTTTGGCGCACACAGTCGGCGGTTTCGCTGGTGGCCAATCGATAGCGGACACCGACGACGCGACGTTCCAGCGTATGTTGGATCTCAATCTGAATTGCGTATTTCACATTCTCCGGGCGGCAGTTCCATCTCTGCGAAAGACGGGCAACGGTCGCGTCATTGCGATTGGGAGCCGTGCGACCCTGGAACCCGGCGCAGGCGTGGGAGCTTATAGCGCTTCGAAGGCTGCCATGGTGTCTCTAATCAGAACTGTGGCGCTCGAAAACAAAGATGCGGGACTAACCGCAAACGCGATTTTGCCTGGCACAATGGATACCCCAGCTAACCGCAAAGCGATTCCGAGTGCGGATGTCAGCAAGTGGGTGCAGCCGGCCTCGGTTGCGGACTTGGTTGTCTGGCTCACCGGCGAAGCTGGCAAGGACGTCAACGGATCTGTGATCCCGGTCTACGGTAAAGATGCTTGAGACCTTCGCCAAAACGATTGTTTGCGCCCTGGCGATATACGCCAGTCTTGGATTGGTGTTTGCAGTGCCATTCGTGTGGTTAGGAGTTCAGCGGTGGGATTCCGAAGCTCAGGGATCAGGTATTGGCTTTCGACTGCTGATTCTGCCTGGCGTCGCCGCGTTCTGGCCAATGTTCCTTTACCGCTGGAGGAGAGGGATCGCTGAGCCTCCTGTAGAAAAGAACCCGCACCGGTCGTCGAGCAAGCCATGATTCAGCCACTCAGAGCCGTTCATCGCCGCGCATTCGTCGCTCTTGCGCTAGTGTTACCCGCGATTCTGTTGATCGGGCTCGGAGCCCGGCGCCCCCGCCTCGGCCCAAGTGCTCATGTTACCGATGTGCCGGATATCGGGAGCATGGTGAGAGCGTCGAGCACTCTGTGGCAGAAGCATTCGATTCAGTCAAGGTTCTATAGCAAACCAGACCGTCCGCTGGACACGTATGTCGTTCTGCTCCCCGCGGAAGGGTTGAACGAGCCGGACTTGCTGCTTTATTGGGCTACCAATGCACCGCAGGGAAACGTCCTCCCTGAGGATGCGCAACTAGTGGGTGCCTTTACCACGGGCAAGGCCTTTCTTCTTCCGCTGAGTGGGAAAGGCGCTGGACACTTGGTCTTGTTCAGCCATGCTCATCAGACTGTGTTTGACACTGCCCGAGTGGAGAAGTTGCCATGAGCGTTCAATACGGCGCAATCAGTTGGAACCGCCAGAAGAAAGTGTACGACCTGACGCTCGTATCCTTGCTCGCACTCTACCTCGCCGTCTTTGTCGGTGTCGGCGCTTGGCGAAACCCGAGCGCGACGGCAGAAACGCTGCTCATTCGCGCGCTTGGAACCGCCGCATTCTTGATGCTGAACGTGGTGCTGTGCATCGGCCCTCTGAGTCGATTGGATCGTCGCTTTCTTCCACTACTCTACAACCGCCGGCATCTGGGCGTCACAACGTTTCTGTTGGGCTTGGCACATGGAGGGTTTGCGCTGTTCCAGTTTCACGCCTTGGGGAATGTGAATCCTCTCGTCAGTCTGTTCATCAGTAACCCCCGGTCTGGCAGCGTTGCCGACTTTCCATTTCAGGCCCTCGGTTTCTTCGCATTGATCATCCTGTTTCTAATGGCCGCTACCAGCCACGATTTCTGGCTACGGAATCTGTCCGCACCCATGTGGAAGCGGCTGCACATGCTGGTGTATGTGGCTTACGCACTGCTGGTCACGCACGTGACTCTGGGGGCGTTGCAGTCGGAGACGAGTCCATTGCTGGCCTCTGCGCTCATCGTGGGAGTAGCCACAGTACTTTCGCTTCATCTCGCGGCCGCGTTTCGTGAGAAGCAGATCGACCGGGCGAGACATCACGCGGTCGACGAAGGCTTCGTCGAGGTCTGCAGAGTGGATCGTATCGCTGAAAAATGCGCGACCATCGTATCTCTCTCCGGGGAGCGCGTTGCCGTCTTTCGCCACGATGGCAAGGTCTCTGCGATCTCCAATGTTTGCCAGCATCAGAACGGACCGCTCGGGGAAGGGCGCATCATCGATGGCTGCGTTACTTGCCCGTGGCATGGCTACCAGTATCAGCCGGAGTCTGGAGCGGCTCCGCCACCGTTCAAAGAAAAGGTTCCGACCTTCCGTGTCAAGGTTGTCGAAGGATCTGTCTTCGTGCATCCGCGTCCTAACCCGCCCGGAACCCGCGTAGAGCCTGCCAGAATTGAATCCACGGAGGCGAAACCGCGATGAACGACTTCTACGTAGGCTATCTGCCGAACGCGCCCACCGCGCTGGCTCGTTTTGTGCGAAGGGTCATTATTGTGCTCGGACTGCTTGCAGTGACCACGTCTCTGGTGCTGGTTGTTGGACAAATGCCGTTTGCTAGTTCCGCGTTCGAGTACGGGAAGCTACGCAGTTTTGAGGGAGCTGTCGTGACGCGACCTTTCCCAACGCTGTTAGTCGGACGTCCGGGAAAAATCGGGCAACAAGACAAATATTCGCGCTATCTGCTGGTCGCGCCCGGAAAGCATGGAGCTGACGACCTCGTGGCCACCTTCGATGGCAAGCAGGTCCGTCTACAGGGCCAACTGATCTATCGGGAGGGCGTAACAATGGTGGAAATAGCACCCGGTTCCATCGCTGTGATCGACACTGCGCCCGCAGTTCAAGCGACGACTCGCGATCTGGGAACAGTGACAGTCACGGGCGAAATCGTAGACAGCAAGTGCTACCTGGGTGTGATGAATCCCGGCCAAGGGAAGGTTCACCGTGACTGCGCGGCGCGCTGTGTGAGTGGCGGGATTCCGCCGATCTTTATTACGACCAACGGGCATGAGCAATTGTTGCTGGTCGGCTTGGATGGACTTGCCCTTGGACGCGATGCGCTACGCGAATTCATTGCCGAACCGATTCAGATCCAGGGAGAACTCCTAGAGACAGGCTCGACGCAACTACTGAAGGTCGATCCGAGAGCGTTGCGCCATACACCGGACGGACTACGAACAGCATCTACGTTCGGGCAATGAACACTCTAGGGAGGGTCAATTCCTGAGAATGCTGGGCTCGGGGTGCATGTCACAACGTCTTACGGTAATGCACACAGCGGTCCACTACCTCCGCACCCCTGGCTACGTGCCCAGTCTTCTGCCACGGCCAACAGCTTCCTGCCTATCCCCCTGTGCCGATGGTTCTCAGCAACGTACCAACCCTCGACATAGCCCACCGGGCGAGATGGGTTGCAGCCGTCCGCGTGGGAGCGCAAGTTGACTTCCAGGAAACCAGCTAGTAATCCATCACTCGCCTCGGCGACTAAAATGATGAGCGGCATCGTTACAGGAGCCTTGCCTTCGAGAATTTGTGTAAGTTCTCGGGCATGTTCCCCGGCGGGAGCCTTTGGCCACAGGGCCTCGCGCAAGCACACGAGTTGGTCGCAATCCGACAGCTCAGCGAGCCTGATGCAAATATCCGACACCGAGCGAAACGCCTTTCACGGACAGCAGCCCCTACACTCATGTGTTCGTCACAGAGCAGAGCCAGTGGCGCCTTGTATCCGGATCGTCAAATCTTCATAAAACGCGCGTAGACGCGGGGATGCAAAGCTTCGAGATCCAAAAGCGTGAGGAAGTCAATCGTCTTGAACTCCCGATCGATGGCCGGTGGGCCACAGATCTTTGCCCCCACCGCCAAATACGCACGCAACAATTTCGGGATCTTGTCGCTTTTGTCTTCCGGTAACATCTCGGGCATTGCGAACGCGGGCTGCGGTGTGGTTCGTAAGTGGGGCTCCACCAATTGCGCCCGCATCGCCTCATAGACCGCTGTACCATGCGCCGGGTCCTGCGAGGTTAACGAAGAACAACCGATCAGATACCGACCGTCATGGTGGATAGCGTATTGGGCGATTCCACGCCACAGTAGGTAGAGAACTTCGGAGGAGCGATGATCGCGGTGCACACAGGCACGTCCAAGTTCGATCACGGAGTTGCCCAGCTGCTTGTAGGGCGAAAAATCAAATTCACGCTCGCTATAAAAACCTGCGTTTGCTGAAGCCGTCGCGCCCGTCTGTAACCGATAGGTTCCAACAATCTTGCCTGTACCCGAGTGCTCCACGATCAGGTGGTCACAGATGCTGTCGAACTCATCGGTGTCTTGTCCGGTCGCGTAGGCGGCCTCCAAACCCTCGTTCAACTCCAGGTTGAAGACCAGAAATCGCAAACGGAACGCCGCCATGCGGTCAGCCTCAGACGACGCCAGTCGGAGATGGTACGGGCCCTGCTGGAGGTCGAGTGACCAACCAAATTCGGTTTCTCGGGATTGGATGGACCGGGGCGATAGCAACGAGGAGATGGCAGTCTGTAAGGGCGTTGCGTTCATGATGTCCGCTCCCCAGTTTGCCCTCAGCGAGGACTGACGGCAGCAAGCAGAAAGCACGACCAGTCGATTCCACCCGCGAACCTTGACGTGAGATGCGCGACCGCTAGAAAGGTGACACAACGGTTCAGAAGTACATTCCTTCAAGAACCTCACTGGTTCGTGTCACTTCCGCCCGCTTGGTGAGTCTCACACCTGTATATGGACGTCAACACCGAAACGCGAAGAGATCAGAATTGAAGGAGCGCCCATGAGCACCCAAGTCATCTCAACCATGAGTCGGCCAATGACCACTCCAATCCTAGTCTTAAGTTGGGGTTGCAGAATTGTCGCGGCGATTATCTTGCTGCAGACGCTCTTCTTCAAGTTCACGGCCGCGCCGGAGTCGGTCTATATCTTCACCAAACTTGGAGCCTTCATCCACACCTATGTTCCGTTTGCGTCGATCGGAACCGTGGAGGTTTCGGGACGCATCGGGTCAGGAATCATGGAGTTGATCGCCGCTGTGCTCTTGCTGACACCGCGTTTCGTGTCGGCAGGCGCAATCTTGGCGATGGCGGCTACAGGCGGAGCTATCGTTAGCCACTTAACCTTCCTGGGCATCCAGGTACAGGGAGACAAGGGACTTCTGTTCTTTCTGGCTATCACCGTGTTCGTGACGAGCACCATCGCCCTATTCCTGCACCGAATGCAGATTCCTGTGTTCGGGAGAAAGTTCTGACATGGCCAAGTCGTTGAATATCGCGGTGAAGGATGTGCTGCAGCAGGGTTGCATCTTTCTGGATCGCATCGGCGATGAAAAATATGGCCGCCCGATTGAGAGCCCAGTCGGAGAAAAGCCAGCGTCGCTCGGAGCCCACTATCGGCACGTGCTCGATCATTTTCTCTGTCTGGCGGAAGGCATTCGCACTGGCCAGGTCAACTACGATCAGCGGCGTCGGAACGCGCAACTGGAGAGTTCGGTGACGTGTGCACGTCTCGTAACTGAAGGTCTGATCGATGAACTCGGAGGTCTTTCTGGCGAAATTCTTCAACGTGAGTGTGCTGTGACGTACAGCGTGGGGTACGGCGAAACCGAGGCGGAAGCGGTGAGATCTAACCTGGCTCGGGAAGTCATGTTCTGCGTCGGACACGCCATCCACCACTATGCGATTCTCAGGCTGCTGTGTGCCGGCGTAGGAATGCAACTACCGCATGAATTTGGCGTTGCTCCCTCCACATTGAAACACCTGAAAACTGAAACGGCGGAGCGAGCGTAATCGACCATGTTTCCCCTTCATTCACTTCCGGAGACGCAGGCCGCGCTGGCCCTCTCTATTTTTCTGGCGACCTTTATCTACGAGGATGGCGCAACGTTACTGGCGGCGACTCTGTCGGCCAGCGGAAGTTTGGACCCGTGGATCGGACTTCTGACCACCTTCATGGGTATCTGGGTGGGAGATATGGGATTGTATGGCCTGGGCTCTAGTTTCGGGCGCCGCACGGCGGGGTCACGTTGGCTTCAGAAATACTTAAGGCCCGAGTCACTCGCTAAAGCTGAAGGCTGGTTTGCCAGGCACGGATCGTTGGCCTTGGTCATGAGCCGTGCGATTCCCGGAAGCCGTCTACCTCTGTATGTGGCGGCGGGTGCATTGCGGCTTCCATTTCGACTGTTCGCGAAGACTACTGCCGTTTGCTCGGCTGTCTGGGTCTGCGCAATCTTTGCGATCTGGCGGCTCGTTCCTAAAACACTGTCCGGTCATCAGAAATTCCTCCCCTGGCTCATAACAGCCCTGGTGCTGTTCGCACCGTGGCTTCTTGGCAAAACCGTGGGCGGAGTGTTCAAACGGTTTCGGGCGAGACGGAGCCCCCAAACATGTGAAGAGTGCCATGCGGGGGGACTATGTGCACTCTAAGTGTCATAACTCGGGACAACGGCTACTTGCTTGCGATGAATCGTGACGAGAAAATTGCACGCGGGGCAGGAAAGGGTCCGGCGATTCAGGACCGTAATGGCACAGCGGCCATCTATCCGAGTGACAGGGCGGGCGGTACCTGGATTGCCGCCAATGAATATGGCATCAGTCTCGCATTGCTGAATTGGAACGACGTTGTTCGACGCCCACTGGACATCCGAAAGGCTCGAAGCAGAGGGGGGATCATTCCGGGTCTTGCAAGTTCATCTCGCATGGCGGAGTTACATGCAGTATTCGGTGTTTCGGACCTCGAACGAATCCAGCCGTTTCGACTCGTTGCAATATTTCCCTCTGAGCAGACGATTGGGGAGTGGCGTTGGGATGCCTCGCGGCTCACGTTCCAAGCTCAGGGCTGGCATTCCCGCCACTGGTTTTCCTCAAGCCTTTCGGACAGACAAGCCGAGAGTTTGCGTGGTGCCGCATGCGACAACGCCCAGAACGAATCGGACACCGGCTCGGCTCCTTGGCTGCGAAGACTTCACGCGTCGCACGTGGGCGGCCCAGGGTCATTTAGTTTGTGCGTCCACCGGAACGACGTGCGAACCCTAAGTTATAGCGAGGTCATGGTCATGCCTACAAGCGTACAGATGGGTCACTTCCAGGACAGTCCTTGCGCAATGACTCAGATTCATCCGATAGAGATTGAGAGAACTGACTGCCTGGATCCAGCTGTTTGGGGCGTCGGCAGTTCAACGAGTTGAAATCATGCCCCTCGCGATGGAACTCGACTCTGTTCAACTAAGACAGTCGTTCACTAGTGCCTTGAGTCGAGGGCGCCGCAACTTTGTCGGACGGTTGAAGCGTTGGTCTCGCTGGGAGTTCTGGCCCCCTTACTTGTTTTATCCGCCGGTGGTTGCCTACATCGCTTACCTCGGAATCAGGTTCCGAAGTTGGACGTTGTTCACGGCGGCTAACCCCGCGATTCCAGCGGGCGGATTCGTGGGTGAGTCCAAGCATCAGATCCTGGAACATTTGCAAAATGCCTCTCCGTGGCTACCGTGTTCCACTCTTCTGGCATCCGGAGTGCCCACCCATCGCATGTCCGAGTCCGAGGAATTCATGCGGCAGCATGGGCTGCACTTTCCGGTCGTGTTGAAACCTGATGCTGGGCAGCGTGGTTCAGGAGTGTCGATCGTTCGGTCGTC
>WNFD01010003.1_pt1 | contig 10505 bp, 9 predicted proteins | sample 5400491 | NCBI WGS metagenome assembly WNFD01 (sample SAMN13153343, study PRJNA577476) | soil metagenome | isolation source: 120 cm saprolite under Douglas fir tree site 2 hole 2 replicate 2 | place: USA:California | collected 2015-04-18 | reverse complement strand
TGTTCTCGCTGGCATGGGAGTTGAAGTTGTCCTCCCCATGGCCAACCAACCGGCGGCGGACCACGTGTACCGGATCGGTATCTCGGGATCGTACGGCGGGCTCAACCTGGGCGACGAGGCGATCCTCCAGTCCATCGTGGCGCAGCTCCGCGCCGCGGTGCCCTGCGAGATCACCGTGTTCTCGCGCGACGCCAAGGACACCGCGGCGCGGCACAAGGTGGAGAAGAGCATCCCGGTGCGCGATCTCTCGCGCGACGAGGTGCTGCCCGAGGTCGCCGAGCTCGACCTCTTGATCCTGGGCGGGGGCGGCATCCTGTACGACGAAGCCGCCGCGGTGTATCTCAGAGAAGTGGCGCTCGCCCAGGAGCACCACGTGCCGGTGCTCGTCTACGCGGTGAGCGCGGGTCCGCTGCAGGACGCGGCCGCGCGCACCCTGGTGCGCGACACCCTGAGCCGGGCGGAGGCGGTCACGGTGCGCGACCGGTGGGCCCGCCAGCTCCTCGAGGAGGTCGGCGTGCGCGAGATCGAGGTGACCGCCGATCCCGCCTTCCTGCTCGAGCCCGAGCCGCTGCCCGCGGAGGCGCTGCAGCGAGAAGGCCTGAACGAGAACCGTCGGCTGATCGGCCTCTCGGTGCGCGAGCCGGGCTCGGCCGCGCCGGACATCGACGAGACGCACTACCACGCACTGCTCGCCAACGCGGCCGACTACATGGTGGACCGGCTGGACGCCGATCTGGTGTTCGTGCCGATGGAGCCGCGCCGCCAGGACACCCAGCACTCCCACGCGGTGGTCTCCAAGATGGCCCACGCGCACCGGGCTACCGTGCTGAAGGGCGAGTACACCGCGGGCCAGCTCCTCTCGCTCATGGGCCACTTCGACTTCGCGGTGGGCATGCGCCTGCACTTCCTGATCTTCGCGGCGCTCAACCGGGTGCCGTTCGTGGCGCTGCCCTACTCGAGCAAGGTCGCCGGCTTCCTCGAGGACCTCGAGATCGCGATGCCGCCGCTCAAGCAGGTCAACGCGGGTCAGCTCATCGCCTATATCGACCGGTGGTGGGACCTGCGGCGCAACCTCCAGGCGCGGCTCGAGAAGACGGTGCCGGAGATCCAGGCGCGGGCGCGGCGCACCAACGAGATCGCGCTGCGGCTCCTGACCGAGCGGCGGGAGCTCCGGGCCGCCGAGGCGGGCCGCGGATCGGCCTGAGCCGTGCCCCCGCTGCTTCGGCCGCGCGAGCCGGCGGTGGCCGCGGAGTGCGACGTGCTGGTGGTGGGCGGCGGCCCCGCCGGCCTCGGGGCGGCCATCGGCGCGGCCGACGCCGGGGCGGACGTGATCCTGGTGGAGCGCCACGCCTTCCTGGGCGGCAACGCCACCGCGGCGCTCGTGATGCCGCTCATGTCCTTCCACACGCAGCGCGGTCCGGCGACGCCCGGGAGTGCCTCGGAGCTGATGCCCCACGACCACGGCCCGGGCGATCCGGTGGTGCAGGGGGTCCTGAAGCGGCTGCTGGACCGGCTCGAGGCGGCGGGTGGCTCGCTCCGGCCGTCTCCCCAGACCGGCTACGTGGTGCCGTTCGACCCGGAGATCTTCAAGCTTGTGGCTCTCGATCTCCTGGACGACGCGGGTGTCCGCGTCCTGCTGCACTCCTTTGCCAGCGGCGTTGTCGGCGCCCCGCGCCCCGACGGCGTGGTGTTCGAGACCAAGTCGGGGCCCATCGTCGTCATGGCCCGGGCCATCGTGGACGCCACCGGCGACGGCGACGTGGCCGCCTTGGCGGGGGCGCCCTTCGAGATCGGCCGCGCGGGCGACGACCTCGTGCAGCCGATGACGCTCATGTTCCGCATGGTGGAGTTCGAGCGGAACGGCTTCGCGGCCTATCGGCAGGCGCACCCCGACCAGTGGCGCGGGGTGCACGGGCTCTGGGAGCTGGTGCGGGAGGCGAGCGCGGCGGGCGAGCTGGCTCTCGCGCGTGAGGACATCCTCTTCTTCGGCACCCCGCACGAGCGGGAGCTGTCCGTCAACAGCACGCGGGTCACCGGCGTGCTCGGCACCAGCGTGTGGGATCTCACCCTCGCCGAGTGGCAGGCGCGCCGGCAGATGCGGCAGATCGCCGCGTTCCTGCGCAAGTACGTGCCGGGCTTCGAGCGCTCGTACGTGGCGCAGAGCGGCGTGACCATCGGGGTGCGGGAGACCCGGCGCATCATCGGGGAATACCGGCTCACCGCGGAGGACATCCTGGGCGCGCGCAAATGGGACGACGCGATCGCGCGGGGGACGTACCCGCTCGACATCCACAATCCGCAGGGCAAGGGCACCCTGCTAATGCGGCTGCCGTCCGGCGAGTCCTACGATATTCCGCTCCGCTGCCTCCTGCCGCAGCGTGTGGACCGGATCGCGGTGGCGGGCCGCTGCATCTCGGGCACCCACGAGGCGCACTCGTCCTATCGCGTCATGCCGATCGCGATGGCCACCGGCCAGGCTGCGGGCGTGTGCGCGGCGCTGGCCGCGCGCGCGGGCAAGGCGGTGCGCGACGTACCCTCGGGCGACGCGCAGACCGAGCTGCGGCGCCAGGGCGCCGCGCTCTGAGCGCGCCGCGTCGATCCCTTCCTACCGCGTAAGAGATACGCGGCGGAACGTCCGGATGCCCGCCGATCAGGCCGAAACGTTCATGGAGCGCACGAAACCGCCGCGTGCCGGGCGGCATGGCCCTTGCGTTCTTCCTGGACAGTCGTCAATCCCACCGATCACACAAAGGAGCCGCGATGAACAAAGACATTCTTGCCGGCAAGTGGAAGGAGATGAAGGGGCGCGTGAAGGAGCAGTGGGGCAAGATCACCGACGACGAGCTGGACCGCGCCGAAGGGAAGGCCGAGCAGATGATCGGCCTGCTCCAGCAGCGCTACGGCTATTCCAAGGAGCGGGCCCAGGAGGAGTACGACCGGTTCCTGGAGCGCCACGAAGCCGGGGCCCGGCGCTAAGAGCGCACGCGCAGCCTCATTCGAGCGCCGGCTCCGCCGGCGCAACCCGTTCTGGGGGAGGCTCGGAGGGGGCCCCCTCTTAGACTTCAGAAGGGGCCCCCTCCGACCTAGAGTGCCAAGTACTGCTGGCGGATCGCGTCGTTGTCCCGGAACTCGCGCGCGGTGCCCTCGAAGCGGATGTGGCCCTTCTCGAGCACGTAGACCCGGTCGGCCAGCTCGAGCGAGAAGCCCACGTTCTGCTCGGCGAGCAGGATGGTGAGGCCGTCGCGCTTGAGCCGCCCGATCTGCTCCTTGAGGTGCTCCACCACCAGCGGGGCCAGGCCCTCGGACGGCTCGTCCAGGAGCAAGAGCTCCGGATTGCCCATCAGGGTGCGGGCGATCGTGAGCATCTGCTGCTCGCCCCCCGAGAGAAAGCCGCCCTGGCGGTCCACCAGCTCGCGCAGCTTGGGGAAGAGATCGAACACGCGCTCCACCGTGAAGCCGCCGAGGCCGGCGCCGCGGCTGGCCACGTCGAGGTTCTCCCACACCGTGAGATCCGCGAAGATGCGCCGGTCCTCCGGAATGAAGCCGATGCCCGCCCGGGCGATCTGGTAGGGTTGCCGGCCGGTGATGTCGCGGCCCTTCCACACCACCCGGCCGCGGCGCGGGGGGGTGAGGCCGATGATGCTCCGCATGGTGGTGGTCTTGCCGACCCCGTTGCGCCCGAGCAGGCACACACACTCGCCGCGGGCCACCTGGATCGACACGCCGAAGAGCACCTGGGACAGCCCGTAGGCGGTGTAGATGTCCTCCACCGCGAGGACGGGCTCGGGCGCGGCGGTCACCGGCTCTCTCCCAGGTAGACCCGCCGCACTTCGGGATCCCGCCGCACCTCCGCGGGGGCGCCGTCGGCGATCACGCGGCCCTGGTGCAGCACGGTGATGCGGTGGGCGATCGAGAAGACCACCTCCATGTCGTGCTCGGTGAAGAGCAGGGTCAGGCCCCGGTCGGCCGCGATGCGCTCGATGAGCCGGATGGACTCGCGCGTCTCCGTCGCGGACATCCCGGCGGTGGGCTCGTCGAGCAGGAGGATCTCGGGCTCGAGCGCGAGCGTGATGCCCAGCTCGAGCTGCTTCTGGTTGCCGTGCGAGAGAAAGCCCGAGATCTCGTCGGCCTTGTCGAGGAGGCCCACCGCCTGGAGGAGCGCCTCCGTCTCCGGCCGGTAGAGGCGCTCGACCGGGGTGAAGAGGTTCCATCCCCGGCCGCGGTGGCAGACGAACGCGGCCTGGACGTTCTCGTACACGGTGAGCCGCGGGAAGATGTTCGTGCGCTGGAACGACCGGCCCATCCCGAGCCGGCAGAGGTCGTGCGGCGCGATGCCGGTGACGTCGCGCTCCTTGAAGACCACCTGTCCCCCGTCCGGCACCAGGTGCCCGGTGATCAGATTGAAGAGCGTGGTCTTGCCCGCGCCGTTGGGTCCGATGATGGCGCTGATCGAGCCCTTGGGCACCGTGAAGGAAACCCCGTCGACGGCCTGGAAGCCGTCGAAGCTCTTCCGGACCTCGCGCACGTCAAGCACCGGTGGGCCTCCGGGCCAGACGGTCCCGTAGCGCCCCGAGCGCGCCGGCCAGACCGCCGGGAAAGACGAAGAGCAGGATGACCAGGATGCTGCCGAGAATCAGGGGCCAGTATTCGGTGACCGAGACGATCTGCTGGTTCAGCCAGAGCAGCACCAGCGCGCCGAGCGCCGGGCCGTAGAAGGCGCCCATGCCGCCCAGCAGGGTCATGATCAGCACCTCGGAGGACTTGGTCCAGTAGGCGAAGTCGGGGAACACACCGCGATTGAAGATGCCGAAGAGGCCGCCCGCCAGCCCGGCGAAACCGCCCGCCAGCACGAACGCGGCGAGCTCGAACCGGCGGACGTTGACACCGATGAACTCGGCCCGTTCGGGGTTCTCGCGGATCGTGGTGAGCATCCGGCCGAACGGGGAGGCGACGATCCGGCGCAGGATCCAGAAGCAGACCGCGACCAGCACGAGCGTGAGGAAGTAGAAGTACTCCGACGTGCGGTACCCGCCCACCACCGGCAGCACGCTCCCGACCCGCTCGAGCCAGCCGAAATCGGGATAGGGGATCTCCGGCATGCCCTGCTCGCCGCCCGTCACCTCGTTCCACTTGAAGCAGATCGCCCACACGATCTGGGCGAAGGCGAGGGTGAGCATCGCGAAGTAGATCTTGGTGAGGCGCACGCAGAAGAATCCGAAGACCAGGGCGAAGAGCCCCGCCACGAGGCCCGCGGCCGGGAACGCGAGCAGGAAGGTCACCCCCGCCTTCTTCATCAGGATGCCGGTAGTGTAGGCCCCGATCCCGAAGTAGGCGGCGTGGCCGAAGGACACGAGCCCGGTGTAGCCCACGAGCAGGTTGAGGCTCGTGGCGAACAGCGCCCAGATGACCACGTCGTTGGCCAGGAACGTGTAGAAGCGCAAGCCCGCGGCCGGCACGAAGAAGGCGGCCACCAGCACGAGCAGCGGCCACGGGATTCTGGACCGGCGCATGTTACTTGAGCGGCCGCCCGAGGAGGCCCCAGGGGCGGATGATGAGGACCGCGGCCATGAGGGCGAACACCGAGAAGATCGAGAAGCGCGGGAAGAACAGGATGCCGAAGGAGAGCACCTGGCCGTAGATCACCGAGCCGAGGAACGTGCCCCAGAAGGAGCCGAGCCCCCCGATCACGACCACGATGAACGCCTCGACGATGATCTCGGTGTCCATGCCGGGCACGATGGTGCGCACCGGGGTGACCAGGGCCCCCCCGAGCCCACCCAGGAACGAGGCCAGGAAGAACACGCCCGTGTAGAGCCCGCTGACGTTCACCCCGAGCGCCCCCAGCGTCTCCCGGTCGAGCGCGGCGGCCCGGATGAATCGCCCGACCCGCGTGCGCTGGAGCACGAACCAGAAGGCCAGGGCGATGAACGGCCCCAGCAGCAGGATGAACAGGTTGTAATAGGGGATGGTGGCCCCGAAGAGCGAGAAGGCGCCCGCGAGCTCGGCCGGCCGGCTCACCGACTTCTGCTGGGTGCCCCAGATGACCTTGGCCACGTCGGACAGGATGAGCACGAGGGCATAGGTGAAGAGGAGCTGGTAGAGCTCGTCCTTGCCGTAGAGGTAGCGGAAGAGGAAGCGCTCCACGATGCCGCCGAGCAGCGCGACCGCGAGGGCGGCGCCCAGCGCGGCCATCCAGAAGCTGCCGGGCCCGGTGCCGATCCACTGCACGAGCTGGAAGGCGCTGTAGGCCCCCAGCATGTAGAAGGTGCCGTGCGCGAAGTTCAGCACGCGTAGGACGCCGAAGATCAGGGAAAGCCCGGAGGCGATCAGGAACAGGAACATGGCGGCGGTGAGGCCGCTCAGGCTCTGGGCGAAGACGAACGACGGATCGGGCATTCTGAGAACCCCCTCACCCTACCCTCTCCCCCTCGACGGGGGAGAGGGAATCGAGCACCCTCTCCCCCTCGAAGTGGAGGGCACTGATCACCCTCTCCCCTCTGGGGAGAGGGTAGGGTGAGGGGAACGGGCGGCTAGTCCATGAACTTGGTGGGGTCGACGTACTCTACCGGCTTCATGATCGCGAACGGATACTTGGGGTCCATCACGGTCTTGCCGTAAAGCTGGCCGCGATTCGCCTGGTGATCTTTCTCTCGAATCGTCTGCTTGCCGATCGGCGTGTCAATGGTCAGGCCCAGGAGCGCCTTGGAGACCTTGTCCGAATCGGTGCTACCCGCCTTCTTGATGGCCTCGGCCAGGAACTGCATGCCGGTGTAGCCCTGGATGGCCCAGGACGATGGGTACTCGTCCTTCAGGTACTTGGAGAGCCGCGCGACGTAGTCGCGGTGGGCCGGCGTCTCGCCCCAGTAGAAGGCGTCGTAGGAATTGCCCCAGATGCCCACCGGGTAGTCCTTGCCCATCGCCTTGGTCGATTCGGGCGAGCCCGCTTCACCGACGCCGATGAAGTTGTACTTGAGCGCGTCGAAGTAGCCGAGCGGCTTGGCCTGCTTCGCGAAGTTCACGAAGTGGCCGCCCCACAGCGACGAGAAGACGGCGTCCGGCTTCTTGGCCATCTGCGCATTGATGAACGGCGTGTAGTCGGGCTCGCCCAGCTTCGGCCATTGCTGATCCACGATCTGCACGCTGGGCTTGATCTTCTTCAGGTGCTCCACGAAGGACTTGGTGACGTCCTGGCCGTAGGCGTAGTCGGGGCTGATGGTGGCGACCTTGGTCACCGGCCACTTGGCCACGATCTCCGCCGCGCTGCGCCCCTCCATCGTGGTATTGGCGGCCACCCGGAACACGTAGGGGTGGAGCTTGTCGGGGGCCGTGAGCTGGTCGGTCTTCGGGATCGGCGCGATGAAGACGACCTTGTTCTCCTTCGCCACCACCGAGACCGCCGGCCCCTCCGCGGAGGTGAGGGTGCCCACCAGGAAGTCCACGTTCTCCTTGAGGATGAGCTCGCGGGCCACCCGCACCGCCTCGTCCGCATTGCCCTTGGTGTCGCGGGGCAGCAGCTCGAGCTTCCGGCCGAGCACCCCGCCCTTGGCATTGATCTCGTCCACGAACATCTGGGCGCCCTTGGACGCGGGCTCGCCGAAGAGCGCTCCGGGCCCGGACAGGATCATCGGGAAGCCCACCTTGATCGGCTTCTGGGCGCTGGCGGCCAGCGGCATCGCCAGCACCAGGGTCAGCAGCATCGTGAGTACGCGGAGCATCATGGGAAGCCTCCTTTGGCTACGAGAGATTGCGGGTCACGAACCGGCCGCCCTTCATCACCGACAGGCGGCTTCTGTCCTGCAGCACCGCGATGTCCTTCAGGGGATCACCGTTCACCACCACGAGGTCGGCCAGCTTGCCCGCCTCCAGCGTGCCGATCCGGTCCGGCATCCGCATCAGCTCGGCCCCGTACCGGGTGGCGCACGTGATGGCCTCGAGCGGGGTGAAGCCGATGACGTCCACGAAGACCTGGATGTCCTTCGCGTACTCGCCGTGCGGGTTCCAGGCGAAGCCGAAGTCGCCCCCCGGGCACATGCGGATGCCCAGGTCCCGGGCCCGCCGGTAGGTGTCCGACGCCTGCTTGATCTCGTCGCGCAGACCCGACGGCCCGACGATCTCCTCGGTGATGCCGAAGCGCGGCCCGTTCTCGATGATCGAGTAGAGGTAGCGCAGGCCCGGCACCAGGATCAGGCCCTGGTCGGCGATCAGGCGCAGCGTCTCGTCGTCGGCGTAGGTGGCGTGCTCGATGGAGTCCACGCCGGCCTGGGCGGCCACGCGGCTCGAGCGGGCGCCGCGCACGTGGGCCGCCGCGATGCGGCCGCGCATGTGGGTCTCCTCCACCAGCACGCGGACCTCGGCGAGGGTATAGGTGCAGTCCGCGATGGGGGTGTGGGGCAGCAGCGCGTCGCCGCCCACGTAGCACTTGACCACGTCGGCGCCGTCCTTGATCGAGCGCCGCACCGCGATCCGGATCTGGTCGGCTCCGTCCGCGATGAGGGCGAGCCCGTCCATGCCGAGCTTGAGGTAGGACGGGTTCCAGTCCGACATGCCCCCGGTGGCCACGATGTCGCGGCTCGCCGCGAGCAGGCGGGGGCCCGGGTAGAGGCCCTCGTTGATCGCGCGCTTGAGCGCTACGTCCACCCCGTGCACCGAGCCGGCGGAGCGGGCGGCGGTGTAGCCGTGGGAGAGCGCCAGCTCCGCGTTCTTGGCCGAGACCAGCGTGGAGTACTCGGGCGGGCAGTTCAGATCGAGATCCGCGATCACCTTCACGTTGTTGTACGAGAGATGGATGTGGGCCTCGACCAACCCGGGGATCACGGTGCGGCCGGCCAGGTCCACCACCTGCGTGTCCGCTCCGGACGGCGCGTCGCCGGCCGAGAGCGGGCCCACGTGCACGAGAGTCTCGCCCTCGATCAGCACGCTCCCGTCCCGGGCGGGCGCGCCGGTGCCGTCGATCAGGCGGGCGTTTTGTATCCAGGTTCTCATGGCTGGCTGCCCGCTTCCGTGGGGCAACGCCCTTTATTTGATCTTACGGTCGTCGCAAGCGACGACCTCTGTAAGGTGGCTTCGCATCGTTTCATAGCGCGGGAAGGCCTGGGGTCTGGACCCGGAGGCGGTAGACCGACGTGGACGCGGTGATGTAGAGGCTCCGGTAGTCCGCGTCCCCCCAGGCGAAGTTGGCGACGTGCTCGGGGACGTGGATCACGCCCAGGCAGACCGCCTCGGGGCTGAACACGTGAATGCCGCCCGGGCCGCAGCAGTAGACGTGGCCCCGGGAGTCGATCTTCATCCCGTCGGGCGCGCCCTTACCCTCGCCGGTGGTCTCCGCCCACACCGTGCCACCCGAGAGCCCGCCGTCGCCCTTCACGTCGAAGACGCGGATGTGCTGGCGGGCCGTGTCGTTGACGAAGAGCCGGCGGCCGTCGAGGGAGAGACAGAGCCCGTTGGGCCGGTCGAAGTCGTCCGCGAGCAGCACCGGGCTCTTCGGATCCGGCCCCACCCGGAAGAGTCCCTGGAAGGCCAGCTCCTGCGGCCGGGGCACGCCGTAGTACTCGGCGCGGCCGTACGGCGGGTCGGTGAAGTAGACGGCCCCGTCCGCCGAGCGGACGATGTCGTTCGGGCTATTGAGCTGCTTGCCCTGGAAGTGCGTGGCGAGCGGGACGATCTGGCCGCTCGCCTCGGTGCGCGACACCTGGCTGGAGGCGTGCTCGCAGGCCAGGAGCCGGCCCTCGCGGTCCCAGGTGAGGCCGTTGGACTTGTTGCAGGGCTTGCGAAACGTGGTGACGCCGTCCGTGGCCGACCACCGGCGCAGGTGATCGCCCGGCATGTCGCTCCACAGGAGATACTGGCCCGCCGGGTGCCAGAGCGGGCCCTCCGTGAAGAGGCACCCGGTGGCGATCCGCTCGAACTCGACCCGTTTGCCCACGACCTGCGTGAAGCGCGGATCGCGGATCGAGACGGTGGAAGCGGTCACTTGGACATGCGCTCGCCGGGTTTGCCGCCGACGTACCAGTCGGGGGGATCGACCTCCTCGAAGACCACCCAGACCGCTTCCTTCGGGAGCTTGGTCACGTCGGTGATCGCGGCGGTGACCCGCTTGGCGATCTCGTTGAGGTTGTCCTTGCCCCAGCCTTCGTAGATGCGGATGTTGACGAATGGCATCGGAGTCTCCCTTGGCCCCGGGGTGGTCGGGGGCGCACCGCGGCCCCCGGAAAGTGCCGGGAATCTAGCATGCCGGGCCGCGAAGGGGCAAGAGCGCGGCGCGTCACTGACCGCGCCGCGCTCTGCCGGCCTAGAAGGTGAGCGTGTCTCCCGGGTTGATCGGGAAGACCTGGGTCGCGGTCGTCCCGAGCGCGGCCTGGTACTCCTGCGGCGTGCCGCGCAGCACCGGGAAGGTGCCGTAGTGGAACGGGATGGCGAACTTGGGCTTGAGCATCTCCCGCGTCGCGTAGGCCGCGTCCACGGGGTCCATCACGAAGTGGCCGCCGATGGGAATCATGATCAGGTCC
>WNFD01008068.1_pt1 | contig 10505 bp, 8 predicted proteins | sample 5400491 | NCBI WGS metagenome assembly WNFD01 (sample SAMN13153343, study PRJNA577476) | soil metagenome | isolation source: 120 cm saprolite under Douglas fir tree site 2 hole 2 replicate 2 | place: USA:California | collected 2015-04-18 | reverse complement strand
AGCCGGCACGCGGATGCCGTCGATCCGCGATAGCCCGCCCAGGTGCGCGCCCTTGCCGCCAACGACCGCGACCTGCATCTCGTCAACCTCGTGAAGACCCAGCACGTGCTGCTCGCTCACCGCGATACCTCCGAGGCAGCCGTGCTCCGTTGCACTGCACTGGCCGATCGAATCACCGGCGCCTCCAGCTCTGTCGAACCTCGTGTTGGGCACGTCCTCATCTCTCGCTGCCTTCCCTCTGACGAGTCGGCCGGCCGCTCCGCCCAGTCGGGCGGCGCGCACACCCGCACCTCCGCGCCCAGCGCCCGCAACCGCACCGCCAGTCCCACCAGCGGTTCGTCACCGCGTCCCCCATAGGTCGACAACAACACACGCACGTCGTGCCCCCATGTCTTCGTCCGTTCTTGGTCCGGCCGCCGATTCTGCAGCACGACCCGGGCCTTGCCGCAAGCCCCCCAGTCTGCTATACGTTAAAAGTGGCAAGGAGTGAGATCTCCTTGCCTTTGCCGTCCGCTGGGAATTGACAACCTTCTTGCGAAGCGGCGGTGCGCCGCGTACGGCGGTACACGTCGTTGGCCCAGGAGGATGTCCCATCGGCCTACGGATGCAGCCGCGGAACGAGAAGTTCTTTCCCTTTGCCGGCAAGGCCCGAACGCCGTCGAGCGCGCCGCCATTCTCCCGGAGGTCGTCGCGCCACGCGAGCGCTGGGCCAAGCTCGCCAAACGGACGCTTGACGGTCGCCGTAGCCCAAATCGGCCGGCACCCAAGCGAACGGCCCCACGCCACCCCGCCCGGGTCGCCCAGATCGTGGCCCGGCTGTCCCGCCGCACCGACCAGATCCTCGTCCCGTGCGCCGCCTACACCGGCCAGCGTCGACGCCCGGCAACGCCGCTGGAGCGCCACCCAGCCCGCTCATGACGGAAGTGCACTCAATTCGGCATGTGAGTGAGACGGCGGGCAGCACGCCACCGCATGGAGTGCCGACTGGCGCTTGCGCACGATGATCTGTGGCCGCGGCCCGGCGAGGCGGTCCCGGCCGCGGTGCCCATTTACTCGGTCACGGCTCGTGTCACGGCCGGTCCTCCATGATGCGGTCGTAGGTGCGGCGGGCGCGGGCGCTGCGGGCGCTGCGCCGTACCGGGTGAGCATCTGCGGGGAGGTCCAGCCGTTCAGCTCCATCAGGTCCCCCTCGGGACCGCCGCGGTCCAGCCAGGTGTGGCTGAAATGATGCCGGAACCGGTGCGGGAACACATCCACCCCGCACCGCCGACCGCGGCGGGCGATCATCTGGTAGATCCCGCTGGCGGTCAGCGGCTCCCGGTTGTTCACCCCCAGCCACAACTGCGTCCGGTGCGCCTGCGCATGCCGGGCGCGGACGCGGATGTACCGGTCGAGGCTGCGGGCGGCGGCGGAGCTCATCTTGACGACCCGGGTCTTGCCGCCCTTGCCGCGGACGGTGATCTCCCGCTGCCACACGTCGACACCGCTACGCCGCGGGTCACCGGGATCGTAGCCGATGCCGGCCAGTTCCGGCAGGCGGATGCCGGTCGCCGTGAACACCGCGATGATCGCGGCATCACGGCGCTGCGCGAATGCCCGGCCCGCGCAGGCGCGCTCCAGCATCGACAGCTCCCCATCGGTGAAGACCGGGACCATGCGCTCGGTGACGTGCGGTGGCTGCAGCCTGGCCACCAGGTCGGGCATCCCCTCTTCGGCGGCCAGCCACTTGAAGAACTGCTGCGGGCCCCGGTACTGGTTACTGGCGTAGGCACTGCTGTACCGGCCGAGCAGCCGCACCATCCACTCCTGGACATCCTGCCCGTCGACCTGCTCCCAGCCGGTGCGTCCGGTCTCCTCCAGCAGGTATGAGGCGGCGAACCACTGTACCGCTTCGGTGTAGGTCCGTACCGTCTTGGCCGCCTTTCCCTCGGCGGCCAGGTGCAGCCCGAATGAGCTGATCTCGGCCCCGAACCTCCCGGCATCCAGTTGCTTGGGGTGCCGGGAACATGGCTGTGGTGCGGTCATTGTCTTTCCCTCTTCCTGCGGCGCACCATCCGCAGGTCAGCGTTTCCGCAGCCCAAAGACCTGAAGCACTGCAGAGGTAAGACAGACCCGCGAGACAGGAACGTGCCGACCGCACTAGGTGCGCTCGGCCGGCACACCGCTAGCTACGTTCCGGCGCTCCGCTGCCGGACTGCCGTCCTCGCTGCATGCGGCCACGCTAGCGTTCAGGGGCCGTCGTTCATGATCCGATCGTAGGTACGGCGGGCTCGGGCGGCGCGGGCGCTGGCACCGTAGCGGGTGAGCATCTGCGGGGAGCTCCAGCCGTTCAGCTCCATCAGGTCTCCTTCCGCGCCGCCGCGGTCCAGCCAGGTGTGGCTGAAATGGTGCCGGAACCGGTGCGGGTACACCTGCACGCCGCACTGCCTGCCGCGCCGCTTGACCATCTCGTAGATTCCGCTGGCGGTCAGCGGGCCGCGGTTGCCGGCCCCGAGCCACAGCTGCGGCCGGTGGGACTGCGCATGCCCGGGCCTGACCCGCAGGTACCGGTCGACGCGGCGGGCAGCCTCGCAGTCGATTCGGACGATCCGCTCCTTGCCGCCCTTCCCCCGGATCCTGATTTGCCGGGTTTCCAGGTCCAGGTCGCTGCGGTCAGGGTCGTCCGGGTAGTAGCGGATCCCGGCCATCTCGGCCAGCCGGATGCCCGACGCCTTGAACACCGCGAGGATCGCGGCGTCGCGGCGCTGCGCGAACGTACTGCCCCGGCAGGCCTTGTCCAGTTCCGATAGTTCTACGCTGGTGAAGAACGGGACCGGCTTCTCGGTCACCTTCGGCGGTCGTAGCGTGGCCATGGGGTCGGGAAGCTCCTCTTCGGCGGCCAGCCACCTGAAGAACTGCTGCAGCGCGCGGTACTGCTGGTATGCGTACGCCTCGCTGTAGCGGCCCAGCAGGTGCACCATCCACCGCTGGACATCCTGCTTGTCCACCTGCTCCCACCTGGTCTTACTGGTCTGGCGGAGCAGGTGAGCGGCGGCGAACCAGCGCACCGCCTCGGTGTAGGCCGTGATGGTCCGTTCCGCCTTGTTCTCGGCGGCCAGGTGCAGCCGGAACGAGGCAACGTCTGCCCCGAACACGCCCGCATCCAGCTTCCCCGGCCGCAGCTGGCGCCGCGGCGGCACGGCCATAGTTTTACTCTCATCCCCCGGATCCCGCCCGTCGAGGCCGCCCGAATTGCGGCTTTTGGGCACAGGAGAACCGGTGCGGGAACTGGGCGCGAACACTTTCTAAAATCCCTCTCTTCCTGCTGTCTGCGCAGGTGAGAGGGCTGACTGATCGCCCAGGAAGTTGTGGTCAGGGGCAGGGTCGAACTGCCGACCTTCCGCTTTTCAGGCGGACGCTCATACCGACTGAGCTACCTGACCTGGATGGGACCCCAGTGACACCTCACCCGGGATCCCGGCGGTCCTGACGGGATTTGAACCCGCGACCTCCACCTTGACAGGGTGGCGAGCACTCCAAGCTGCTCTACAGGACCTCGTGCTGACAACCGTAGCCGGCGTGTGCCCCCAACGGGATTCGAACCCGTGCCGCCGCCTTGAAAGGGCGGTGTCCTGGGCCGCTAGACGATGGGGGCGCCGACGGCCTTGGCCACCGTAACCGTATCAGCCCGCCGTTGGGGACTGCCCCAGCATAGGGGACGGACACCGGAACCAGCAAAGCGGAGCAAGCGTGCCGGCCAAGTCGGCCGGGGATTCAGGACGATACCTCTTGCAAAGATCGGCTGCATCAGACACGGTAAGCGATATGGGAATCACGCAGTGATGACAACGGCCGACGATCTCGGCGGACGTCACTAGATGATCGGGGGGTATTTACCATGTTTGACGGCGAAATCGGGCATATACCGCGCGAGACCGTGGCCGATGCCCGAGGGTGAACCGGACCGTGACGTCTGAGCCGCGGACTGAGCTTCGGGCCAAGCTCGACCACGGCTGGCTGCGGGACGGGCAGGCTCAGCCCGGCCAGCGGGTCCAGGCAGTCCACTCAGGCCGCCACCGGCGGGCGCCTGAGGAGCGGTCATCCTACCGCGAGGTCTTTGCCATCGGCGAGTTCCGTGCGCTCTGGAGCGCGCAGGTGCTCTCCTATACCGGCGATCAGTTCGCCCAGGTGGCCATCGCCATCCTCGTTTACGGCCGTACTCACTCGGCGTTCCTCACCGCGCTCGCCTATGCGCTCACCTACCTGCCGCCGATCGCGGGCGGCCCGCTGCTCTCCGGTCTCGCGGACCTGTTCCCGCGCCGTCGTGTCATGATCGCCTGCGACCTGTTCCGGGCCGGCACGGTCGGGCTGATGGCGATACCTGGCTTGCCATTCGCCGCGCTGTGCGTCCTGCTGTTCTGCACCGTGCTGACCGGTGCGCCGTTCTCCTCGGCGCGCACCGCGCTCCTGCCTGATGTTCTGCCCGGCGATAAGTTCGTGCTCGGCTCGGCCATCGGCAATATCACCTACCAGGCCAGCCAGATTCTCGGTTTCGTGGCGGGCGCGGCCGTGGTCGCCATCCTCAACCCGCACAAGACGCTGGGCATAGACGCCGCCACGTTCGGTATCTCGGCTCTCATTGTCCTGGCCGGGGTGAAAGCCCGGCCAGGACCCGGGCGCGACGGAGCGGCACGGCCTTCCCTGTGGTCCGTATCGGCTGACGGCATCCGGATCGTTTTCGGCAACCGTATGCTGCTCACCTTGCTGCTTTTCGGCTGGCTAGCAGGCTTTTACATTGTCCCTGAAGGCCTGGCCGTGCCGTATGCGCGTTCGCTGCACGGCAGCACGCTTACTGTGGGGCTGCTGATGGCGGCCATGCCGCTCGGCATGGTGATGGGCGCCTTCCTGCTCGGCAGGGTCGCCGCACCGTCCGCGAGGATCAGGATGATGGGCTGGCTCGCCGTCCTGTCCTGCGCCCCGCTCATCGGCAGCGCATGGGACCCTCCGCTGTGGGCCGTTCTGCTGCTGTGGACGCTCGCGGGCGCCGGCGGCGCCTACCAGCTGGCCGCGGCCGCGGCGTTCGTGCAAGCATTGCGCCCTGCCACCAGAGCCCGCGCGTTCGGCCTGGCCCAGTCGGGCTTGTATGCGGTTCAGGGGCTCGGCATCTTGGCCGGCGGCGCGGTGGCCCAGGCGATAGGAGCTCCGCTCGCCGTCGGCCTGGCCGGCCTGGTCGGCCTGACCGCGGCCACCATGCTGGCCATGAGCTGGACGCACCTGCGCGGCAGCCTGATTCAGGCGCAGCGGGCCGGGGCGGAGACGACACGCGCCTAGAGCTGGTCTCAGGAGCGCCGTTGCTTGTTGACGAAGGTCTCGGCGATGGAAGCACCGTCGCCCTCCTCCGGGATTACGACCAGGCGCAGAGGTAGGGCAGGATGCCTATGCCTCCGAACACAGTGAGCAGGGCAAAGGCGAGGCGCACCAGGGTCGGGTCAACGCCGAAGTATGCCGCCAGGCCAGCGCATACCCCGCGATAACACGCCCGTCCCGCAGAGCCGTACAGGCGCCTGGTTCCATTGCGGCTTGGTTCGTTCATCAGGATCGCGGCGTGGAGACCGCGGCCTTCAACCCGGGAAGAAACGCCGCTTCTCCTCCTCTGGAATGTCGGTGATTCCCGATAGGGTGTTTGAATATATGGTTACCGCCTGGAGGACAAGGGACCCGGCCGGGTGGAGAAGATACATCCTGCGTTCAGCAGCGAGCACTGCAGCGCGTGCGGGCACATCGCAGCGGGCAGCCGCGAGAGCCAAGCCCTGTTCCGCTGCGTGACCTGCGGGTACGCCTGCAACGCTGACATGAACGCGGCCAGGAACATCGCGGCGGGGCACGCAGTGACTGCGCGGGGAGCGACGGGGTTACCCGGCCCGTGAACCGCGAACCTCAACTGCTGCTCCAATCGGCGTAGTAGCTGGAATCTCCCGCCTTCAGGCGGAGGAGGATGTCAAGGCTAGATCATGCCCACTCCGGAGCCAGGCTCACATACCGGACCGTCCGGTTAATACCCTGATCTGGAGCGACAAGAGAGGAACCGGCCATGTCCACAGGCGCGCCGAGCACGGACCTGCTACAAATCGACGACCAGCTGACCGACGAGGAGCGCCTGATCCGTGACACCGTACGGGCCTTCGCCGCTGACCGGGTGCTGCCGCACATTACGGACTGGTTCGAGGCGGGCACACTGCCCCGTGACATCGTGCCGGAACTCGGCAAGCTCGGGGTGCTCGGCATGCACCTGACCGGCTACGGCTGCGCCGGCGCCGGGGCGGTCGCCTACGGCGTCGCGTGTCGCGAACTCGAGGCGTGCGACTCCGGCCTGCGCAGCGCGGCGTCCGTCCAGGGCTCCTTGTCCATGTACCCGATCTGGCGGTATGGGTCGGAGGAACAGAAGACCGAGTGGCTGCCCCGCATGGCCGCCGGGGAGGCGATCGGCTGCTTCGGCCTCACCGAGCCCGATCACGGTTCCGACCCGGGCAGCATGCGCGCATTCGCCGGCAGGGCGGATCCGACTGGGTGCTCTCTGGCACCAAGATGTGGATCACCAACGGCAGCATCGCCGATATCGCCGTGGTCTGGGCAAACACCTCGGATGGCATCCGCGGGTTCCTCGTCCCGCGCGGAACGGTCGGCCTCACCGCCCGCGACATCCACAAGAAAATGTCGCTGCGCGCGTCCATCACGTCCGAACTGCACCTCGACGAGGTTCGCCTGCCCGCTGACGCCGTGCTTCCCGGCGTCTCCGGACTCAAGGGCCCGCTGTCGTGCCTGACAGAGGCCAGGTTCGGCATCGCCTGGGGAGTCACCGGCGCGGCGCGGACCTGCCTGGAGAGCGCGATCGAATACGCCACGACCCGTGAGCAGTTCGGCAAGCCCATCGCGTCGTTCCAGCTGATTCAGGCCAAGCTCAGCTGGATGGCGGCGGACCTGTACCGCTCCCAGCTGCTCGCGCTCCACCTCGGCAAGCTCAAGGAGGCGGGCTCGGTCAGCCCGGTGCAGGTCAGCATCGCCAATATGACCAACGTGAGGTCGGCCATCGATATCGCCAGGCAGGCCCGGACGGTGCTCGGGGCCAGCGGCGTGACACTGGAGTGCCCCCCGATCAGGCACGCGAACAACCTCGAAGCCGTGCTGACCTATGAGGGCACCGAGGAGATCCATGCGCTGGCCATCGGCCAGGCGCTCACCGGCATCTCCGCGTACCGCTAGCCTCGACCACGCGATCGGGCCGGGAAGTCGGTACGCTTCGTCTCGAGGCGTCGGCTCACCCGGCGCTGCGGGGCGTTAGCTCAATGGCAGAGCAGTGGGCTTTTAACCCATTGGTTCAGGGTTCGACCCCCTGGCGCCCCACGCGGAGGTCTTCACGTTTCGGTGAGGTCTATTTTCACGTTTGGGTCTGACATTCTGGTGTGCTCTTGGCGCGGCTGCGGCTGATGCGGTTCGTGTTCGCTTAGTGGCGTTCTGCGTGTCCGGGGGCGGTTTCCGGGCGTGCTGCCGCTGTCTGTGTGGGTGTCGGGGCTGCCAGGGGTGCTCGTGGTGGTGCTGTTCCCGCGTGCGGGCCTGCTGGCCTGGCTAGGGCGGTCCTGTGGCAGCGATGAGTGCGGTGAGCGTCTTGCGGCGCCGGCGCCGGGTTTTCGGGGGCAGGCCTTTGGCGGTGCGGCGTTCGTTTTCCTCCTGCCGGGCGTCCCGGGCTTGCAGGATGCGCTGGTTGCGGACGATGAGCAGGCAGGTGATGGCCAGCATGAGGGGGGTCAGGCCCATGAGGCGGCACCAGCCGCGGGTGATGGTGTTGCCGGCCGGGTCTTTCGCGGTGGCGAAGCCGCGCCCGGCGCCGGTGCGGCGGGCGTAGGACCGGCGGTGCGCGGCGGACGGGTGGTCGTGTTCCTGCCGGGTTTTCGCGTTCACCCCGGGCGGGACGGTGATGGCCTGCCGGGTGCAGCATGCCTGGGGGTTCTCGGGCGGGGTGAGGATTTCGGGCCGGTCCCGGTTCAGGGTCATCGAGGCGGGGCGGGGCGGGCAGCGGATCTTGCCGATGACGGCGGGACACTGGACGCGGTGGTAGCCGTCCTGGTCGTCGCGGGTGAGGCGGCCGGGCTTGCAGCGGGCCGGGGCGCGGTCTCGGCGGTCTTCGCGTCGTGCGCGGCGACCTGGCCCGGGGTGGCCTCGCGGGGCAGCGGCCCGAGTTCCAGCAGCGTGCGGGGCGTGGCCGGGCAGTACGGGTTACCGTTGCTGACGATGGCGCCGTGGTGGGTGCCGTTGGGGCCGCGGTCGTGCGGGTGCAGGTCCTGGACAAGCTGGCCGCCGGCGGCGCGCAGCTGCAGCGCCCGGGCGCCCGCGTCGCGGTGGGCGTAGCCGGAGTCGGCGGGCACGTCGCCGGGCGGGATGCCGGCGGCGGGCATCGCCGTGAGGACGGGGACGAAGGCGCGGACTGGGTCGTGCCGGCAGGACGACAGCGTGGCACGGCGGGCGAGCTCGGGGATGGCGGGCCCGTTCTCGCCGGGCATCATGATGGCGGCGGAGAGGTAGTAGCCGTAGAACAGCTCGTCTTCGCGGCGCGGCAGGTTGTTCTTGCGGTGTCCCCGCGACGCCTCGGGATCGGCGCACTGGCCTCCTCTGGCCGGGGGCGGGCGGGAGAAGGATTCCATGTCCGTCCAGTCCGCGGCCAGCGAGGCGCTGGCGCCCGTGAGCTGGTCCCCGGCGGATGCCTCTGGCAGGTCGTCGCAGGCCGCTTGCAGAGCCTGCGACGGCAGCCCGCCGGGCTCGTCCTTGGCCAGGACGCGGCTGACGAGGCCGAAGGTCCGCTCGGTCTGCCGGTAAGTTAGCAGGTGAGGGCCGTCCTTCCAGTCCGTGATCACGCCCGGCCGCCGCTGCCCGTCCTCGGGCAGGCTGACAAGCGCCTGGTGCACGCGGGTCAGGTGCGCGGGCCGGTGACCGGCCTGGGCCAGGCACATCCCGGCCAGCAGGGTCCGGACCTTCAGCTGCCGGGCGCGCACCCCGGCGGGCAGCATGGCCTCGATCCGTGGTGTGACGCCGGAGGCGCCGGTGACGCCTTCCAGGGCTGCCAGCGTGATCATGAACGGCGCGCCGCCCCGGGCAGCCGCACCGCCTCGGCCTCGCCGGCCGGCTGGAGCCCGGCGACGAGGTCGCCGGGCCGCTGGGAGCAGCTGATCCCGGCCGCGTGCATGAACGCGGCCAGCCCGGGCAGCTCCGCGCAGTCCCGCAGCCAGGTCGCGCGCAGCCGGGACGTGTCCAGCCGCGGCAGCCCGGTCCCGCCGTCTAGCGCGGTGATCAGCGGGTTGGTGATGTTCCGGCGGCCGGGATCAGTCCCGCCGCAGATCAGGCCGTTCCCGGCGGGCCGCCGCCAGCAGCCGGGCGTGGTAGCGGGCCAGCACCGGCACCGTGCGGGGACGTGAGCCCCCGGCCTGGACGATGACGCCGCCGGAGCGGCAGGCCACGTCGCTGCCGCGCGCCTCGCGCAGGTCGCCGCGGATCAGCCCGGCGCCCGCGCCCGGGCAGACCAGCCCGGCCGCCCGCGCCTGCCGCGCCCGGGTGGGCTGGGCGTCCGCGAGCGCGAGGAAGCCGCCGGTCTCTGCCGCGCTGCAGGGCTGCTTCGAGCGTTCCCGCGGAAGCGGCAGGTCCGCCGGATACAGCTGCGGCACTACCCGGCGGCCGGTGAACCGCAGGTTCGTCCGCAGAGTCCGGCGCGCCACGCCGGACAGGCCGGGCGCGCACCGGGTGAACCGCTCGGCTGCCGGCGGGTGCAGCAGCACCTCCGGAACCGGCTCAAGGCCCAGCCCGGGGCCGTAGTCAGCGAGCTTGCCCGCCGCCCGCAGCAGGTTCTTCGCCCGCTCCCGGCCCTCCGGCCCGGCCTTCACGATCACGGCGCGGGCGAACGCCGCCGCCTGCGGCGATACCGGCGACGGCCGCCACCGCCCGATAGAGGCGGCAATCTCCGCATTCTCCATACAAGACTCATACTGAACGGAGTGCGAGATGCGGAACCCCGGCTGCGAAAATAACAACGTGTCGCCCACCCCGGACCAGCACGCCCGCGCCCGCCGCATCGCCGCCGAGATCATTCTGGTACAATTCTAAGCGTCGGCACTCCGGACTCCAGTACCGGACGCCGCAGCAAGTCCACGACGAGTACCTGGAACAGCAGATCGCAGCGTGAATTAACCGTAAATCAGCTGTCCGGAAAGCTCGGGGCAGATCAAAGATCGGCGGGAAAACCGTCACTCGCCTGCTGACCGACGACCAGCTCGCCGGCTACCAGCCCTGGTTCGACAACCAGCGCCGCCTGCGATCCCTCATCGCCGAGCTCGAAACCCTCAGCCAGGAAATCGCCGGCAACGACCCCCGCTGGGAACGCTAAGCACCCAAGGCAAATGCGGGCGCAGCCCGCTTAACCTGCGGGCGACCTCCGGCCCGGCCCCCATCCACCCAGCTCACGCCCAAACGTGAAGACCTCACGC
>WNFD01007895.1_pt1 | contig 10505 bp, 7 predicted proteins | sample 5400491 | NCBI WGS metagenome assembly WNFD01 (sample SAMN13153343, study PRJNA577476) | soil metagenome | isolation source: 120 cm saprolite under Douglas fir tree site 2 hole 2 replicate 2 | place: USA:California | collected 2015-04-18 | reverse complement strand
TCATCCCGCGCATCGCGTTGTCGTCAGCCTCTTTGGTCGTTCCGCGCCGTGGCGCTTGTCAACCAGAGAACCAGGCTATCGCCATCCGCCGAGCACCACACTCCGAATCTTGCTTTTGAACTCAGTTCCGCGGGAGTCGGTATTCGGGTGCCCCTCAGACGAAGCGTTGGAACTGGTCCCGGTGGATGTACAAGCAGGAACATCACCCCGATAAGGGAGATCCCACATCCTAAGAAGTGAAACAGGGTCACCGCACTTCCGGACCATCGACCGTTCGTAGAAAGATATTTCATCATTGATGAAGTGCTTACGGCCTCAACTGCTGATGCATCGTTCGTCATTTTGGCAGGCTGGCAGTGCCGTTGATGCTGAAGTTGATCTCCGACTTCGTCGTAGTCTCCGCTGGTTGTGCTGCTCCGACGCTTAGGTGATAACCTCCGGGGAGGACAGACCGCTGTCCCTGGTTGTCTACACTGGAGAGCGCGCGGGGACTCAGTTCGAGCGTGACGTCGCGGCTTTCGCCTGGCCATAAATGTATTCGCTCGAAGCCGACCAAGGAATGCATGGGACCATCCGGCTGCGGCGTCTTCAGGTATGTCTCCACGACCTCGTCGCCCGGGCGGCTGCTGGTGTTGGTCACGGTAACGGTGGCGGTCAGCGGCTGACCCGCAGCCACTGAGGATGCGGACAGTTTCACAGGGCCGTAGCGGAAGGTCGAGTAACTCAGCCCGTATCCAAAGCCCCACAATGGCGTGCCGGTGTAGTAGCGGTAGGTGCGGTTCTTCAGCGCGTAATCGGTGAAGGCTGGTAGGTCACGCGTGCTTGCGTAGAAGGTGAGGGGCAGGCGACCTGCCGGATTGTTCACGCCAGCGAGCGTACGGGCGATTGCTGTTCCCCCCTCCACGCCGGGATACCAGGCCTGCAGAACCGCTGCGGCATGCTCCTTCGCCCACGTGAGCGCAAGCGCGCTGCCGCTTAAAGAGATAACGATGACCGGCTTACCCGTTGCAGCGACCGCCTCGAGCAGGCGTTGCTGCGATGCCGGCAGATCGATGCTCGTGCGATCTCCGCCATCAAAGCCTTCGATCTTGATCGGCATCTCTTCGCCTTCGAGTTGGGGAGAGAGGCCGACGAAGGCCAGAACAATATCTGAGGCTCTCGCTGCTGTAACCGCCTCGTCGATCTGAGCCTGTGGAGGGGCTTCCCACTTCAGCGTGATACCGCCGCCTGCACGGTCACCGGAGTGGCTGTACTCAAGCTGGAAATTATGCGGCTCCGCGTCGTCGAAGTTGATCTCGATCCTTGCCGGTTTGGAACCGGACATTACGGGAGGTGCTGTCGGCGACGCTCCCGATGCAATCGTGAAGGACCCCATCTCCAGCTTGCCCGCATTAAGATTGCCTTCGGAGAGCACCTTACCATCGAGCACGAACCGATATATTTCCTTCGGCGAGTACGGGAAGTTCTGTCCGCCTTCCACAATGAAGGTGTACTTGCCGGGGGCTGGCACACTCAACCTGCCGCTCCAACGGACGGAATAATCGCGGGTCTGCACCTCGGGGACTGGAGACACGTCGCGCCAATCGTGCTGGATCTCCGGTTCTTTACTCACAGCAACGGGGCGGCCGGTCCAGTCAGGTGTGGCGAAGAACTCTGTTTGCAGACCGGGTCCGAAGACGGTGCGGGGCACTGGAACACCAACGCCGTTCGCCAGCGTCGCGCCTTGCGCGTAGTGAATTGTCGCATGGGGGAACTGCCTTACAACGCCGTCGAGAGGATAGACCGGATTAAGCGCTGTGCCGTTATAGTTGGCTTCGAGAGAAGCCAAAAGGTCAGCGGTGGGCCCGATGACGGCGATTCGAAGCGGAGTTTCGCGAAGCGGCAGTACGCCATTGTTCTTCAGCAGTACGATGGATTCCTCCGCCGCCTTGAGAGCGATCTCACGGTGTTGGGCTGAGGCATTCTCGGAGAAGGGCAGCTTGTCGGCCGGGTTTGCTCCTGTCGGGTCGAAGAGGCCGAGTTGAAAACGCGCAGTGTAAAGGCGTTCGGCCGAACGTGTCAGAAGGTCTTCGGAGACAACGCCCTTTCGAACTGCGTCGGCGAGGGTATTGAAGCCCGGCGACCAGATGCTGCATGAAAGATCGGTGCCGGCCTGAATCGAGATCGCCGCAGCATGTAGAATGTCCGGCGCGTTGTGGTGCCCATGGGTCACATCCACGATCGCGGCACAGTCCGATACGACGAAGCCCTTGAAGCCCCATGCATCGCGCAGGTGGTCCTGCAGCAGCATCTTGTTGGCGCACGCTGCGGTGTTGTCAATGGCGTTGTAGGCGCACATCACGGACTTCACATGCCCATCCACTACGGTGGAGCGGAAGGCGGGCAGATAGGTCTCTTCCAGATCGCGCGGGCTTACATCCACGTTGAAGACATGGCGCAGGGACTCGGGGCCGCTATGGACCGCAAAGTGTTTGCTTGTGGCAACCGCCTTCGGATGATCGGGATCATCGCCTTGCATACCGCGAACGAAGGCGACACCCATGCGGCTAGTCAGGAACGGATCTTCTCCGTACGTCTCCTGACCGCGGCCCCAACGCGGGTCGCGAAAAATATTGATGTTCGGCGACCAGAAGGTGAGTCCGTAGAAGATGCGATGGTTGCCCTCGCGTTGAGCCTGATTGAATTTCGCGCGACCTTCCGTTGAGATGACATCGCCCATCTGCTGCACGATGGAGGGATTCCAAGTGGCAGCCATGCCGATGGCCTGCGGAAAGACGGTGGCATAACCGGCGTTCGCGACACCATGAAGCGCCTCGTTCCAGGTCTGGTAATCGGGGATGCCAAGACGCGGAATGGCTGTGGCCCAATCTTCCAGTTGCGCGCTCTTCTCATCCAGCGTCATTCTCGACACCACATCGCGAGCGCGCGCTGCAGCAGGAAGTGACGAATCGAGGTAGGCGGATGGCTTGGATTGAGCGAACGAGGAGACTGCGGCGAGCGCGAGGGCTGCCATGGTGACATGCTTCATGAACACGGCTCCTAATGTCTGGAGAAGAATACAACAGGCAAGAGCGCCCGCGTTCGAAGGGCTCGCAATGATTCATGCCCTTTGCCTCGCCGTTGGGGTCCAGTCGGCTACAGGCTCATCAGAGACTATTCACAAGGCCTTTATGTTTTTGCTTTCCCGCTTTCGTACTTCCGTGAAACGGGTTTCCATGAGCAGATCACATTGGTCAAGGGTCTATCTCTGTTGTTCTTTAATAGCATCTTTGGTTTTCTGAAGGGGTGACGCATTTGTTCTCCGCCGTGTTTCTATTCGCACTTTGAGTGAGCCGCGTAGGCTCTGTGCCGGTTGGGATCCACCAGGAAAAGTCGATGCTGCCAGTTTTCGGTCAGCCATCTTCGAGCGTTTTCAAAACGCTATTGCACCTGAGCCCTATGTAACTGCAGAGATTGATGGAATTTCCCTTCGTTCTACACGGCACCAGAGCCACGGAAGACGGCGGGGATTGTTTGAAATAGTATTTTGATATCAAGCCAGACCGACCACTGATCGATGTACCGCATATCCAAAGCCATCCATTCGTCAAAGCCAATCGAGCTTCGTCCCATAACTTGCCAAAGGCAAGTTATGCCGGGTTTCACGCTGAACCGTCGCCGGTGCCAATCCTGTGAAAATCCCTGGTAATCCCGTAGTGGGAGCGGTCGTGGGCCGACTAGGCTCATATCTCCTACGAACACATTGATGAGCTGAGGGAGTTCATCAAGGCTCGTTTTCCGCAAGAATTTTTCGAGGGTGGTTATACGCGGATCATTTTTTAATTTGAAGGTTGGTCCTTGAGTCTCATTGAGGTGCTCCACTTGCGAGATGAGCTTTTCAGCGTCCTGAACCATCGTGCGAAATTTCAGAATCTGAAAAGGCCGTTTACCGTACCCCATCCTCGTCTGGGTAAAGAAGACGGGCCCAGCAGATGTGAGCTTGATCAATACCGCAATCGTCAGGAGGATCGGAGCGAGCGCAAGAAGCAAGATGAATGAAATAACCACATCGGCCAAGCGTTTTATCATTGAAGCTCGCGCATCCCAAGATTCATCATGCAGTGTTATTGAGCCTACAGCCCCCCTCAGGAACGCGGTTCGTTTCGACTGTTCCTGGTCGAAAAATGTTCCTATGGAGTGGACGGCAATACCGTGATGCCGACATAATGCAACTATCTCTGCTATCTGCTGATAGAAAGATGCGAGGGGCAGCGCCACAATGACTTCATCAACAGGGAGAGTTCTAAGCAGAGCGGGAATTGCGTCGAACCCACCAAGTAAAGCTCCTTGATTGGAATCGGCCGTTCGCTCGTACCACCACTGATCATCGACGAAACCCTGCAGCCGATAGCCCCATTCCGGGTGCAGAGCGACGTCTCGGGCAAAGCCATCGGCCCTTCGATTGGTCCCCACAATCAATAGATGCCTGAGGTTGTGTCCGTGCGAGCGGAACGCATGCATCGTGGCTCGACTGACCAAGCGGGTAGACATCAAGGCCGTGAAACTTAAAATGCCGAAGAGGATGCTGGTGATGCCCAATTCTGCGATGCTGCGCTTAGAAGGTGACGAGATCAGCCATAGCCATACAAAACTAAACAAAGCACATAGTGAACTAGCCGAGCAAACATCCAGTGTTTCTTTAAGATAGCCTTCCAATCTGCGTGAGCGGTAAAACCCATTTGACCGGAGTGCTCCGTGCCATCCCAATGCCAGCATAAGCGTAGCTATAAATACTTGAATTGGATGACGTGTCTCGAGAGAATTCAGGAGATCGAGGGCTTGGCGGTGGGATGTCAGTGCATAAGCGATACCGAGGCAGAAGAACAGTAGACCGATATCACTAATTTGAACCAACTCTAAAATCGTCTTTCTGTTTGAAGGTGTCATGAGGAAAGCCTCTTGTCATATTGCCTTCTGGTGGTCTTGGGTTCGGATTTTCGGAATAGACGACAGGACATGATCGTAGGTCGTGCCGATAGTTCTGACAATGAAGAGAAGGACCTAAGTCGTACTTCTCATGTGAGTGAATATCGTGCCGGCCTGTGTCTAGGTGAGGATCATCATTAGCATCTGATTTCGAGTCAACTGCGGCGTTTCCCGAAGGCCGGTCCAATAATCATTGGGAAGGAAGAAAAGAGGGATTAGATAAATCGGCAGAGCTTCATCCAAATACGGTATTAAGAGATTCCTCCAATTTCACCTAAATCACGTCCGCCATCTGCTGAAGCACAGGCTGAGCCCAGCGATGCTGGAGGAAGTGAACCTGCATCTGGATGAGCGATGCATCCGCATCACTACAGGCACGATTGTGGATGCGGCGACGATTCACGAGTCCCGTTCGACCATGAACCAGACGGGCCAGTGCGACCCCGAGATGCACCAGACGCGGAAGGGCAACCAGTGGGACTTCGGTCTGAAGTCCCATGTGAGCGTATGGACGGCAAGACCAAGCTGGGCATTCGGTGGCGACCTCGGCGGCAAACTTGGCCGACCGCCATCCAATGGGTGACCTGCTGCACGGAGAGGAGCGCAAGGCGCCTCCCAAACCCATGCCCGATGCCCCGCCGCCTTCAATCAACGCCCCGCGCGAAGGCTCCTAAACCTTGATAGGAAAGAAGTAGCAATACCTTCGTACTCTAGACACCATGGCCGCGTGCACCTAGCCTTCTCATAACTGACTCAGCACTCGATACACCTTGGATTTGAACCGGTACCCCCTCAAGGTGAAAACAGGTTCACTAATAGACCGCAATCTCAGTGCCGGAGGTGCTCCATGCATAAATTTACCGAAAAAAAAGGATCGGTCGTTGGCATTAGACTCATGATGGCCAATCTGCCAACAATGCTCTGCGATCTTTTGCAAGGCGCATTTGAACCTGTTGCCGATATACAGATTGTCGAACCGATCAATGATGTGCAGCATCTTTTGGATGTCTCGAAGGATGACACTGCCGACGTAATTCTTCTGGGGTCTTCACGGGTGCAGAATATTTGCAGCGCTGTCGCCATTCTTGATGCTCTGCCAGACCGCTATAAAGATGCAAAAGTGATAGTTCTCACGCAGAAGCCTGGCTATGCAGAGGTTATTTCTTTATTCCGGGCTGGAGTGAGGGGCATTCTTTGCAGCGACGATCTACGATTCGATCTGCTCTGCAAGAGCATCCGATGCGTGTATCAGGGGCAAATCTGGGCTAGCAATGAACAGCTGGCACACCTGGTGTCGTCCGTATCCCGCCCGAAATCCACAGATGTCACCGACGCCCATGGGAGACCACTGCTCACGGCGCGGGAACAACAAGTCCTACATTTACTGGCGGACGGTCTGAGCAATTACGAACTGGCCACCGTGTTAAGGCTGAGTGAACACACCATAAAAAATCATCTTTTCCGCATCTACGACAAACTCGGTGTATCGAACAGGATGGAAGCTGTTTTGTACGCGCTCACTCCGCGCAATACTCTACCTGCGCCTACCGGCGCTGTAGGCGGAACACCATCGAGTAAGGTTCGGATGATTAGAACCGGCTGAGGTTAGCAGGGCTACGTCGCACAACTCGATTCCACGAAGAATGAGGCCATTTAGACACACATGAGCGACACAATTCGAATTGCTGTGGTTGGTTCTGGGTACGTCGGCTTGGTAGCCGCCGTTTGCTTCGCGGAGATGGGACATAACGTTGTATGCGTGGATAATGACCAACGAAAGGTCGACGCGTTGCGGGGTGGGGACAGTCTAATCCACGAGAGCTATTTGCCTGAGTTGCTCGAGCGCTATCGAAATTCCAAGGTGCGTTTTACAAGCGATCTGGGCGAAGCCACACGCGAAGCCGAGGCTATCTTCATAGCGGTCGGAACGCCGCAAAGCGGATCGGGTGTTGCCGATCTTTCCTATGTTGAAGCAGTGGCCAGTGAAATTGCGCGATCGCTCACGACCTATACGGTTATCGTTGAAAAAAGTACGGTTCCCGTATACACGAATGAGTGGATACGGCGAGTGATGGAGCGTAACGGCGTTGCACAACACCTGTTCGATGTTGTGTCAAACCCGGAGTTTTTGAGAGAGGGGACAGCCGTCGGCGACTTTCTCCATCCCGACCGAATCGTGGTCGGAACCGATAGCGAGCGTGCTGCTGCTGTGTTATCGAAGATCTACGAACCGCTGACGAATGGCAGCTACTATGAGAAGGTTGATGCGATTGATGGCTTCTGTAGTTTGCAGGCGCCACCGCCGCTATTACTCACGTCGACCAAGAGTGCGGAGATCATCAAGCATGCTTCTAATGCTTTTCTAGCATTGAAGATATCCTTCATCAACGCTGTATCAAACCTCTGTGAAGCGGCAAATGCCGATGTCGAGCAGGTCGCGCGGGGAATGGGGATGGACAGCCGCATCGGTCCCAGATTCTTACGGCCTGGGATCGGTTATGGCGGGTCTTGCTTTCCGAAAGATGTCGCTGCCTTCCGAAGCGTCGCGGAGCAGCTTGGTGTCGATTTTGCCCTGTTGACCGAGGTAGAAAACATCAATGCGGAGCAAAAGAGACGCTTCCTCAATAAGGTGCGCTCGGCGTTGTGGACTCTCCGAGGCAAAAAGCTTGGGGTGCTCGGTCTTTCATTCAAAGGCGGGACAGATGATATACGTGAATCGCCGGCGATCGAGCTTGTCCAAATGTTGATTGCTGAAGGTTGCTCGATTAGTGCGTTTGACCCGGCTGCAATGGCGCGGGCGGAGCAGGTGCTGCCTCCCGGTCCAAATCTGCGGTATGTCTCGGATGCATACGCCGCGTCAAAGGATGTAGAAGCTTTGCTGATCCTCACTGATTGGGCGGAGTTTGGCCGTCTCGATTTGCAGCGTCTTAACAGACAGATGCGTTATCCCATTGTTGTGGATGGCCGTAATCTCTACGACCCGGACCTAATGCTGGAGAATGGGATCACTTATTTCAGCGTAGGCAGGCCAACAAGTCATCACATGCATGAGCTAGCAGGTGTATAAGCTCGATGACTACAACATTCAATCTTTGGATTGCCTGTGAATAAGAGACCCGCTCTGAGCCATGGCACCGAAATATCTTTTGCGATGTTCGAGAGGCAAGACATTAGCCCCAAATTTCAGAGGTGGATATGAACTCCAAAAGAATTCTCGTGACTGGAGCAGCAGGCTTTCTTGGTTCTCATTTGTGTGATTCCTTGCTCAATGAAGACAACCGCGTCATCGGCGTCGACAACTTGAGCACAGGGAATGAAGCCAATCTGGCTCATCTTTGCAACGAGTCCCGGTTCGAGTTTGTTCAACAGGACATCTGCCGACCGTTTGATGTTGGCGCAGTCGACTTTATCTTCAACTTCGCTTCGCCCGCAAGCCCAGTGGACTATGCCCGGCTGGGGATCGAGACTCTGCTAGTGGGTTCGGCCGGGACGTTGAATACGCTCGAGATTGCGAGAAAGTACAACGCTGGCTATCTTCATGCATCGACTTCGGAGTGCTATGGCGATCCCGAGGTTCACCCTCAGGCCGAGACCTACTGGGGCAACGTCAATCCGACTGGGCCACGTTCCGTTTACGACGAAGCCAAGAGGTTCTCCGAGGCTGCGGTTATGGCTTATCACCGCTACCATGGCGTAAATACGCACCTCGTGCGAATCTTCAATACATATGGCCCAAGGTTGCAAATCAACGACGGCCGAGTGATTTCAAACTTGATGGCACAGGCTCTGCGTGGAGAGTCGCTCACCATCTATGGCGACGGATTACAGACGCGTAGCTTTTGCTACGTGTCTGATTTGATCGAAGGCATTCTTGCCCTGGCGGATTCAGATGAACACCTCCCGGTGAATATAGGCAACCCAGACGAGTGGACAATTCTGGATTGCGCGGAAGAGATATTGAAGGTTACGGGCCTCGATAGAGAGATCATCTATAAGCCTCTTCCACAAGATGATCCGACGCGCCGCCGACCGGATATCAGCAAGGCGAAGACTCTTCTTGGATGGGAACCAAGAATTAAGCTGCGTCAAGGCTTGGAGTTGTCGCTGGCCTATTTTCAGGTTTGCGTGGACAAACAATTGGTCATGAAGGCGTAATCACAGCCACAATCTCTCGTGGAGTCGTATTGTCTAGCGTTGCCTATCATCTCCTGACCGAGGCCGAATCCTTCTCTGAGTTTTACGGAGGCACAATCTCGCGTTGGGCTGGAAATGTACTTCGCAATGCACCGGCGGCGGTGGTTGTTTGCCCTTCAGCTGACATCACATGGAAGTTCCCTTCTGAGGCCATTCTTGTACTTCCGGGTCTGGCTCGTTATCGCCGCCTTCGTAACTATCTTCTTCAGCTTCCATGGGCACTGCATCGCGCAGTGCTTCAACGAGTCTTTTGCACCCTCCTGAAGCGCGTGAGACCCGGTGACGTCGTGTGGATTCACAACCGGCCCGACTTCGCTATCGCACTCACCCCGCACATTCGTCGTGCCGGCGGAAGGGTTGTTCTCCATCTGCACAATGCTCACCTGGTCGAATGGCCCATCGCTTTGGTGCGGCAGGTTCGCGTAGATAGACTCGTCTTCGTAAGTGAGTTTCTCCTGAAGCAGGCACGACGCAAGTTCCCATCGCTAGGCACCTCTCCTGTGCTATACAACGGAGCCGACGAAACGATCTTCTATCCCGCTTCGAGTCGCCAGGAGAAGCCAGAGATACCCGTCGTTCTTTTCGTCGGGCGGCTTGTCAAAGATAAGGGCGTTCACGTTTTAGTAGATGCCATGAAGCTTCTCGCACAACAGGGCGTTAAACTTCAATTACGCATCGTTGGATCTTCCAACTTCGGCGACAGCCGAGAGACGGACTACATCAATCAGCTTAAAGCGAATGTTCCGGCGACTGTAACCTTTCTTCCTTATCGCAGTGGCGCTGCGCTAGGCGATCTCTTTCGGGAGGCCGATATGTTCTGCTCGCCTTCCATATGGGAAGAGCCGTTTAGTCTCGTCAATGTAGAGGCGTTCGCCTCTGGTCTGCCGGTCGTCAGCACGCGCGGCGGAGGGACCTCCGAGATCTTTGCGGACGGTGGCGGCATCCTTGTGGAGCGCGGATCTGCAGAGCAGCTTGCCTCTGCTTTGCGTCGACTCGCGGAAGATGCAGAGCTCCGGTCAGTCTTAGGCAAACAGGGCTATGCCGCGTTCCGCGAGCGCTTCACGTGGTCCATCGCCCGCGCGCAGGTTCAAGAGATCCATCGGTCACTCTCCACATGATTCCAGATCAGATCAAACGGCTTCGTCAAAGCCTAGGATTTGTGTAATCGGCGCCGGCGCCGCCTGCCTATGTCAACGATTGCTGACTTGATCGGCATAGGGGCGGCAGTTGCCTGCCGACCCCTGCCACACCACCGTGCATACGGGTCCGTACACGGCGGTTCGAGAAGTTGCGCTAGCAGTTCTCGAATAACGAAGGAAGACCGAGCGAGCGGAAGTACGCATTGG
>WNFD01026330.1_pt1 | contig 10506 bp, 8 predicted proteins | sample 5400491 | NCBI WGS metagenome assembly WNFD01 (sample SAMN13153343, study PRJNA577476) | soil metagenome | isolation source: 120 cm saprolite under Douglas fir tree site 2 hole 2 replicate 2 | place: USA:California | collected 2015-04-18 | reverse complement strand
ACCCCCGGCCAGTCGGGGACACGGCAGAACGGATCGCATGGGATGCGTCCCCGCTGCAGCTCCAGCGGCAGCGTCCGCACCAGCGGGTTGGTGCCGATGCCGACGGTCGCGATGATGCTGCGGGTCTCGATGCGTGAGCCATCGGCGAGCACCAGCGCGCCGGCCGTGGCTTCCTTGATGCCGACGCCAAGCCGAAGCTCGATACCGCGTTTCCGCATCCGGTCGAGCACGCGCTGGGCGAGCCGATCGTTGAAGGTCGGAAGCACGCGCGTCAGGATGTCGACCGTAATCACGCGCAGCTCGGTTGGCGAGATCATCGGATAGGAGCGGAGGGAGGCGCGCAGGAACTCGTTCGCTTCCGATGCGATTTCAACTCCGGCATAGCCCGTGCCGGCAATCACAAAAGTGAGGCGACGCTGTCGCTCCGCGGGGTCCGATGTCACGCTGGCCGCCTCGAGCATTTCGATCAGGTGGTTGCGCAGGTGGATGAAGTCGCCGATGGTCTTGGTTTGCAGGGCGTGCTCGGTCAGACCGGGGAAGCGGGAGAGGTCGGTGACGGAGCCGAGCGCGATCACCAGGTAGTCGGCCTCGAGCGCGACCTCGTCGCTCTCACCGCCGAGGCTGAGCACCGCCCGGCGCGCGAGCGGGTCAATCGACTCGATCTCCCGCGTGTAAATCGTGACGCCCGGCAGGATCTCTCGCAGCGGGATCAGCACGTGCTGGGCTTGCAAGACGCCAGAGACGATCTGCGGCATCAGCCCATGCCAGACCTCGACGTTGTCGCGGCTGACGATCGTGATATCGACCTCGTGGCTTGAGCGCCGGTGCTTGATGAGTTCGCGGGCGCAACGGACGCCGGCGTGGCCGCCGCCGAGGATCAGGACTCGCTTGCGACTCACGCCCAACGCGCGCGGCGAAGCGCCTTTCGCGCCGCATAGAAGCCACACATGCCATGCACGCCACCGGTGGGCGGCGTGGAGGACGAGCAGAAGTACAGACGCCGATTCGGTGTCGCGTAGAGCCGCGGTGTTGGCCGGATGAAGAGCTGCCGCAGGTCGGCGATTCCGCCGTTGATGTCGACCTGCGCCTCGATTCGCTCGCGCATGTCGACCGTCGATCCATTCGGCACATGGCAATAGGCCCAACCGACGTGCTTGCCCGCAGGCGCCCGGGTCGGGTCCGCCAGCGTGGGCTGCGCGAGGATCACGAAGGGCCGCTGGGCGACCGACCCGGCGGCCACTGCATCCTCGGCCGCGATCACCTCGTCGAACGCGCCGCCGACGTGGACAGTACCGGCCTGGCGGCAGGCCGCGGCACGCCATGGAATCGGGCCATCGAGTGCCCAGTCGACCTTGAAGACGCCGGGCCCGTAGCGAAAGCGTTCTAGCTGCCGGCTGAATCCGTCCGGCCACTGGCCGCGCGCGATCGCCACGACCTGGCGCGGGGTCAGGTCGAAAAGCACAACCCGACCCTCTGCCACCTGGTCCATATTCGTCACCCGGCGATCCGTGGCGATCGTCCCACCTCGGGCGCGCAGCAGGGCCGCCAGTGCATCGGATAGGCGTTGCGAACCGCCGTGGGCAAAGGGCCACCCATAGGCATGGGCTGAGGCGCCGAGGACGAGCCCGAACGCCGCGGTCGCCGGCCGGCGGAGCGAGAGAATCGAGTGCGCCCCAAGCCCGGTGAACATTGCGCGCGCCTGCTCGGTCCGGAAGCGGCCGGCGGCCAGGGCACCCGCCGAGCGAAGCGCCGGGATACCGAAGCGCGCCAGCGTCACCAGATGGGCGGACGGACGGAGGGGACCGAGGAACTGATTGACCAGCAGGTCGAGATGCGCAACGATCGGCCCCATCAGCCGGCGATAGGCCGCGCCGTCTCGCCCCAAGCCGATCGCCGTTTCGTCAAGCGACCGGTGGAGTACTCCGGCCGAGCCGTCATCGAGCGGGTGGGCCAGCGGGATCGGCGGCTGGTCGTAGCTCAGGCCGTAGTCCGCGAGGGGCAGCGTGCGGAAAAAAGGCGACGCGTGCGCCAGTGGCAGGACGGATGAGCAGACGTCGTGGATGAATCCGGGAAGTGTCAGCGCGTCCGATCGCACTCCACCGCCGATGGTCGATTCTGCCTCGAGCACGCGGACCGACTTGCCGGCGCCGGCGAGGACGATGGCCGCCGCCAAACCGTTTGGGCCGGATCCGACGACCACCGCGTCGACATCGCCCCCACCCTGCCCTCCCCCACGAGCGGCGGAGGGGAGTAGGTCAGCCAAGGTCGATGATGGCGCCCTCGGCCGCGGCTTCGACCGGGATGGCATTGCCGCGATAAGGCGCAACAATCGCATCGATCTGGTCGTCGGTCCGCGCCGGATCGTGGTGAAAGAGCAGAAGCCGCTTGACGCCGGCCGCTTCGGCGAGACCGACGGCGTACTCGACGGCCGAGTGGCCGAAGGGGGCGAGCGCCGCGAATTCCGGGCCGATCAATTGCGCGTCGTGGATCAGCAGGTCCGCGGACCGCGCCAACGCGATCGCCGCCGGGTGATAGGCGCCGAAGCCGGCCGGTCCCGGGCCGAACGCGATCGGGCTATGGTCGGAGAGGTAGGCGACCGTCACACCGTCACCGGTTACGCGATATCCGTAGGTCAGGCCGCCCTTGTGCGGGATCTCGCGCGCAACCACGTCGAACCCCTCGACTGATCGAGGTCCTTCCTGGATTCCCAGAAAACGCCATTTGCCGCGCAGCTCGGCTGGCTTGATGGGGAAGTGGGGTGGCGACATGACCCGTGCCAGCACGTTGGCGGGATCACCCTGCGCTGGCATCATCAACGTGATCTCGGCGCCCTGGCGGTCGCCGGCGCCGAAGAACGGGATGCCGTGCGTGTGGTCCCAGTGAAGATGACTGAGCAGGATCGACCCCTTGAATGGTTCACCGTTCAGTTGCGTGCTCAGCCGCTGCAGCCCGGTCCCCGCGTCGAGCACCAGGCTCGGCCCCTGTCCGTCATGGGTGAGTGCGATACAGGACGTGTTGCCGCCGTATCGCACGAACTCCGGTCCCGGTGACGGCGTCGACCCTCGCACGCCGCAAACCAACAATCGCATCGAAGGGGAGTCTACGTGTTGCGAGCCCGCTCGCTTCGTGGCGGTCTACACCAAGGAGAACCTCGTAGCTACCTCCCTTGACCAATTGGGCTCAGAAGGCTCAAATAGGGGGGATGCCCGAAACCAAGATCACGGTGTTTCTTGCCGATGACAACCTGATCGTCCGCGAAGGCGTTCGGGCGCTGATCGGAAGCGCGGGAGACATGGAGGTCGTGGGGGTCGCAGGCGACTACGACGGGCTCGTCACCGGAGCCGAGCAAGCCGCGCCGCAGGTGGTCGTCACCGATATCCGAATGCCGCCAACATTTCAACGCGAGGGCATCGAGGCGGCCAAGCAGGTGCGCAAGCGTCACCCAGGGACAGGAATCGTGGTGCTGTCGCAATATGACGAGCCCGACTACGCGATCTCGCTGTTGAGCGAGGGCGCCGCCGGCTACGCCTACCTTTTGAAAGACCGGGTGGCGGAAGGGGACCAGCTGTTCCGCGCTGCAACTGCTGGCCGAAGGTCGGCCGATGAAAGCGATTGCCGTCGCGCAGGGGACGACGCCCGCCGACGTCGACGACGCCATCCAGAAACTGTTCCTCAAGCTGGCCCAGGCCGCCAGCGGGGGCGCGGCTGGAGCGCTGCGACGGCTGAAGCTCCTGCACCAGGCGATCGTCGATCGCGAGGAGCAGGGCGAGAGCCTGAGCCGGCTGCTGCCCACCGGAATCGCCGAGAAACTGCGACGTGAGGGTCGCAACATTGGTGGAACCGAAACCCTCACGGTCACGGTCCTGATGTCGGACATCCGCGGCTACTCGACGATCGCGGAAGACGCCGACCCCACCGTCCTCGCACGCCAGTTGAACGAGCATCGCGCCGAGATGAACCGCGCCATCCTTGCCCAGGCCGGCACCGTGATGCAGTTCGTCGGAGATTCGGTGATGGCAGTCTTCGGCGCGCCGCTACCCGAGGCGGATCACGCCAGGCGCGCGCTCGTCGCCGCTGGCGCGATGCACGAGGCGCAGGCCGAGGTCAACGCTCGGTGGGACGGTGAGCGGCTGCCCGCATTCCACCTGGGGATCGGCCTATCCACCGGACAGGTGGCTGCCGCGCTTCTCGGGTCGGAGGAGCGTCTCGAGTATTCGGTGGTTGGCGACAGTGTCAATCTCTGCCAGCGCCTGCAGCAGTTCGCGAAGGGCGGCGAGACGGTGCTGAGCGAGGCGACCTATCGCGCGCTTGATGGCTCCGTCAATGCTGACGCCCTACCACTGGCCCAGGTCAAAGGACGGCACGCGCCGGTCCAGGCGTACCGGATCGCCGCGCTGACGCCCGCCTAGCCGATGCTGATCGCCGATCGTCCGGCACCAAGGCTCGGGCGGCAATTCTTTGTGCCGGTGTTGCTGGCCTCCGTAGTGATTCTGCTGATGGCCGGCCAGCTCATCCTCACGTTCGCCGTCGACTGGCGGAACGTACCAGACGTATTTCGGCCCAACAGTTCGTCGGTCGCGGGGTTGGTAGCCATCCTCGCCATGAGCAGCGTCGGAGCTCTCGTTGCCTGGCGGCGTCCGGCGAACCGAATCGGTTGGTTATTGCTGACGATCGCCTTTTCCGCGATCTTCCTCGACTTGCCAAAGCTCTACGCGGGCGTCACCGTGTACGTTCACCCGGGCTTGCCCGGCGCGGCCTGGCTTTTCTGGCTGAGTCAGATTGCGTGGATCCTTCTCTTCACGCAGTTGCTGGTACTGCTTCCTCTGTGGTTCCCGGACGGCAGGTTGCTGAGCCGTCGCTGGTCGATCGTCATTGCGCTGGCAACGATTCCGGTAATCCTGGTCATCGTCTCGTCGCTTGATCCGCTGGCCACCGATCCCTTACGCAACCCGGTCGGGGTCGCAGCCCTAGCCGGCATCAACAATGCGCTTAACGGCGCTCCCTTCGGCGTTCTCTTGCTCGGGACGTACGGGCTCGCCATTTCCTCGCTCGTGGTGCGTTACCGGCGCGGCCGCGAACAAGAGCGCCAGCAGCTCAAGTGGCTGCTGTTTGGCGTCGTCCTCCTGCTGGCCGCCCTTATTACGCAGTTCTTCATCCCGGCCTTACAGAATGCTCCGCTGATCCCCATCGCTGCCGCCTCCCTTCCCGTTGCGATCGGTATCGGTGTCTTGCGCTACCGCCTCTACGACATCGACTTGATCATCAATAAGGCGCTGGTCTACGGAGGACTCGCTGCCGTCATTACCGCTGTGTACGTCCTACTGGTCGTTGGCATCGGGGCGATGATCGGCAGCAACCAGCGGTTCTTGCTCTCACTGGTCGCGACGGCCGTCATTGCGCTCGCCTTCCAGCCACTGCGCCAGCGGGCTCAGTACCTGGCGAACCGTTTCGTTTACGGGAAGCGGGCCACACCGTACGAGGCGCTGTCACAGTTCAGCGAGCATCTCTCAGCGACGTACTCGCACGAAGACATCCTCGACCGGATGGCACGCATCCTGGGGGAGGGCACCGGTGCGGAGCGAGCCGAGGTCTGGGTGCGGGCTGGGCACAGGCTCGTGCTCGCTGCCTCGTCACCCAAAGCGGCCGAGCCGCTCACGCCGCTGGTCATTGTAAACGGAACCCTGCCTGATATGGAACGCGATACGGTCGTCCCTGTCAGCCATGCGGGCGAGTTGCTGGGCGCGCTCGCGGTCGATAAGAAACGCGGCGAAACCATGAACACCGTTGAGCACAAGCTGATCAACGATCTCGCGGGCCAGGCGGGTCTGGTGCTGAAGAACGCCGGTCTAAATCAAGAGTTGCTGGCGCGGCTCGAAGAGCTCCGGGCCTCCCGCCAACGCCTGGTCACCGCACAGGACGAGGAGCGTCGCCGGATCGAACGCGACCTGCACGATGGGGCGCAGCAGCACCTGGTCGCACTCAAGATAAGGGTCGGTCTCGCCGAGTCGATGGCCGAGCCGGAGAGTAAGACCCGTCCGATCCTTGCCCAACTCAAGCGCGACGCCGATGAGGCGATCGATAACCTGCGCGAGCTCGCCCGTGGCATCTATCCACCGCTGCTTGCTTCCGACGGTCTTCGCGCAGCGCTTCAGGCACCGGCCCGACGCTTTGCGGTGCCGGTCGAACTCGAGGTTGATAATATCGCCCGCCAACCGCGCGAAGTCGAGGCCGCCATCTATTTCTGCTGCTTGGTGGGCCTTCAGAATGTCGCCAAATATGCGGAGGCAACCCACGTCCGGCTGCGTGTCTGGTCTGCGGATTCCATCCTCGAGTTTGCAGTCGAGGATGATGGCAAAGGCTTCGAGCCGGCGACGGTGGTCCGAAGCTCCGGCCTTCAGAACATGCGAGACCGGCTCGAGGCTTTGGGCGGCTCGCTCGAGGTCACCAGTGCGCCCGGCCGCGGCACAAGGGTCTACGGAACCATCCCATTGCGGACGGTCACGAATCTCAGTGCAGACGAAGCGGGGAGCGCGACTCCGAACTAATTCTCTTCGCGGCGGTGGCCCGTGGCCAGCTCGGCGAGCGCTTCGGGCGAAATCTGGTCCGCGCTCGCGACGGCGACCCGAGCCGGGGTGAGCGCACGCAGCGTCGCCGTCCGCGTTCCGCCTTCGAGCAAGGCCCGCTCGCCAAGGATCGCGCCCGGTCCAACCTCGGCCAGTGCTTTTCCGTCGACGTCCACTGAGAGGACGCCGTCGAGCAAGAGAAACAGTTCGTCCCCAGCTTGACCCTGCTCGACCAGGGCCTCACCGGTCTTGAGCTTCCGAATCTTGGGTTTCGCGCCGCCGCGCATGATGGTCTGGGATAACTCCCGTTCGAGCGCCGTCTCGACCTCGGTCACAAAGGCGGGCGAGTCTTCCGCGCCCCATGGCGTGCGCTCGCCGAAGATGTCCCCCGACCAACTCTTGAAATCGGTGACCGCAACTTTGTTGGCAAGTCGCAGGGAATCGTCGTAGATCCAGTGCCTGGGGAAGGGACTGGCGCCGATGACCTCGGCCTTTGATGAGCCATCGGCGTTGATGGTGAGTGCGAGGGTCGTCCAGACCAGCGGCGGCACAACCTGGACGAACGGTGGACGGTTCAGCTTGCGAGGGAGCGGCATCGCAACACGTCCGCCGCTGGTTTGGACAAGACGAACGGACAATTTGCCGACCTCAGGCTCCGATTGGAGGTCGCGCATGCCGATCGCGGAGAAGAGGATCTTGCGCGAGCCGAATCCCAGCTTGGTCTTACCGATCCAGCCCCGGCCTGAATGGCCGTGTCGAACGATCCATCCGTTCTCGACCTCGACCCAGGCGCGCAGCTCGTTGATAAACCGAACGGCCCCGGAGCGAGACAACGCCTCGATGTCGGTCAGCTGGTCGCTCGGGGGATCGTCGTAGTGCACCGGACCCAGGTCGAACGGCAGCCGCATCATTCCCGGGATCGCTTCCGAGGGGATCCAGGAAACCGAGGTTGTCGACGATTCATAGCGCATGGCCAACCTCCTTTCGCGATGCCTTCGTCAGCACCGTAAGCGTAGAGGCTGAGGAGGCGGCGGTCTATGGTGGAAACACGAGCCGCAGGGGGTGGCCCCCACCCTGAACGGCTATTCGAGGAGCCTTCCGGCGACCTCCATTTCCTCGTCGGTGAGCATCCGCTTCAACGCTGCTGGAATGGCGGGAACCGGCTCGCTCCAGACGGGCAATGGGCGATCGGGCCCCTCCACGCGGGTATAGAAATTTCGCTCCAGGCTGGGATCGTGGGTCGGGAAGTCGGATCGGGTGTGGGCTCCCCGGCTCTCGCGGCGCTCGAGCGCGCATCGGAGCGTCGCCTCCGCCGTTCGCAGCCCGGCTCGCAGGTCGAGTACGTGCTCCAGTTCGACCCACCCTTCCTGACCGGGGCGGATGTCGACCCTCGTCGCAGCCGTCGATAGGTCGCCGAGTTTCCGTAGACCGTCCCGGATCCGGGTCTCATCGCGAACGACGCCACAGTGCTCCCACATCAGATCGCGGAGCGCCCGCTGCAGCGGACGGGCTAGCTCGCTTCCTGGCCTGATCAGACTCTTCAGATCGTCTTCTGCCTCCTGCACCGCCTTCTTGGAGCGACGCTGGACTTCGGATTCCTGCGAATGGGCGGCCGCGGCGGCGCCGGCCCGACGGCCAAAGATGACGGTCTCGGACAGGGAATTACCGCCGAGGCGATTGGCCCCGTGCAGCCCGGAGGTGCACTCCCCAGCGGCGTAGAGGCCAACCACGTCCGTGACGTGCGTGTCCGGATCGACGGCGATGCCGCCCATCGAGTAGTGCGCCGTTGGCGCCACCTCCATCGGTTGCTTCGAGATATCCAGCATCTGGTACTCGATGAACTGCCGATACATCCTCGGCAGCTTCTCGAGGATCACGTCTTTGGGGAGATGCGAGATGTCCAGGAAGACTCCGCCGTTGGGGCCGCCGCGGCCCTCGATGATTTCGGTGTAGATGGCGAGCGCGACGCGATCGCGGGCGCTCAGCTCCATGCGCTCCGGGTCGTAACGTTTCATGAAGCGCTCGTGTTCGCGGTTGTAGAGATGGCCGCCCTCGCCGCGGACGGCCTCCGTGACCAGGGTTCCCGCGACCTCTTCGGGCATCACCATCCCGGTCGGATGGAACTGGACCAGCTCCATATCCATCAGGCGGCAGCCCGCCTCGAGCGCGAGGAACATCCCCTCGCCATAGTTTTCGTCGCGTCGGGAGGAGCTGCGGCGCCAGAGCCGAGTGTGGCCGCCGGCGGCGAGCACCACCGCATCCGCCTCGAAAACCGTCCGGTCCCCCGACACGAGGTCGAAACCATACGCGCCGAAGCACACCCCATCGGCGACGAGCAGACGCGAGATGTATTGATCTTCGATCACCGGAATGCCGAGCTCCTGCGCTCGGTTCGCCAGGGTGTAGAGGACGGCGCGACCCGTGTAGTAGCCCTCCCGAAACGTGTCGGCGAAGTGTTGTTCCCACGAGTCCTTGGGATCGCGTGTCCCGAGCACCGCATTGATGCCGCCCGCGGCCAGAACAGTGTGCGCATCGAGTCGATGCCGCTTACCCACGACCAGCACCTGGCTTCCCGCCTCGGTCGCGGCGATCGCCGCGCGCAGTCCGGCGGCGCCCGTACCGATGACCAGGACGTTGCAGACCCGGCTGCGGGCCGATGGTGCCGGCATGACTACGCCTTCGATTCCGACAGGTAGAGCAATGCGGCGCGAACCCGCCGGTGGGTGTCCTTCTCCTCCGCGAGGCTGAGCTTGGAAAAAATCGAGTTGATGTGCTTCTCGACCGCGCGCTCGGTGAGGAAGAGCGTGGCTGCGATCGCGGCGTTGTTCTTTCCCTGGGCCATGAGCGCAAGGACTTCGTGCTCCCGCGGGGTGAGATCGGCGAGCGGCGATTGGGCCTTGCGAACCTTCGCCGCGACCAGGCCCTCGATCACTTTGGGATCGATGACGGAGCCGCCGTTCGCGACCTAACAGGGAGTCAAAGTCTGTGCACACGGCGACCACCTGGAGCTCCGGCTGCGCGTCGATCAGTTGGCGGACACCTTCGCGGACCAGGTAATTGTCCTCGGCGAGCACGACCCGGATCGGCACGGCAACAGATTAGCTTGAGGTAGTGCTGGCACCATTTTTGCGACCCCGAAAACCTGTCATTCTGTATCTGGAGACATGGCAGTCAGAGTGCTGATCGTCGACGATCAGGCGCCGTTCCGGCAGGCGGCGCGGGCCGTGGTCGAGGCTACGGATGGCTTCGAGGTGATTGCCGAATCCGAGACCGGCGAGGCTTCGGTCGAGGCCAGCCAGAAATTGCATCCCGACCTGGTGCTGATGGACGTCAACCTACCCGGCATCAACGGCCTCGAGGCGACGCGGCAGATCCTCAAGAACTCGAACGGCACCGTTGTCGTGCTGCTGCTCTCCACCTACGAGGAGGCGGAGTACGCGCCTCGCGCCGCGGAATGCGGAGCAGCGACGTATATCTCGAAGTCGAAATTCGAGCCAGATCGGCTCACCAGCGCCTGGGAAGGCGCCAAGAAGCACTAGCCCGCGACGACGAGCGGTATCGAACCGCCCAGCGTGGTGCCATCGAATTGGACGGAGCCGCCCAGCGCCTCGACCCGATCCTCCATCCGCTGTAACCGGCCGTCGAGGGGGCCGCAGCCACTGATCGAAAAGTCGACGCCGGCAACCTGCCCGCCTAGCCGCACCGCCGACGGTCCGGTCAAGCCGCGCAGCGCCTCAACACAGCAGAAGTAGATGGCGGCCTCGATCGCCGATGGATAGCGGACGACTCCGTTGCTCTCGATCGCCACCGATGGATTCATTTTGCGGAGTTGGATGCCGAGCGCGGCGACCAGTCCTTCCTCCTGGAGGACCGGTGGATAGATCCCCCGAGCGAGCTCGCGGAGCTCCTCGAGGACCGCGGTCGCGTGCCCGGTCAAACGACC
>WNFD01009299.1_pt1 | contig 10506 bp, 10 predicted proteins | sample 5400491 | NCBI WGS metagenome assembly WNFD01 (sample SAMN13153343, study PRJNA577476) | soil metagenome | isolation source: 120 cm saprolite under Douglas fir tree site 2 hole 2 replicate 2 | place: USA:California | collected 2015-04-18 | reverse complement strand
CGGATGGCGCCTGAAGTGCTGGCCACCGCCAGGGCGCAGCGCTGGGATCCAGCCGAAGTGCTCAAGGTGCTCCTCGGCGAGGAGGTCTCCGGACGCGAGCGCTCGGCGCTGGCCACTCGACGTGCGCGGGCAGCCTTCCCGACCGGCAAGACCTTTCACACCTGGGACCCGAGTTTGTCCTCGATTCCCTCGCCGACCCAGAGTGCGCTGCGTACGCTCGAGTGGATCGGCCGCCACGAGAATCTGGTGGTGTGCGGCCCATCTGGGACCGGCAAAACATTCTTTCTGGAAGGGCTCGGGCAACTCGCCGTCGAGGCCGGACTCAAAGTGGCGTGGTTCAGCCTTGAGGAGTTGGGCGTGCTGGTGCGGCGCCACCGTGCCGACGACTCGGTCACCAAGGCCGTCCAAGTGATCCTCAGTGCGCGGCTGATCGTGGTCGACGATATCGGGCTGCTGCCGGTCAGCCCGGATGCCGCTGAGGGGTTCTTCCGTTTGGTGGATGCCGCGTATGAGAAACGCTCGGTGGCCGTCAGCTCGAACGTCCATCCGGCGGCCTTCGACGAGCTAATGCCCAAGACCCTGGCCACCGCGACCGTCGACCGACTCCTGCATCACGCCCACGTGTGCCTCACGTCTGGGGACAGCGTCAGACTGGCCCAGGCCACGACGGGCAAGGGTGTGGTGCCACTGAACATGGCGCGCGAGGCTGGGTATGCAGCCTGAAATCGGGTCGTGTAACGACGGCCTAACGACCTGCCCGATCTGCGGTACTCGGTTCCCTCGCGTGGGTCGACAGCGGTTCTGCGCTGATGCGTGTCGCCAGAGGGCATGGAGACGGCGCCACCCAACTCCGCTTCCTGTGGTCCCACCCCGTTCTCCGCGGCCACGCACCGTCTACGAATGCCCGGCCTGCCAAACCCGGTATCTTGGTGATCAATATTGCCCGGAGTGCCGGCGCTTCTGCCGCCGTGTCGGCGCGGGCGGGCTGTGTCCATCCTGCGACGAGCCAGTAGCGCTCGCCGATCTTCTCCCAACACCCACCGGACTGGAGGTAACAGCCGCATTAACCGCAGCCCGTGCCTATTGACTCGGAGTAACTCCTATGGCCGCCAGCGTTCAGATCTCATGACCGCCAGCACGCAGCTTTCGTGGCCGCCCCCGTTCAGCTCCTACTGACCGTTGACAGTTGTGGGCGCTGTTCGTCGCCTGTGAGGACGACAACCGCAAAAAGCCGGCCATGGCGGCGCGCGACGCGGCCATCCTGGCGCTCCTGTCCAGCTCGGGGCTGCGCCGCGCCGAAGCCGTCGGCCTGGAGGTCACTGATTACGATCGGGAAGGCGGGACGGTAAATCCCGAGGCCCGCGTGGCTGAAGTAGCCAAGCCAGGGAGCTGACCGACCGGTGGGCGCGCCTGGCCGTTTCTCGATGTTGTGCGACCATTCGACCCGCTGATTGCGGGAAGTACTCGTGGGCTGTCTCGCTGGTTTACCCGGTCATAACCGCACACGCCCATGTCCGGACGCGGTGTCGATACGGCGCCCCAACTATTACCAGGTCGATCCAACAACTGGGTACGCCGTAGCGACACGGAGCTGATCTTGCTGCGCCCTTGAAGCGCGCCTATCGGTCGCACCGACGCGGATAAATGTCGTGCCGTTGATCGTGTACGGCGGATCCGGCCCACGCTGTACGCGAACCAGCATGACGGTCTTGCCGACGTCCGCCAACTCGACGCGCTCGACGGCGTACGGAGGAGCCGGATCGCATCGTTCACCAATAAGCGCGTCGATACCTTCGGTGTCGCTAAGAGAGAACCCAACGACGACGCCATTGCGATCCACTCCCAGAACAATGATCCCGCCTTCCGCGTTCGCGAACGCTGCGACCGTCTCCGCAAACTCTTCCTTGCTCCGGTCGCCATCTCCACGCTTGAGGTTCAGGGCGCGCTTGAATTCGATGGTCCGTCCTTCTCCACCGGCAAGTGCTGCTGCGACCTCTGCCTGCTGTTGCCTGATAGAGGGCTCTACCCGATTGTCGGCTCCGCGCGCGAACGGAAAGCCGACCTGCACTTCGTCTAGGACGTCATTCTGACCGACCACCAAGTGGGCTAGCAGGCGCTTGATGGGCGCCGGCGCCTGGAGTGTCGCAATGTCCCCTTCGAAAGGGATGCGGGTGGGACTGGGCCCGGCTTCGGTGGCCATATAGAGATCTACGGACAATTGTCCGTCCTCGGGCAGTTCGCGCCGATCAATGCTGAATGACGCGTTGTCCCCCTCTATTCTTACCGACCGAATCCGCGCTCGATGATCAGGAGCAACGACGTGCAGCATTCCCTCGTAGTTTGCGTTCGCCGGCGGCAGAAGGTCTCTGTCGAAAAGTTGATGCGCCAGGCCGGTCGCAACGTCTGGGTAAAGGGGCCCGTCACCATGCAGGCGTCGGGTTGTTTGCAGCCACTGTCGTGCTTTTTCGGGGACGTCAAGTGTGATCTCGAAGAGCACGGACGGCCAATCCACCTGAACGGACCCCAACGACTCTCCAGTTCCCAGGTGATAGCTGAACTGCCATCGAGGCGTCGCTTCGAACCCCGGAAGATGGAGCGCCTCAGACAGGGCTCCTACGTCCCCTTTTAGAAGAAGGGCACCAACGACGTCGACTTTCAAAAGCGCTCGCGCGATCACCAGTGGCCCATAGTCGAACAGCGAGGGGGGCCCGAGTATAGGCAGCGGATCATCGGCCCTCAGGCGGATTACGCCCGCAATCAGCTGAGCCGCATCTGATCGGAATACTGCAAAGCGACAGTCGGCAACGCTGAAATTGCTTCGAGCGAGAATGTCGCGGAAAAGCTGGGCTTGGTCAAGAATCTCTAGAGACCGCATGGACCCAGGATCGTCCACCCATTGATCGCACGCAATATTGCTAGACCCGCCGAAGTGGAGCTTGGTCGAGCGGCCAGGCTCGCGAGCCGAAGGCGATCCGTCGATTGGACAAACCACAAGGATCGTGTCGAGCCACATCGCGTCAGCCTGAATGCGGCGCAACACTGCGCATCGGCTGTGCGGGTCGACGAGATCCCGTTCATATATGGCGTGAGCCCAGGACAGCGCGAGACGGTGCATGTCAGGTTGGGTCGTCTGCAGTGGCGCGACGATTCCCGGCCGCGGGCCTTCAGGTACAGTGTCAAGCTGAGCGTCTATCCGCGCCGAGTTAATGACAAGGCCGGCATCGTTGAAATCGATCCGCGGTTCTCCTGCCATGTCGCAGGACGGCATAGTCTGGTCCGCGCCGGTAGTTGGCGCACCGTGGCGTGTTGTAGTGGATCAGACCAAAGGACTCGGGCACGGCCTGCGACACCTCGCTCCAAAAGACGCGGTAGGACTCGGGCGTCATCGGCATGAAGTAGGGATGGCCGACGTGGGCACTCAGGATCCCGCGCGCGGCGGCATGCCGCAGACGGTCCAAGATGCACTTGGTGCTGGACCACGTGACGCCCACCATCGTCGGGAAACCGAGGCGCTGGGTCTCGTCAGCAAAGACGTCGACAATGCGCTTGAACTCGTCCAGTTCGATGGCATAGAACTCGCCGTCCGAGTCGGTGGTGTAGATGCCGTGAATACCGGCCGCGTACAGCGGCGGATGTTCTCGCGGAGTGCCGCTTCGTCGAGGCAATAGTCCTCGTCGAACGGCGTGGCAATGGCCACCCAGATGCCGTGCAGATTCTGCCGGGTCAGGCTGTGCGCCATGTCGGTGGGATCCGCAGCCGTCATCGGACTAACTCCGGAAGAACCATGTGGTCGGCCGGGCGCTGGTGGGTGTCCGCATGTGTTGCGCGTTCACGTTGCGCGAGGGGATGTTGCCCAGCTTGTTGTTGGTGAGTCGCACGCCCAGGAAGGCCGGCGACAGCCCGACCACGCCAATACTCCATTGCTCCTCGAGGATGATCTTCCAGATCTCCTGAGCGTTCTTGTCGCGCTCTTGCTTCGTCTTCATGGTGGCGGCGCTGCGGAACAGGTCCATGGCCGCCTTCATCTCGGCGGATCTGGGCTCCTTCCCCTGTACGCCAGAGGTGGCATACCACTTGGCGGACTCGTTGCCCATCATGACGCCGAGGCCGACGGGTAGCGCATGGTATGGGTAGAGGTAGAGCTGCTCGGTGCCGCCGTTAGACCAGAGCGTGATCTGATTCTGGTTGGCGTCGCGACGCTTCTCGCCTAGTCCGCGTTCGACTTCTTTGACTTCGCCCTGGATGCCAATCTTCTTCCACTGCTGCACGATCATCTCAGCGTGCTGAGCGTAGGGGAGGAACGCTCCGGCGAAACAAACCAGCTCGATGCGCAGACGGCCTTTGCCGTCTGTCCGCAGCCGGTAGCCATCGGCATCCTTTTTGTCCAATCCAGCCTTGTCCAGGATCTCGTTGGCTTGCTTCGGATCGAGCACCGACCATTTCTTGCGGTACTCGGGACCGGGCATTTCGGGCACACTGTCATCAGGCACCGGTGAACCCGGCGTTCCGACGCCAAGGAAAAAGGTCTCGTTGATCTGGTCGCGGTCGATCCCCAGCGCCAATCCGTGGCGGAAGTCGCGGTTGGTGAGCCACCTGGCGACCTCGGGGTCCTCGTCGTAGTCCTGATTGACGTGCAGGATGGTGTCGGACCCATATAGCCCGGGGTCGAGGTGCATGGTGTACCCGCCCTTTTCCTGATTCTCGATATAGACCGGCAGCTTCTGGATATCCACATGCCGCTCCTGGACGTCGTACTCCCCGGCCACCGCCCGCAGGTTGAGCACCTCCAGGCTCTCCGCTAGCCCCATCCGGACATTGTCAATGTAGGGGAGCTGGTTGCCGCTGGTGTCCACCTCCCAGTAATACGGATTGCGCTCCAGGGCGAACGTCGAACTGGTAATGGGAGTGACGCACTTCCAGGGCCCGATCACCGGCAGCTCGGGGTTCTTGGTCCAGTCCTTCTTGAACGAGAGCAGGTTGACCCAGTTGTCGACCTTTGCTTCGGCGACTTGGCGGTCGATGTCCTCTTTCGACGTGTACTTAGGCATGAACTGCTTGAGGTAGTGCTTGGGCGCATACGAGCTCCCAAAGTTGCTGGCGAACTGCCCCGTGGCCTGGCCGCGACCAATACTGGTATCGCCAGCGAGGATATCCGGGAACATCCAGTACGGCTCCTCGAACTTGAAGGCGACGGTGTAGTCGTCGACCTTCTCTATGCGGCCTGGCTTCCCGTTTACGCTGAGCTCGGGCGTGGGGGTGGGCACGAGGTCCTTGTTGCCATAGATATCCTCGAACCAGAAGACGAACGCGTCGGCGGTAAACGGCTGACCGTCGGACCACCTCATGCCTTTGCGCAGGAAGATGGTCGTTGTCTTTCCGTCCTCGCTGACCTGCCAGTCTCTCGCCGCGCTCGGCACGATGCGTGTGCCCGTGTAGTCCCAGAAGACTAGCTTGTCAACCGAGACAATCCGGTTGCCGTTCTCGCCGTCGCCCGGACCGGTGAAGCCCCGCCGCCAGGTGCCGCCGTACTTGCCGATCTCGTGCACCGGCTTGACCACCAGGGGCTCGTCCGGCAGACGCTTGTCGACTGAAGGCAGCTTGCCGCCCTTCACCAGTTCCGCCAGCATTGGTGCCTCGTTGAACTTCTTCGGCATCATGGCCGGGTCGGTGATGATCTCGTATCCCTCCAGCTTGCCGACGAGTTGACGGTCTGGCTTGGTACCCGCGGCCGCGGGCACCGCCGTCGGCGCCGGCACCGCGGCCGGTGGAGCTGGAGTAGGGGCGGTCGCCGGCTTGGCGGCGGCTACCTGGGTGGGCGCGGGTTGCGCCGGAGCCTGCACGCATGCGGCGAGCGCGATCGCGCCGGTCATGGCGCTTGACAACACCAGAAACTCTCGCCGGCTCACCACTTTGGACCTGGACATACGGTCCCCCTCTCCTCAGGTCTTCAGCCTGGTTTGCTCATTCAGATCAGATCTGCTCCCGGACCTTGACGTAGGTCTCCCACCGCAGGTCAGGGTCGACCGATTGCGCTTCGCTGGCAGCCGATTGACAAGTCGATTTGGTACGGCCAGTCGGAGCGGCCTATTGTTGGACCGTGCTCGGGTGATCGCTCCGGTGTCATGCTTTCGGCGCGAGACGTGCGATCTCGCGCGAGTGTGGAATCCGGGCCAAACCGAGCTGAGCGCAAATGCAGCGGCCCGGTGAGTTGCGTTGCTTCGGACATCGCCAGGATTGAGCGGCAGTGTGACAGAGGTGCACGCGGCTGTCATGAAATTCCGTCATCTGAAGCGCGAACTCCGGCCGGCAGCCGACGCGGTTGTTGGCAACAATGGGCTTGAACGTGGCCGCGAGGGCGGACAAACCCATGCCATCTGGGTCTGCTCCACGCCGAGCGCGCATCGGCATTATCGGTACGGGGTTGTCGGCTACGTACGCCCACCTTCCGTCGCTGAGTTTTTGCGACGTTGTGGGTGTTGCGCAGAGCGGTAAGACTGGTGGCGGATTCGGTCGGACGACCGCCGGGGCTCCACCCGCTCCAGCAGACTCTACCGTCGACGTGAACAAGGCTTTCTGCCGAGGTGCATGCCCAGCACGAGCACGGCCGTCGGCACGGTACGCGCGTGATCGCGTGGGCTGGCCGAGGCGGAGAACGCCGGCAATAGGTCTGGTAAGCGGATGTTTCCACCACGCAGGGCGCGCAGACATTCAAAGCCTTCCAGGAAGCGCTGGCCGGTGCGCGCTGTCTTCAACCCACGCGAGCCGCGCAGGCGATCCCGCGTCGGAACGTGACTTCGCTCGATCCGCTTCGTCGTCTCCCCAGTCGCGCAATGCAGCCCGCTCCGAATGTGCACGGCTGTCGGCACGGTCCGCCGGATAGCCTTGACGTGCGGCTGATCGTGGTCGTTTGATGATCGCGCTCGGGGCTTGCCCTAAGCGACCGAGCGCCTCCTCGAAGAACGCCTCAGCGGATGCGGTGTCGCGATGCTCCCGCGGCAGCACGTCCACGACCCGCCCGTGCTCGTCCACGGCCCGGAACAGATACCACTTATCCGTGCCACGGAAGAAGAACATCTCGTCGGTGTACCAGTGGCGACCGAGCGGTCGGCGGTGCTCGCGAGCTTCAGCCGCCAGTTGCGGTCCGAACGCTTGAACCCAGCACTGTACGGTGCGGTTGGAGACGTCGATGCCTTGCTCAGCCGGCAGCTCCATCACGCTCGTGGCGGAGAGTGGGTGGCGCAGGTACCAGCATACGGCCATCAGGATCACGTCGGGTGGCCAGCGTTCATGGCCCCGTTAGACACGAGCCCAAATCCACATGTTTTTCAGCACAGATCCGGGCGTGAGCGCGCTAAGTGGCAGCAGAGTCCCCGGACGTGGGCTTTCGGTCAAGCCGTTGCCGAGGACGGCCACCGGTGGTTCCCATCGGAAGTGTTCGGAAGCAATGAGGAGAACCAGACGATGGCCGAGAACCTGAGCAGGGCATTCGCCGAGCTGCTCCGCAAGGCGGACGCGGAGCCCGATGCGGACACACTGCGCGAGGGTGTACGAGTCACGACCAAGCCGCTGCTCGAGCTGGAAGTGACCCAGCGCCTGGGCGCCGATCGCTACCAGCGAAGTCCCGAGCGACAAGGTGAACGCATTGGCTATAGGGATTGGAACTGGGATACACGCGTGGGCATGCTCGAGTTGCGGGTCCCCCGCGTCCGCGATGGCAGTTTCTTCCCCGGCTGCCCGAGCCGCGCAAGTGAGCCGAGCGGGCGCTGGTAGCCGCTGTTCGCAAGGCGTACGCTGGGAAGGGGCCCCGCGGCGTTTCGAAACGCCGCGGGGTAGGTTCCCGCGGAACGTGCCTTGACGTGGGCCGCCCTGGACGTAGACCACCCTCTTGATTGGTCCGTCGTGTTCCCCGGTATCCTGACGCCTCGCTGAGAGCGGATGCGGTGAGGGACAGGCTTCGTCAGATAGGGAGCAAGCTTGGTGGGATTGGAGTGCCGCTGACCGCCTCGCTACGTTATTGGTGGTGGGTCTTTGCTGGCTTACTTGGGATAGCCGTTGTCGTTGCTATCGGCATCGTTCTTAGCGTTGCCTTAGGTAGGCAAACTGACGAGTTGCTGAGACAGATCAGCCCTAGCATTTCTGACAAAGACCGAGCCGATCTGACACGAAGTGCGCTCCAGTACCAGACCGACAACCTCACCAAGCTTTGGACGGGCATTGTGCAGGCCATCGGCGTGGTCGTATTGGCGGTCGGCGGCTACTTCACCTATCACAATCTGCGGGTCACAAACGAAGCGCAGATCACAAACCGCTTTACACAGGCGATCACACAACTCGGAGCCGAACTGAAAGATGGTAGTCCCAACCTGGAGGTGCGCCTGGGAGGGATCTATGCCCTCGAACGGATCGCTCGCGACTCGCCTCGGGACCACTGGGCAATCATGGAGGTGCTTACCGCTTACGTGCGCCGAAATGCTCCGTGGCCAGCGACCAATGCCAAGCTGCCATCGAGTTCACCGTGGCGGAAGCTAAAGCAATCTCAAGAACCGATTACACCCAAACCACGCATTGACGTCCAGGCCATTTTGACTGTGCTTGGCCGCCGCACTGTCCCAGTTCAGTGGCCTGAGACTGATGCCCTCGATCTCGGAAATACAGATCTACGAGGAGCGAAGTTAATGGGTGCCCATTTGGAGGGGGCAAACATGTCGGGTACTCACCTATTGCGCATTACTGTGAATTCGTACAGCTGGAACGGCGGAAAGCGTACGGTCGGTTCGGCGGAAAGCGTACGGGAGTTTTGGTGCTGGCGAACGGGAAGTGCGTAGCGATGCCGTGTGAAGCTATGGCTTTGTCGGTGGTCGTTTAGGTCTGGCCGGTCACCTCCTTTGGCGCAATCGTAGCGGAGCGAACCTCAGTGAGCAGGTCGCTAATAGCGACCACCTCGTCGCAGTGGGGGCACGGTCCTCCGGGTCCAAGCCGACGACCGAATATGCCGCACTCGTCGCAGCGCTGTTGACCGAGGAACGTCGCATCACACGTGGGGCACTGGTAAACGATGGCCGTCTTTGGGAGACGGCTAGGAAAGCCGAGGTGGAGCTCGTCGGCTGGTCGCTGGCGGAGACGAAAACTACGCTGGCGGCAGGCGTCCGAGCAGTAGGCCTTGCGACCTCGAGCTGGGAAGTGGCACCCGCATGCGGCGCACACGCGCGATTGGCTGGGAGTCGGAGTAGCGTTACGCAACGGAGTTTTCCTCTGGCGGCGGCTGACGTCGACGCATCGACGCGCCGGTGGCAGGAAGTCGTCGAGCACCAGAAGGCCGATCCTGGCGAGTTGCCCGAGACGACGAACGTAGCGGCCGTCGCCACGGCTCAGCGCCAACTCCGCCAATAAGCGCGGCGTCCGCACGTACAGCGCCGTGTGGCCACGCCGTATCGCGGCATGCGTCAACGCACAGGCCACAAACGATTTTCCGGCACCGGTCGGACCGGTGATCAGCAGGTTATGGTGGGCGGCGACCCAGCCGGCCTGCGCCAGGCTGAGTACGACCGAGCGATCGAGACCACGCGGTGCGCGGAAGTCGAGATCTTCCACGGTGGCCGCCTGACGGAGCTTGGCCGCTTTGAGACGCAAGGCCAGGCGTCGGCTATCACGCGTTTCGGCTTCGCGGTCGACCAGCAAGCCAAGTCGCTCGTCGAAGCTCAGGCTCAGGTACTGGCTCGATTCGAGTTGCTCGCGCAGCCCGAGCACCATGCCGAATAGGCCTAGCGCATCGAGCTTGTCGACGGTCTGTGTCAGCAGCATGCTCAGGCCTCCATCAGCGTCTGCTGGTAGTAGGCCGCGCCGCGCAGGTTGGCGTGCTGGATCGGCACGATCTTCGCCAGTGATTCGCTATCCAGCGGCAGCGGAACCTTGTCGAGGCCGTTCTTCAAGATCGCATTCACGCTACGGTAGGAGGTGCTGCCGATGTGCAGCGCCCGCTGGCAGGCGGCCAGCATGCGCTCACGCTCGTAGCGTTTGCCGAGGTGCATGAGACCCAAGCACGCGCGGTAGCCATGCTCGGGATGCGGACGCGTCCGCAGGATCGTCTCCATGAGCTCCGCCACTGACGGTCCGATCGTCGCGCCCCAGGCCACCAGCTTGGATGGCGTCCACTCCAGGTGCGCGCGGTGTGCGGCGGGCACGTGCTCACGGACGGTGAAGAACCGCTGTCGACCGTAGCCACGCGCATGACTGGCCACCCGGCGGCCACGATGAATGATCTCAACGACGTTGGCCGTGGCGCGCACCTCGACCGCTTGACGTGCCAGCTCATACGGCGCCGAGTAGTAGCGGGCGTCGAATTCAACGTGATAATCGATGTTCACCCGAGCGGGCTTCCACGTGGCGAACTCGTAACGCCTGGCTGGCAACGGTTGCAGCGCATCGCGTTCGAGTTCCTCGAACAGGTCGCGCCGTGAAGTAGGCTGGCCGCGAAAGCGTCGGTCGTTGACCAGCGTGAGCTGCTCG
>WNFD01007892.1_pt1 | contig 10506 bp, 13 predicted proteins | sample 5400491 | NCBI WGS metagenome assembly WNFD01 (sample SAMN13153343, study PRJNA577476) | soil metagenome | isolation source: 120 cm saprolite under Douglas fir tree site 2 hole 2 replicate 2 | place: USA:California | collected 2015-04-18 | reverse complement strand
GACAGCCCATAAGAGCATCGATCGGCGAATCTGGGACGAATCTCGCGGGCCGGTAGCGGCCACTGTCCGTAATCGACCTTCGCAAGAGCGGCGAGATCGTGATCGTCAGTTAGGGCTCACCGCGGAGTTGCTATGAGGTACCGCTGGGAGTCAGAGCATTCCAACCACGCCACCAAGCAGATCGGTCGGGGCCTACCTCCAGGCACAGGCGGGCCGACGGCACTTTCGAAGAATCATGTCATACTCGAAAACAGAAGGAGGCAGGCCATGAGCGTGACACAGGAACGCGAGATTCTGACGACGCTCCTCGATGACGTCGCCAAGCTACACGAAGTTGCCGGGACGCTGCCTGCTGACGACCAACGCGCCCAGACGCTGGAGTCGGTTGCGCACCGAAGGCTCGCCTTGGCACCAGGCATGCGGCTATCGATCGCCGCATCCGTCCTTGGCTTGTCCGAGCCAACAGTAAGAGCGTGGGCTGGGCGCGGCATATTCAAGGTCCGCAGCCGCAAGCCGCGGCTGCTGCTAGACCCAGCATCGGTGCTGGAGGTGCGCCAACTCGTCGCCGATCTGCGCGACGCTGGCCAGACACGTGGCCTGCTCGACGAGGTGTACAACCGGCTCGCCGATGAGCAGCAGCTCGCCGATCCGGACCTGGCCGAGTCTATGGATCAGATGCGCCGGGGTGAGTACGTCGTCCGCCGCCCGGCGGATAGACGGTGGCCGTCGAGGTCCGCGCGACGCTTCTTGCAAGCAAAGTCATCGAGGAACTGCCCCGCCGCTCCCGCGCCGCGTACGACCAGTAGAAGGTTGGGGGTTCGAGTCCCTCCGAGCGCGCCAGAGGATCCGCAGGCAGCGAAGAGGGTCACCCGCTAACCTCGATTCCCGGCTTGCCCCCTGAGGCATATTTGTGAGAAGGCCCGGCCGACCCGTTTCCGGTGTTTCTGCTGCTAGCCGGGGCACGACAGCTCGGCTGATCCCGCTGATGTCTTAGCCGATTGCCTGGAACTAACTCAGCGACCCGGGCAAAGCTGTTTCCGGAAGGCCGCGCAAGAACACGCCGCTCACCGGCGCGCCATCGCTGCCGGTTGCTGATACAGCTCTACCATTACTGCGTGACGTTCAGCGAGACAGCATGAGATGAGATCCGGCGCGGAGTACTTCCTCACCCCCGCCGGCGCATCCCAGCGCCGGTACGAGGCACTGCGCGCCTACTTCGTCGACGACAGGCCCGCCGCCGAGGTCGCCGACCGGTTCGGCTACTCCACCGCCAGCGTCCACCAGATGGCCACGCTGCTGCGCGGCGGAAAGCTGAGCCTGTTTACCGACCCCCGGCCCGGCCCGAAGGGACCGCGCAAGGCCACCGGCGAGCTCCGGACCCGGGTGCTGGAACTGCGCGCGGCCGGGCACTCGGTGACCGAGATCTCCGCCGCGCTCACCGCCGAGGGCCTGCCGGTGTCGGCACAGACCTGCTGGCAGATCCTGGACGCCGAAGGCCTGCCCCGGCTGGCCCGCCGCGACGAGGGGCGCCGCGGCCCGCCCGCCCGGCTGGACCCGGTCCAGGCCGCCGCCCTGCCCGGCTGGCCGGCCGGGCCGCTGGCCCTGCCGTGCGATCATGCCGGGCTGCTGCTGCTGTTTCCCGGCATCGCGCAGCTAGGCCTGCCCGGGCTGGTCCGCGCGGCCGGCTATCCCTCCACCCGGGCGCTGTCCTCGTGGCAGTCGGTCGGCACGCTGCTGCTGGCCAAGTGCGCCCGCAAGGCCCGCGTCCACCACATCGGCTCGCTCACCGACGACACCGGGCTGGCGTTCACCCTCGGGCTGACCGCGCTGCCCAAGGCCACCCACCTGGGCACCTACTCCTGGCGGGTCCGCCGCGACTCCAACCGTCAGCTCCTCGCCGGGCTGGTCAAGGCGCTGCGGCCGCTCGGCCTGGCCACCGGCCAGGACGGGTTCAACTGCGACTTCCACGCCATCCGCCACCACGGCGACGACGCGCAGCTGGAAAAGCACTACGTGCCCCGGCGCTCCCAGCGCACCCGCGCCGTGCTGACGTTCTTCGCCCAGGACCACGCCTCCGCCGAGATGGTCTACGCCAACGCCGACATCACCAAGACCGAGCAGGCAGCCGAGATCATCGCCTTCGCCGACTACTGGAAGGCCGCCACCGGATCCGACCCGGGGCTGCTGGTCTTCGACTCCCAGCTCACCACCTACAAGATCCTCAACGAGCTGACCGGCAGGGGGATCAACTGGCTCACCCTGCGCCAGCGCGGCAAGGGCGAGCTCGCCCGCCTCGCCGCCCTGCCCGGATCAGCGTGGAAGACCGCCACCATCGCCCGCTCCGGCCGATACCGGCGGCCCCGCCTGCACGAAGACATGATCAAGCTCAAAGACGTCACCGCCAGGGTCCGCCAGATCGCCGTCACCGGCATCGGCCGCGACGAACCCACCCTCCTGATCACCCGGGACCTGGCCACCCCGGCAAAAGACCTGTTCGCCCGCTACGCAGAGCGGATGATGGTCGAGAACGAACTGGACGCCTACATCGGCGGGTTCCACCTGGACGCGCTGACCTCCGGCGTCCCGCTCAACGTCGACCTGGACACCACCCTCACCGTCATCGCCGGGAACCTCTACCGGCTGTTCGCCCTCAAGCTACCCCGATACCAGACCGCCACCCCCGACCGGATCTGGCGGCACTTCCTCGACGCCACCGGCACCCTGCACATCACACCGGACAACGTCACCTGCGCGCTGAACCTGCGCAGCCACCACCCCGTCCTCATCGACGCAGGGTTCGCCGACCTCGAAGTCCCCATCCCCTGGTGGGACGAGCGCACCCTGCGGTTCCGATTCCCGCCACGATGATCACCACCGGGGAACCTCAACTCAATTACCTGACCGGGAATCGAGGCTAACCGGTCCCTCCTGGTCATCATCTGGCCGGATTCTGGCCGGATCGGCAAGCGCCGCGGCGTTGTCCAGGCGGTCGGCATAGCGGTCCATCTCGCCTGGGTAGAGGTGGCCGTACAGGTCCAGTGTCGTCGTGATGCTGGCGTGCCCATGATCTCCTGGAGCATCTTGGGCGGGTATCCGGCCTGGATCATCACCGCGGCGGCGGGTGGGCGGCCAGCACGCTGCTCAGCGCCGATGCGATGCCTTGAAGCACATCACGCAAAGAGCGTCACCACGTAACTGATCGAGAGCACGAACGCGAGGGCGAGGGACACCAGCTGTATAACGAGGACGCGCGGGTGATGCCGCATCTCAACTACGAACCGCGCCCGCCATGGAACCCCTCGATACCGTCGTCGCCGACCCTCAAACATCACGGCATTCAAGGTCGCGTTACCAAAGACCAGCAGGCTTGCACAGCCGAGCAGCAAATCCTTCACAATCTCATCATGCCCGTACTTCGCGCCGAGCGGCGCTACCAACCAATCAACAGAACGGGCCTGATTTTGGCCGCACATTACCGCGCAAAAGAGAGCATGATGGCGCGAGACATCGACACCCATCCCAGCAGGTCAAAGGGGCACGCCCCAGGTCGGCAGACTGCCTGACACACTCTACGGATCAGAAGGTCGTGCCCGCTGCGTGCCCGATGGACGGTGAACCACGGGACCAAGCGGTCAGCCGCGGACACCTCATGGTGACGGCCAGCTGGACCGCCAGAGGTTGGCAGCCGAGCCGAACGACCTTTGGGTTCGGTAGCGCGCTCGCGCGGCTCCCAGATACGCCCCAAAGTTGTCAGCGTCCATGGAAAAGAGTCAGGTCAAGGCGTTACTCGGAGTGGTCTGTAAACCGTCGGCTTAGGCCTTGGCGTTGAAGGAGATCGAGCCAGCCGGCGGGTGGCGAGGGTGTCGGGGTGGTCGGGTCCCTGGAGCCGCCGGCGGGCGTCGAGGACCTGGCGGAATTCAGTCTCGGCGTCGGCGGGCTTGCCTCGGGCGGCGATCATCCGGGCGATCTCGTGCCGGGTGGACAGGATGTCGGGGTGGTCGGGTCCCACGACCCGCGGCGTCAGAGCGCACAGAACTGCGCGCCGCCCATGATGACGACGCAGCACCTGAAGGCGGTGGATAAGTAAGCTTGTTGGCCATCCCGAACCCGAAGGCGGCCTGGCGGGTGATCTACCGCGACTACCGCACAACCATCAGCACCGACCCCAACCGCATCGTTCCCCGGCCAGGTGCTCCGTATCCCACACGGTTTCAGCTCTGGCATTTGCTCCGCTGGCGTCCTCTCCGCAGGCCCGGCCGATGGCACTCGCGGCCGGGCATAAGCACGATCCAGCAGGCGGCAAGAACGCCACGTCCCGCACCGGCGGCAGCTGAGCCAGAGCCATCGGCGCCCGGCTCTGCCGCGCAGCGTGCACTGAAGCCGGCGTTCCCGAAACGGCCGTTTGCGACCGGCGGCCGTTGATGCGGACCTGTGGAGTCCGGCCGGTCTCGCCAGCGCCGCTAGCTGCGAGCGGGTGACAGCGCTGGCAGCGGCCCGCGTCGGCGCCATCGGCACGCTGCAGCCGGCGGGTGCCCTCGTCGCATCGGCCGCACCACGGCGGCCGTGCCCAGGCCCGGCCGGGCGGCGCGGGCAGCTCGGCTGGCGACAGCCGGGCGGCCAGGACCGCGGCCGGGCTGCGGATCCCGGCCGTGTTCGCGCCCACGAACGCGGCCAGGGCGGCGGGATCCCACCCGGCCCCGAGCGCGGCGGCCGCCACGGGGGCCAGCCGCCGCCGCTGATGGCCGGTCAGCGGCCAGCCCGGCCCGAGCCGAGTGAAGAACTCATCGGCGCCGCCGCCCGCCTCCAGCCGGTTATTCACAGGGCTGGGCTGGCGCGCGCGCCCGCGCGCGCGGCGGACGGTTCCCTGGATGGTTCAAGGGACGGTTCGGGTGCAACCGCTGCACCCCGTTCCTGCGGCGATTGCACCCCGTTCGTGCAGTGGTTGCACCTCGTCGGCGGCGCGGGGTGCGGCGGTTGCACCCCGTCTGTCACGTTATCCACAGGCGTCCCGGTAACGAGGTGCAGCAGTTGCACCCCGCTACCCGCATCGTCTGACCGCAGGCTGCCCGATGTTCGCAGGATCGCGACGCGGGCGGTCAGGCCCGGGAACTGGCGCTCGAGCGCCGCCAGATCCTCGTCGTCCAGGTCGTCCCGGACGAGATGCATGGCGAGGTCCCAGCCCTGCGGGCGCTGGTCGGCCCGCTTGATCTTCGCGGCGACGATCGCCGGATCACACGGCCGGATGATGCCCTCTGCCTCCAGCCGGTCCAGGGCGGTGCCCACGGTCCGCTCGGACAGGTCGGTGTAGCGGACCAGCGTCCGGACGGCGGGGAATGCCTCCTTGCCGTCCGGGGCCGCGTGGATGGCGAGCCCGACCAGGACCGCCTTGCACGCGGGGTTCCGCTTTCCGCCGCGGTCGCGCGGCACCGGCGCGAGATTAAGAGCCCACGAAATCGCCTCCACGCTCACCGGCTCGCCGCCAGCCCTGCGGGCCGCGCCATGCCTTCGTGTATGGCGGTGCCGCGTTTGGCGGCGGGAGCGCTACTGCAGCCGCGGCTGATCCCCGGGTGGGAGCGCAAATGGGAGCGCAAGTCGCTCAGCGGTGCGGTCTCCTGCGCGCTCGTGCTCGCCTCCGCTGGCCCTGGCCTGCGCCGATGGGAGATAAGCAAGGGCGGGGGAGTGGTGCTCGCAATCCTTACAAGCGAGAGGCCGTAGGTTCGACCCTACTGCGCCCACCAGGTCAGAGCAGATGTGGATCTTCAAGAAGATCGATTGTGGTTTCAAAGTGGTCCCACTGGTGCAGCCTGAGGTGTTGGATTCCGGGCGTGCCAGCAACGCGCGGGACATCCTTCGAGCACCGGAACGGCCACGAGTGCACCCCAAGTTCGACCGTCACTGAGTAGGACGCTGGCGGGGATCGGTCAGCCTGGGTTTTGACGCCCACGGCAAGCGGATCCGCCAGAGGGTGACGGGCCCCACGAAGACGGCGGTGATGGAGGCCATCGCCGAGCTGCGCGAGGAGCTGGGCCGCGCGCCACGGTCCTCGGCAAAGGCAACCCGTACCTCAAAGGGGGTGCCTGGCGAAGCCGCCGCCGCGGCCGGCAAGACCGACACCTTCCTCGGCGAACGGTACCGGCGCCTGGTCAAGCGGCGCGGCAAACTCAAGGCGCTCGTCGCCGTCGCCCGCTCCATCCTGGTCATCGTCTGGCACCTGCTCACCGACCGCGCCACCCGATACCACGACCTCGGCGCCGGCTACCACGCCAACCGGATCGACAAGAACCGCAAGACCCGCAACCACGTCCGTCAGCTCGAAGCCCTCGGTGACACCGTCACCCAGGCACCCGCCGCCTAACCCACACACCACCCCCGCACCCTGACCCACCGCCGAGGCTTGGGTCCGTTGCCGCATGCTGAGCTGGGCTGCGTCATTTTCCGGTTAGCCCCTTGTACCGCGCGCGCCGCGGCGCACCGGCGTGAACATGGCGGGTGGTACCGGTCGTGACGTCGTTGTTTCCTTGGTGCGGTTGAGGCCGCGGGTTAGTCTGACGCCGGGAGCCGGTCTTCCAAGGGCCGTTCAATGCCTTATCGCCCGGTACAACCGTGACGCGAAATGTCGCCGCTGACCCGTGCCTGCTGATCAAAGGTCATTCCGCGGACCACCGGGCACGCAGCACACCGTCGGCGTCGGGCAGCACGCCGGCCAGCAACGGATGACGCTCGTCAAGTATGTGAGACACAACCAGGGCGGCACGGGCCCCGGCCAGAAGGGCGGGCAGGCCGGCGTAGCCGCCCTCATCGACGAGCCGGCTGGTAATACGGCCGCCGGAATTCTGCCAGACCACCTCGATCAGATCGTCGGGTGCGAGGCCGGCCAGCACGGTGTCGACATCGGTCGAAAGATCGGGCCAGACCAGTAGTCGCGACCGCGGCGCAAGCCTCGCCTGGACCGTACCGACATCCGCGGCGGCGACCTGGTGCCAGCGAGAGGCGTTGAGGACGTAACCCTCCTCCAGCATCACCGCGCCTCGCTGGGTGACGAGCGAGGCCAACCTCGCCCACCAGGCATCGTCCGCCGGCTGGCGCGTACCGGCGGTGTCGTCGGTGAACTCCGTCGCCAGCGGTGAGGCGTCGACCGGCTCGGGGAACAGCCCACGGTCATGGGCCAACGCTACCGACCGTTCACACGGCACGGCGCTGCCCACATAGACGTACTGATCGACGCCGACGTGCACGAAGAACCGGTCCTCAACCTCCAAGCGGCAGAAGGCGCCATTGTCGCGCAGCATCACCCGCGCCAGGTCCAACCCCACCAGGATCGACACCCGCGCGCCATCGTGGTAGCCGGTCAGATCAGGCGGGAACAACCCGGCCAAGCCGTGACCATCTATCGTCGGCTCAAGACCGAAGTTGGCCACGACCAGCCCTGGCTCACGAACGGCGAGGTAGGTCACCCCGCTCTCCTGCGCGAAGGCAGCCACCGAGGCCAGATACGCTGCCTCCACCGGGCCGTGGTCGCTACGAAGGCTTTCCACACCGACGTACCGGCCGTGCTCGTCACGGTCGGCAGGGTCGTACTTGGTCACCCGATAGGTGTGCGGCAGCAGCACACGAACGATCATCCATCATGTCACGTACACCCCGCCGACACATTTCCAGCTACCGCGAGTTCGTTGAACCATCGACGCCGTCGAGCCCCATACCGGGTTCGCGGTAAGCCAAACCCATCCCCGTGCAACCCGGCCGGCGTGCCACCAACCCGGTGAACGTTCTTGGTCAGCGCACTAGCTCATCGATGTGAGTGCAGACCGCGTCGATGGTGATCTGGCGCACGCGGTTCCACCACTCGGCCCGATCCTGTGAGCCGACGCCGGTGAGCCGGATACCGAGCCGGGCTGCGGACCGGGCGAGGCCGGGGGCGGTGCCTTCATGCGCCGGGCCGTAGCGGAGGTTGACGAGTAGCTGGAGCTCGCCGCCCACTGCCTTCGTAGCTCAATCGACCCGGACCGATCAGGCCTGGGCTCCTTGGCAAGTGCGCGACTTCGCCGACGGGTAATGGTCGAAACCAAACTCAGAGAGGAATTTAAGATGGGTATGAAGATAATATGAAGATTGAATGGAAGTCGTGTGAAGAATTTTCGCGTTGCCCGAGAAGAATGGCCTCGTAACTGCTTGATAATTACTGCCGGCATTTCAATACTTAGAGCACTCTATTAGACAGATTGGAGATAGCGATGGGGCGACGGATGGTCTTTGTCACCGTGGTCATGTCAAGCATCCTCTGGCTCGCGGGGGCTCCTAATGCGCATGCCACCCCGAGTTGGTGCGGACCGGAAGAGGTTCAGGCCGCGTTTTTCGTCAGTGAGGTAACCGAATCGGACCTGCGCTTCAACTCAAACCAAAACGAGGCAAAGTTCTTCGCCACCGATAGCAAGCCCGGCAACTGCAGCAACCTGTTCGATCTTGAAGGAATTGCAACACACGAACGGGGACATACGTTCGGCCTTGGCGACATCAACGCCAACGACCATCCGAACCTGACGATGCGCGGCGCAGCGCCAGCTTGCACCCTTGAGTTGCGGTCGCTCGGGAAGGGCGATATCCAGGGGCTGAACGCCTTGTACTGAGCCGGTGTTGAGAAGAGCACCGGAGGTGACAGCATGCGGCGACGGGTGATCGGTGCGACGCTAACTGTCCTCGGCGTCTTGGTCCTGCTCTTCGAGCCGGTCGAGGGAGCTATGCGCTGTGCGGGAGGATGCCGTGAGCAAGGTGCGTCCAGCTGGTGGGGTTTGGTCGATTACCCTGCGGGGTGGGGGGACAAGCTCGCCTGGCCGATGTTGATCATCGGCGTCGCGCTCGTGGTGACCGGGATCGTCCTCCTGCTCAAGCCCGGACGTTCCAGGGGCTCGCCGAGTACGGCCAGATGACGCGGACGCGGCGCCACCCACCATCAACTCTGTCTCCGGCGCTTGCAGCGAGGAGGCAGAGTTGATGTCTTGTTCTCGGGACGGGTCGTGACAGGCTCGCGTCGACACCTCGACGTTGCGGCTGAAACTGGTCCCGGAAAGGTTCATGTTGTGGAAGACGAGACCCCTGAGTCAATGAGGAGGTCGCGGCCCGGCGGCCCGTGCGTCGCAAGGGACACTGTCCGCAGTGCCGGGGCATGACGCTCGCGTGAGAATGGGCCGACAACTGACGCGGGCTCCTCGCCGTGGGAGGAGCAAATTGCGGAGCGTACTCAGATTCGTGGCCCGGGTTCGTCCGCGCGGCGGGGAGGCGGCGGCGGAGAAATCTGCCCTGTACCGGATCGGTGTGGTCCTGCTGCTGATGATGGGTTTTGCCAGCGCCGGTATCCCCTCGGCCGCCGGCAGCACCAGACGGGCAAGCCGGCCGTGCGGTGAAGTGACGTTCGAGTACAGCGCCGCTCGTGCCCGGCCGGGGGAAGCGATGGACATGGATCTGATCGTGGCCAACTGTTCGCACCGCCGCGAGCGCCTGCGCGTGCATGCCAGATCACATGGCCGCTGTCGCTTCCCCCATCCGGTCGATCACACGTACCGCCTCCCGGGGCAGTCCGGTGTGGGCTGGTTCGCCCTGGTGCTCGCGCCGTCGTGTGCGGGCCGGTATTCCGTCCAGGTCAAGCTGACACTTGCCGGCCAGCATCGCGTCTTGGATGTAGCGAGCGACGGGTTTTCAGTCCACCGGCACTAGATCAGGTCGTTACCGGTCACTCGCAGGCAACTCGCGGCCCGCCGACTGCGGTCCGATTGCGCCGCGGGCTTCGAGATGGGGCCGGGCATGGGCCGATCAACCTGCACGGGCCACGGAATCAGGGCCTCAGCGCCTGGCGCGTCAACATCGGGCCGGGCCGCAGCGAAATTGCGATCACCACGACGGGGCGCAGAGTATCTATTCAGTGCCCCCGACAATGCTCCAACGCCGCAGTTGAAGAGGATGCCTAACGAGCCGTACGTGTGCCTATCGGCCGCATCACGCAACTACCGCCCGTGACGTGGACTGGGAGTGGAACGGCGTCCCGCAGTGGTCGTAGCCTGGACACCTGACCGCCGTCTGCACGTCCTCGGCCGACCTGTTAGACAGTGTGTTCGAGCGTTCGAACGCGACGTGATCTTGGACCGGATCCTGGTCCCATCTGGTCCCACCGATGGTCCCAAAAGGTCCCACCGTGCAAACCCTCAGGCGTCCTAAGCCGACCTTCCACGGCCTGTCCTCGCAGGTCGGAGGCTCAATGCAGGCTTTCTGCCTGCGGCGCTGCGAGGGTTGTTCCACCTTACAAGCGAGAGGCCGTAGGTTCGACCCCTACTGCGCCCACCAGGTCAGAGCACATGTGGATCTTCAAGAAGATCGACTGTGGTCTCAAAGTGGTCCCACTGGTGCAGCCCGAGGTGTGGATTCCGGGCGTGCCAGCAACGCGCGGAGCGTCCTTCGAGCACCGGAACGGCCACGAGTGCACTGACCCCGAGTTCCACCGCCAGTGGGTAGGAC
>WNFD01040047.1_pt1 | contig 10508 bp, 13 predicted proteins | sample 5400491 | NCBI WGS metagenome assembly WNFD01 (sample SAMN13153343, study PRJNA577476) | soil metagenome | isolation source: 120 cm saprolite under Douglas fir tree site 2 hole 2 replicate 2 | place: USA:California | collected 2015-04-18 | reverse complement strand
GGAATTCCTCGGGCGCGAGTATCCGCACCTCCTCCCCCGCTACCGCGAACTCTTCCCTGGCGCGTATGCGCCACCCGCTGCGAAGGCCCCGGTGACGGCCGCCGTGGCGGCGTTGAAGCGCCGCCACGGAGTTGGTGATCGACGCGAATTTAGGGCCGAACCGCCCCCCGAGCCCCTCCAACTGGACCTGGCTGTTTAGCCCGCTATTTGACAGGGGCGCGCGAGTGTTCTACCGTAGCCGCGAGTGCTCGGCTGGCTGACCCGGCTGTTCCGGCCCCGGGTGGAGGTTGAACCCGCCCCCACCGTGCCACAACCACCGCCGGACGCGCCACCGCCGGCGACCCCACCGCCCACCCTGAGCGATGCTGGCATTCAGGCTGCCACGGACGACCAGGTTGCCCTGGATGAGGTGGAGGTTGCCGACGAGCAGCCCTCACTGCTCGAGATCACCGCTATAGAGACCCCCGTGGATGCCGAGAAGGAGACCTGCCCCACCTGCGGCAAGACGGGCGTTTTTGCAGGGCCGCCCGGTCAGCGCTTCTGCACCTACTGTGCGCTTCGCGACGAGCTCTTCGAACGCGCGGCCGTTACTGAGTAGCTCGCCGCGTTGATCGCCTTCCCCATCCTCTGGGACAGCGGCGTCTACCTTCCCGAGCAAGGGCTCTGGCTCGACCCGCGTAAGCCACGGCCACGAGCGGTCATCAGCCACGCGCACAGCGACCACGTCGCCGCGCACCCGCTGGCGTACGCGACACCGGCGACGCGCCGGCTCGTCACCCATCGCCGGCGCTCCACCGGCACAGTCGAGGCGCTGGCGTATGGTCAGACGCTCGCCCTCGACCGGTGCGCTGTGACGCTCTATCCCGCGGGCCACGTCCTCGGGTCGGCGCAGACCCTGGTCGAGACCGACTTCGGGCGCGTTCTCTACACAGGGGACCTCAAAACGCGCGCGGGCTTCACCAGCGCAGCGGCAGAGCCGGTGCCGGCGGACGTCCTGGTGCTGGAGAGTACTTTCGGGAAGCCCCGCTATCGTTTCCCGGACTCGGCTGAAGTGATCGCCGGTGTGATCTCGTGGTGCAAAGCCGTCCGTGACGGCGGCGCGACCCCGGTGCTGCTCGGTTATTCCCTGGGCAAAGGACAGGAGATCCTGTCGGCGCTGGCGGCGGAAGGCATGCTCATCGCGCTCCATCCATCGTTATTCGGTGTGACGGAAGTGTATCGAGAGCTCGGTTGCGACCTGCCTGCGTATGAGCGCCTGGGCGACATGATTGAGCGGCCGATGGTCGTCATCATGCCCCCCTCGGCCCGTCGCGGCGGCCTTAACGACCTGGTTGGTGAATTCAAAACCGCCGCTTTGACGGGTTGGGCGATGGACGCGAGCCTGAAAGATCGCCTGGAGGTCGATGCCGTGTTTCCGCTCTCGGATCACGCGGACTTCGAAGAACTCTGCTGTTACGCAGAACACGTCAACGCGATCATGACCTACACCGTGCTCGGCTTCGATGAAGAGCTCGCCATGCACCTTCGACGGCGAGGGTTGCGCGCGAAACCACTGGACCAGGTCGACCAGTTGCGACTTTTCTAGGGTCTGCACGTTGCGAAACTGCAAGATCGTTTTGGACTAAGCGTTATCTGATCGAAGGCGCACGAAGGGTGCGCCGCGGTTCGCCGCTCACGCGATAAGGAGGTGACGCATGGCGACCAGGAAGAAGGCCACGAAGAAGGCCAAGAAAGCGACCCGTAAGAGCCGCTAGTCAGCGGTGACGAGAGAGGTCCGCAAGGGCCTCTCTCTCTTTTTTCAGGCGCCGGTCGTCAACGCCCGGATCGACAGGCCCGCCATGAAAAGGCCGGCGATGCCGTAGACAAGCGGTTCCCGGCGCGGATCGCGTCCCGAGACGTAGCTCATCGCGATTGGGAGCACGATCACCAGCAGGACGCCATACAGCCAATGAAGGTTGTCATGGGGACGCCGTCCGTTCAAGAACATCAGGACGCCCACCGCGCCCTGCAGGACGAACAAGGCTTCAGTCAGGACCAGCGTGGCGCGGAAGCTGCCGCTGGACGGCTGCTTTCGAAAGTACGTCACCAGCCCCCAGACGCCGATGAGCGCGGTGATCAGCAGCCCGGTTCGGAACAGGCCGTTGTGAAGAACCAGGAGGACGCTCAGGAGGCCTCCTCCAAACCGGTGAGAGTCGTGAGGGCCGCATCCAGCGTCGCCCCCCAGTTCCTGAAGCTGATGATGCGGCGCGCCGCCTCCGGCCGGAACCATCGCACGTCCTCGACTTCGGAGAGCTGGGGCACCAGCACCGCATCGCCGCTGAGTTCCACCAGATAATTGCTCACCGTCTTGAAGACGACACTGCCGTGCCATCCGAACGCGTAGCTGACATCGGGCAGGCGCCGGACCAGGCGCAGCTGGTTGATGGGCAGCCCGGTTTCCTCGGCGATCTCGCGCAACGCCGTCGCTTCGGGCTCCTCGCCCTTTTCGATGCCGCCCTTTGGTAGGCTCCATCGGCCGTCCGCCTTGATCAGCGCGACTTCGGGCCCGTGCGTCGTCTGCCGGTAGACCACGCCGCCAGCCGAGAACGTCCTGCGGGCGCGGCCGGACTTGGGGGGTGCTGGCATCCGATCATTATCGTTCGGACATGCAGCGAAACGGCCAGCGCCTGATGGTGGTGATGCCGCACCCGGACGACGAGTGCTTCGGATGCGGTTCGACGATCGCTCGTTACAGCGCCGAGGGGGCCACCGTTAGCCTGGTCGCGATGACGCGGGGCGGCGCCGGGCTCTGGAACGGGCGAGCTCAGGGTTGACTTTCTCAAGGTCTTTGACTACCCGGATGGCGCGCTCGAACGAGTCGAAGAAGTCGAGCCCGTTCGCACGCGATTTCTAGGCGACATTATCCGCGTGCTTCGTAGCCACCGGCCGCAGGTGGTCGTCACGTTCGGACCGGAAGGCGCCTACGGTCATCCGGATCATAAAGTCGTCAGCCGCATGACGGTCCAGGCGTGCGCCTCATCGGGCGATGCAACGGCATACGAGCTCGAGGGGCAGGCCCTCGGCATCACCCGGTGGTCGCCGAGCAAGCTCTATTTCCAGACGGCAACAACGATAGCCGTGGAATCGCTGAAGCTTCCGCCGCAGCCGCCCATCACCACGCGCGTGAGTATCAAAGGTTTCGAAGCGGCGAAACTGCCACGCCTTCGCCCATCACCGCACGCAAACGCAGGAGTGGGAACCGCTACGGAAGTTCGTGGCGAGCCAGGGTGACGCCGAGGTCTTCTCCCTTGTTGGCGCGCCGGATGGGCTTTCGGAAGACGACCTGTTTCAGGGGATTTGAGTTGCACCGGCGGCCCAGAGCTCTTCCATTGCGCGGCCATCGTTCTCTTCGTGACGCAGGCCCAGGGTCGCAAAGACGGCGGCGAGAACGAGTAGCGGCGGCAGCAGGATGAGCAAAGCCAGCTGAAGATTGTGTAGCGCGTCAGAGAGCCTGCCGATTGCAAACGGTGCGTACGAGTCCCCAAGCAAGTGCTCGATCAGGAGTGCGACGGTGACCGCGGTCGCGCGAACGGTCGGTAGGACCACGTTCTGCTTAACCGCGGTGTAGGGCCCGTTATAGAGGTAGAGACAGGCAGCTCCCAGCAGGAACATCGGCACGAAGAGCACCAGGCTGGGCATCAACAGGGCCAGCGCGACGAAGACGGCGCCCAAGACGAAGCCGGCGATCCCTACCGGGAGGTTGCTGGCGGCGCGGCGCCGGACGGCGAGCCGGTCGGCAATCGTCCCTCCGAGCAGCGAGCCGGCTAATAGCCCGACCACCAGCACGCCGCCCGCGAGTGTGCCGGCGGTGCCCGTTCCGAGACTGAAGCGGCGCTGCAGGTAGGTCGGCAACCAGAAGGCGGCGCCGCCGAGCACGAAGAAGAGGGCGGTTTCCGCGGCGATGGTGGCCCGCAGCGTCGGAATGCGGAGTAGCTCCGCGAACGTGCGCCATGTGATCGACGCGGCCTTGGCGATTTGTGGACCTCGCGCCTCGGCGGCCCCGCGCAGCGGCTCCCGCAGCCCGAACGCAAGGACGGCAAAGACCAACCCCGGGACTGCGGTCATATAGAAGGCCGCGCGCCAGCCGAGGATGCTGGCGACGATGCCGCCGCCAGCGAAGCCGACGGCAATGCCGACCGCGGTCCCCGATGCCCAGATCGACATGGCACGGCCCCGGCCTTCTTTCCTGAAGTAATCCCCGAGCAATGCCGTCCCAGCCGGGTAGTAACTCGCTTCGCCGATGCCCATTACTGCCCGAGCCGCGAAGAGTTGCGCGTAGCTGCGGGCGAGGCCCGTGAACAGCGTGGGGATGGTCGCCACGGCATAGACCAACAGGAAAGCACTGCCCAGCAACCCAACCTGGCCGTCGGTCAGGTGAAACTCTGCCTGGATCTTGGTTGCGACCGCCGGCAGGATGTAGCGGTCGAGGTAATTCAGAAAGTTGATGCCGACCATGACGGCGAGCACGTAGCGCGGATAACCGCGTGGCATCGCGTGCATTATGCGGCCAGCGCGAGCCGCGCGGCAGCGGATTCAGCGAGGCCGCAGGCCGAGCCGCGCAGCGGCCCTCGGGCCGCCGCCCTTTCGGGCGCAAAGCGCCGGCGCCGCACGCCGTCCGTGCGAGCACACGAGCGCATGTTCTTAAGCGCGAGTGCGCCGCGGGCGGCTGGACGGCGCATCGGCGCGTTTTGTACGCGTGTAACTAGGCTGCGGACGGCGAAAAATGGGCGACAGGGTTTGCCAATCCGAACGAATTTTCAGTGAGCGCGTGCATTACGACAGACAGCTGTCGCAACCATGCCTCAACATCGAAGCATGTGCCGATCCAGCGAGACGCCGCTCGACCGAATCATGTCGGGCATCAGAGATCTGCCGGGCTGGCTCGCCGAGCAACCCGCCGGCCAGCTGGGCCAGGTGATCATCAAGGGCCGCGAAATCATCGACCGGACCGAGGCGATCGGGGCCGATGCGACGCGCCGGTTCGAGAAGGCCGGGGGCTACAAAGCCGACGGCTTCGTCGGCATGGTCCCCTGGTTACGCGTCAATGGCAAACTCTCGGGCGTCGCCGCCGCCGAGCGCGTCGAGGTGGCGCACCAGCTGAAGGAACTACCCAGGACCGAAGAGGCGCCCTGGCCCGCGGCGAGATCGGCTACCAGCACGCCGTGACCATGGCCCGAACGGCACAGACCCTCGGCGGCGCTCAGGTGCGCAAGGCCGAAGCGACGCTTCTCAAATCAGCGGAGACGATGGACCCTGGCCAGTTCGTCGCGGTCGCCAAGAACTTCGAACACCAGGTCGACGCCGCGGCGGCTCTCGTTGAAGCGAATCGTGCCCACGAGCGTCGGTACCTGCGGATCGGACAGCCGGTTGACGGCCTGGTCCGGATCGACGGCCTGCTCGACGCCGAGGGCGGCGCGGTCGTCCGCACCGCGCTCGAGCCCTATGCCAAGCCGCCGAAAGGCGACACGAGAACCGGAGGGCAGCGGCTCGCCGATGCCCTGGTCGAGCGCTTCCGGTCCCGCGCCGCTGGCGGGCAGCCGAACGGCGGCGCCGCTGGACACCCGGACGGCGCGGGGCCGCGCCCGCAGTTGATCATCAAGGCCAATCTCGACACGTTGGCGGGCATCGATGGCGCCCCGATGGGGGAGCTCGATTGGGGTGGCACCGTGCCCGCGGAGACGGTTCGACGCCTGGCATGCGACGGGGCGATCAGCCGGATCACCGGGCTGGGCGAGCTCGAGCAGGAAATCACGCATGCCGGACGCAGCATTCCGCCTGCCACGCGCCGCGCGCTGGTCGCGCGGGACCATCACTGCGTCTTTCCCGGCTGCGATCGGCCGGCGCCCTGGTGCGATGGACATCACCTCATGCACTGGGCCGATGGTGGGCCAACGAAGCTCGACAACCTGGGCTTGGTCTGCGGGACGCACCACAGAAAAGTCCATGAAGAGGGATGGAAATTGCGCCATGAGAAAGACGGGCGATGGGTTGCGACGCCGCCGCTGAAGATTGCGCCGAGCGCCCGCTCCGCGTGAGCCGCGCTCAGGCCAGCTCGAGCTTGAGCAAGCGCGCCGCGTTCTCGCGCAGGATTTTCGCCTTCGCTTCCGGCTTGAGAGACAGCGCGTCGAGTTCTTCGATGACGCGCGCCGGCTGGATGAACGGGTAGTCGCTGCCAAACAGCGTGCGATCCTGCAGCCGGCCGCCAATCTCGCGGACGAGCTCGTCCGGGTAATAACGCGGCGACCAGCCGGAGAGCTCGATGAAGATGTTCGTCTTGTGCAGCGCCATCGCGATCAGCTCCAGGTGCCAGGGCCAGCCAAAGTGGGCGGCGATGATCGGTAGCTCGGGGAAGCGGGCCGCCACCATGTCGAGATGGATGGGGCGAGCCGGGTCGAGCTTGATGCCTTGACCACCTGGCTGACCGGCGCCGATGCCGCTGGTTCCTGTATGGAAGAGGCAGGGAAGCTTCAGCTCAGAGGCCTTCTCCCAGAGCTTGAAATGTCGCTCGTCGCTTGGGTAGAAGTCCTGCATCGAGGGATGGAACTTCGCACCTTTGGCGCCGAGCTCTGTGACGGCGCGCTCGAGCTGCGCTACGGCGTCTGGCTTCCAGGGATCGACCGAGGCGAAGAACGCGAAGCGCTTCGGGTGACGCTTGACGATTGCCGCGACGACGTCGTTCGAGAGCGGCGGGCGGTGGGTCGCCGTCTCGGCATCCCACGCGAGCAGAATCCCAAACACTTGCTCCTGGGCAAACTCGACGGCGAGCTCGTCGACGCTGCGCTCGTGGACCTGGGCACGAAAATAGCGCGCGACGCCTTCACGATATGGACCCATGCTGCCATCGAGCCATTCCTTCAGCGGCAGATGGACATGCAGGTCGACGGCGCGGATCAAGCTATGAGGCCAGTGGCTCTGCTTCTTCGATCGTGATGCGATCGCCGACCGCGATCGAACCACCGCTTACCACGCGGGCAACCATGCCGCGGCGGCCCACGAGCTCCGCTTTCAGACCGATGCGGATCTCATCCATGCGAAAGCACGGTTCGCAGACTTCCGTGATCTCGAGCACCGCCCTCTCACCCAGACGCACGCGGGTGCCCGCGGGGAGTCCCATGACGTGCAGGCCCAAGACGGTCAGATTCTCTTTGATCGTTCCCGGCTCGAGGCCGACCTCGTCGAGCGCTTCCTGGTCGGCCAGCAGGACTTGCCGGTGCGAGGCGGCAACGGCGTGCTTATCGCCCTCGATGCCAAGGCCGGTGATCAGGGTGGCGGCCGTCACCAGCCGCATGGGCTGGCGGTGGCCCGTACAGAGTTGGATCGAAACGATCCGGGCTGGCACGGCTAAAGATTACGAGATGGGCCGCTGCAGCGCTACCTCGAGGCAGCCCTTGCTACGATGACCGCGAATGTCAGACGACACAGGGACGCGAGTCGAACGTGACTCGATGGGCGAAGTTCGGGTTCCCGAAGACGCCTTTTACGGCGCGAGCACCGAGCGCGCCAGACAGAACTTCCCCATCAGTAGCCTCCGGCTGCCCCGTCGATTTATTCGCGCCCTGGCGCAAATAAAGGGCGCGGCGGCGCTCGTCAACGCTGAGCTGGGGCTGCTCGAAACTCGCCTCGCCAACCCGATTCAGCAGGCCGCGGAAGAAGTCGAGGAAGGCAAGTTCGACAAGGACTTCGTCGTTGACGTGTTCCAGACTGGCTCAGGGACGTCGACCAACACGAATGCGAACGAAGTAATCGCGAATCGCGCCAACCAGATCCTGGGTCAAGCGCTCGGGTCGCGGAATCCGGTGCACCCGAACGACCACGTCAACAAGTGCCAGTCGAGCAATGACGTCATCCCCTCGGCGATGCAACTCGCGGCGCTGGTGGCGATCCACGAAGAGCTGGTGCCGGCCCTCGCGTACCTCAAGGACGCGCTCGACGCCAAAGCGAAAGAGTTCATGCCGGTCATCAAGACCGGCCGCACGCACCTGCAGGATGCGACGCCGATCCGCCTCGGGCAGGAGTTTGCGGGCTATACCGGACAGGTGCAACGAGCGCTCGATCGAATCCAACGCACCGCGGAAGAGCTGGCCGAGCTGCCGCTCGGTGGCACTGCCGTTGGAACCGGCATCAACGCTCACCCGGAGTTCGCCCAGCGCGTCGCCTCGCATCTGAGTCGCCGGGCCGGCGTGCTGGTGCATGAGACGGACAATCACTTTCAGGCGCAAGCCACGCTGGACGCTGTGCTGTCGACGGCTGGCGCCTTGCGCACCATCGCGGTGAGCCTCTGGAAGATCGGCAACGACCTGCGCTGGTTCGCGTCGGGCCCACGGGCCGGGCTGGGTGAGATCACCCTGCCTGAGGTGCAGCCAGGGAGCTCGATCATGCCCGGCAAAGTTAATCCGGTGATCATCGAGTCAGTCACGATGGTCGTGGCGAAAGTCCTGGGCAACGACCAGACGATCGCGATCGCAGCCCAGTCAGGAAGCATTTTCGAGCTGAACCTGATGATGCCGGTCGCCGCGTACTCCCTGCTCGAGTCGATCTCTCCGCCGCGGCGCAGAACCTGGCCAGGCAATGCATCGTGGGAATCAAGGCGACAAAGCGCGGGCCGCAAATGGTCGAACAGGGGCTGATGCTGGCCACCGCACTCGTGCCGGCCATCGGCTACGACGCGGCGGCAAAGATCGCCAAAGAGGCGCTCGCTACTGGCAAGACGATCCGCGAGATCGCGCGCGAGCGGACGAAACTCGCGCCCGACGAGCTGGACCGTCTGCTCGAGTTATCCAGACTGACTGAACCGGGCGTCGACGCAGCACCGGCTGGCGGCTAGCGATCCCGCGCCAGGTAGTCGGGCTGCAGGCACAGGTTCTCAGTCAGCGCGGCGGCGCTCGGGATGCGCGTCCGCAGCACGGCCCTGCGTGCTCGGTCCGGTCTTCTACCTGTGACTCTCGAGATCGCGCGCTAGCTGTCGGCCTCGATCAGGCCCTTTCGGATGGCGTATTTGACGAGTTCCGTGCGGTCGTGCATGTGGAGCTTTTTCATGATGTGGTCGCGATGCGTCTGGACCGTCTTGATACTCAGGAACAGTGTGTCGGCAATCTGGCGATTCGTCTTGCCCTCGGCGACCAGTCGGAGAACCTCGCGCTCGCGGTCGCTCAGCGGCTCGAATGTTTCCTTCTCGGGCGCGCGCTGCAAGTAATCAGAAACCAGCAGCCGCGCCACCGAGGGGTACAGGTACGGCTCGCCCTGGCTCGCCGCCTCGATGGCGGCGATCAGGTCCGAGGCCGCTGCCTTCTTGAGCACATAACCGACCGCGCCCGCCTTGAGCGTCTGAAAGAAATATTCTTCGTTGTCGTGCGCGGTGAGAATCAATACCTGGGTCTGCGGGCAGAGGCGGCGAATCTCCCGGGTCACCTCGATACCCGACATGTTCGGCATGGCCACGTCGACGACGGCGACGTCAGGACAGTTGGCGCGGGCCAATCGGATGGCCTCGCGACCCTCGGTGGCTTCGGCGATCACCTGGATGTCGCTCTGTCCATCGATCACGGCGCGGATCCCGGCGCGGACCAGGTTATGGTCCTCGACCAGCATGACGCGAATCGCGCGGCGCTCAACCGGCATGGTTGTCCTCCAGCGGCAGTTTGGCGACGACCTCGGTGCCCTCGAGCGGCGCCGAGTGGATTTCGAGCGTCCCCCGCAACAGGGTAGCGCGCTCCCGCATCCCGAAGATCCCGAGCCCCGCGCGTCCCGGTTCTTCGCGCTCTGGAATGCTTCCCGGATCGAAGCCGACGCCATCATCGCGGACCCGCAGCCGGACGTGGCCGTCGAGAAAGCGCAGGTCGATGTTCACGTGCGAGGCCTTCGCGTACTTGTTCGCGTTGGTCAGCGCTTCCTGGGCGATGCGATAGAGCGCCGTCTCGATGGGCGCGGGCAGACGGTCACGGAGCCCATCGACCCGGAGCGCGACCTGGGCCCCAGCTGCTGGCGCGCCTTGACATCGCCGGTGCGTTCGAGCAGCAAGTCAAGCGAGATAATCTCGTGCGTCAGCGCCTGGCCGGTTTGGTCATGCAACTCGCGCGCGACGCGTTGGCGTTCTCGCTCCTGTGCCTGAAGCACACGTTGCGCGCTGAGATGTCGTTCGTGCTCGAGCCGGTCGAGCATCGTGTTAAAGACCGTCGCGATTCGCCGCAGATCCGGGTCCGAGAAATTCGCGTGGACGCGCGGCTCATCGACTCCGGGCTGGACGGCACTCATTGTTGACTCGAGCTCGCGCATCGGCTTAAAAGCAAGCCTCAAGATCAGAAAATTGGCGACCAGGATGGCGACCAACCCGATCGCCAGTAAGCCGAGCAAGAATGGCAGCCGGGTACGGCCGGAGAAATTCAGAGTGATCAGCGGGCCGGTGATCGCGCCGGCGGCGATGATGGCGCTGTTGGCCACCACCACCTTCTGAAATGTGGTGAGGTTGCGGT
>WNFD01008426.1_pt1 | contig 10509 bp, 7 predicted proteins | sample 5400491 | NCBI WGS metagenome assembly WNFD01 (sample SAMN13153343, study PRJNA577476) | soil metagenome | isolation source: 120 cm saprolite under Douglas fir tree site 2 hole 2 replicate 2 | place: USA:California | collected 2015-04-18 | reverse complement strand
AGCACCGCCTGCGGCAAGGAATTGGTGGCCCGCTGTTCGTTGGAATCGATACCCACGCGCTTTCGGTTCCGGCGTTTGCGAGCGCGCTTGAAGTGCTCGCTGCCAACGCAGTGCAGGTGATGATTTCCGAAAGGGACGAATACACCCCGACTCCGGCGGTCTCCCACGCAATTCTCACTTACAATCGCGGCCGTACGTCCGGACTTGCAGACGGGATTGTGATCACCCCTTCGCACAATCCGCCAGAGGATGGCGGCTTCAAGTACAACCCTCCGCACGGTGGACCGGCGGAATCGGAGCTCACTGGCCAGATCGAGACGAAAGCGAATCAATTGATCGAGAATCGATTGCAGGGGGTAAAGAGAATTCCCCTCGAGAGCGCGCTGCGGGCCGCTACGACGCACCTTCACGACTATCTAAGCTCCTTTGTCGGCGATCTCGGGAACGTGCTCGACATGGAAGCAATTCGCTCCGCTAAGCTGAGCCTGGGCGTGGATCCGCTCGGCGGCGCGGGGGTCCACTATTGGGGCCGGATCGCCGAGCAATACGGGCTGAACCTCACCGTGGTGGACGCCACCGTGGATCCGACCTTTCGTTTCATGAGCGTGGATTGGGATGGAAAAATCCGAATGGATCCGTCCTCGACTTACGCGATGCAACGGCTCACGGCGCTCAAGGATCGCTTCGATATCGCGTTCGCCTGCGACACCGATGCCGATCGGCATGGAGTTGTCACGCGAAGCGCGGGTCTGCTTCCCCCCAATCAATACCTTTGCACAGCTGCCTATCACCTCTTCACCAACCGCAGCAGCTGGCGGCAGGACTCAGCTGTGGGCAAAACGACCGTGAGCAGCCAGATGTTTGATCGGGTTGCGAACAAGCTGGGCCGCCGACTCTATGAGACTCCGGTCGGTTTCAAGTGGTTCACCGAGGGTCTTCTCGACGGATCGCTGGGCGTTGCCTGTGAAGAAAGCGCCGGGGCATCCTTTCTTCGGCGAAATGGGCAGGTATGGGCGACGGACAAGGATGGGATCATTTCCGCGTTGCTCTCGGCGGAAATCACGGCCCGCTTTGGTCGCGACCCGGCAGAAGTGTATCGCCAACTCACCACCGAGCTCGGTGAGCCTGCCTACGATCGGGTAGATGCTCCCGCCACCCGCGAGCAGAAAAAGAAGCTGCAAGCTCTCTCCGCCGACCAAATTAAATTCACCGAGCTGGCTGGAGAGAAAATCAAGGCCGTGCTCACGCGCGCGCCCGGCAATGGAGCACCGATTGGCGGGGTGAAGGTGGTGGCAGAGAACGGATGGTTTGCGGTCCGACCATCCGGTACCGAGGAAATATACAAACTCTACGGTGAGAGTTTCCGCGGCAAAGAGCATCTCCGCCGCATTTTTGCGGAAGGGGAGGAGATGATTCGGCACGTTCTGGGAGATTGAAACCCTCGATCTCCGTCGGACGGTTCGTGCTATAGGCGGCGCGCACGAGGCTTGCGAGCATGTCGAAGATTTCCTTGGCAACGTTCGTTGTTCTTCGAGTTGTGGCTGCCGTCGCCGCCGAAGGCACCGAGGCGAAGCAGAGCGTCTACACCGATTTTCGCGGCCAGTCCCCCGGGGCGATTCACAAGATCACTCCTGCGGATCTGCCAAAGCCGTACGTCAGTAAGTCGGCACTCAATCACGCAAGGCTCGTGCCCAGGCCCAAGAACGCATGGCCACAGGCTGCGCCTGGATTCAAAGTCGAATTGTACGCAGAGGGATTGAACAACCCGAGGTTGATCCGGACCGCGCCCAATGGCGACTTATTCCTGGCCGAAAGCAGGCCTGGCCGGATCAAGGTTTTTCGTGGAATCACGCCAGATGGCAAGTCGGAGGAATCGAGCGTTTTTGCGAGCGGACTGAACCAGCCGTTTGGAATCGCTTTCTATCCGCTGGGCCCAAATCCGCAGTACGTCTACGTCGCGAATACTGATTCGGTGGTTCGCTTCGCGTACAAGAATGGCGATCTCAAAGCCAGCGGCTCACCCCAGAAGCTGGCGGGGTTGCCAGGGGGTGGTCTTTTAGAGGGCGGGGGGCACTGGACGCGAGACATCGCGTTTTCCCTCGATGGAAGGAAGCTGTTCATCTCGGTTGGCTCGCGTTCGAACGTCGATGACGTGGACAACAATCCTCGCGAGTACCACCGCGCCGATATTCTCGAGGCAAATCCCGATGGAACCGGCCTTCGCGTTTATGCGAGCGGCATCCGCAATGCGGTGGGCATTGCGATTAACCCGCAAACCGGCGAGTTGTGGGCTTCCGTCAACGAACGCGACGAGCTAGGGGACGACCTGCCTCCGGATTACATCACCCACGTCCAAGAAGGGGGCTTCTATGGATGGCCCTGGTACTACATCGGAGGAAATCAGGATCCTCGCCATCACGGGAAGCATCCAGAGCTGAAGGGCAAGGTGATCGTGCCCGACGTACTACTTCAACCGCACTTCGCCTCACTGGAGATGGTCTTCTATCAAGGAGATCAGTTCCCGCCGGAATACCGGGGGGACATTTTCGCAGCCGAGCACGGCTCTTGGAATCGGGCAGTCCGGACCGGTTACGAAGTGATTCGCGTGCCGCTCAAAAAGGGACGGGCAAGTGGTGAGTATCAGGATTTCCTGACCGGGTTTGTCATGCCGGACGGCCAGGTGTGGGGGCGGCCGGTGGGAGTTGCGATCGCCGAGGATGGATCGCTGATCGTGACTGACGACGGGTCCAACTCGATTTGGCGCGTAAGCTATTCCGCGTCGCGATAAGTGGGGGCCCTGGTACCATTAGTTTTGCAACCATGTCGGAGCCCGGCTCCATTTTGGCTCAGTCGAGCGTTGGGTAATCTAGATTGAAAATGACGCGGCAACTGCCCGCCTATCTCGCGAAAATCGTGATTTTCGCTGCGGCCTATGTCGCTGTCTCGAAACTAGGGCTGAGGGTGGGTGCCGTCGGTGGGTTTGCCACTCTGGTCTGGCCAGCCACGGGCATGTCGCTGATTGCGCTGTTGGAGTTTGGGTCGGCTCTCTGGCCAGGGGTCGCCCTGGGTGCGTTTGCCGTCAATTTTTGGGTTGGCGCTCCGCTGCCAATGGCTGTCGCAATTGCCTGTGGCAACACCCTCGAGGCAGTGATCGGCGCTTATGTGGTGCGCCGAATGGCGGGAACGGATGACTTGCTCGAGCGGCTTCCTGCGGTGACCGGGTTGATCCTCTTCGCGGCTGGGCTGAGCACCGCGGTGAGCGCGAGCTTTGGAACGATCAGCCTGGTGCTGGGAGGAAAGATTTCACGCGCTGACTTTTATTTCACCTGGCGGGTGTGGTGGCTCGGAGATGCAATCAGCGATCTAATCGTCGCCCCGGTACTGGTTGCGTGGACGACGTGGCGCCGCGAGGCATGGCAATCCAAACGGACGTTCGAGGCTATCACCTTGGTGCTAACGATGGGCTTAGCCGCGGCGGTCGTGTTTTTTGGGCGTCGCTCGGTTCTGACCGACATGGCGTTGGGCCCCTATCTGCTCTTCCCACCGCTGATCTGGGCAGCGTTCCGATTCGGTCCGCGCGTCGTGGTCAGCTTGAGCTTGTTTGCGGCGATCGTGGCCATTTGCGGCACTGCCTTGGAATTCGGGCCATTCGCGATCGGCTCATTGTCGGAGCGTTTACTGCCGCTGCAAGCCTTCATGACCATCTTGTCAGCAACCGGTTTGCTCCTGGGTGCGGCAGTGTCTGAACGCAGGAGGGCGGAGGCCGAAGCAAGAGAGGCGGTGCGGGCCCGCGACGAATTTTTGTCGATCGCCTCGCATGAGCTGAAAACTCCGTTGACGTCGCTTCAGCTCCAGACTGAGTCACTGGCGGTCAAATTAAAGGCTGTGGTGTCGCTACCGGCGAGCCTCTCGACCAAGCTCCAGACCATCCTGCGCCAAACCCGCCGGTTGGGCGAGCTGATCGACAATCTGCTCGATGTTTCGCGGATCACTTCGCTGCGGCTGGACCTACAGCTCGAAGAGGTTGATCTGGCCGCGCTGGTCAAGGACGTCGCTGCTCGAGCAGAGGAAAGGCTCGCCCAGGCCGGCTCTCTTCTGGAACTGGAAGTGGTCGGTCCGGTATGGGGCTATTGGGACAAGCAACGCCTGCACCAGGTCGTCGAAAACTTGCTTGCCAATGCGATCAAATATGGGGCAGGAAAACCGATCACCATCTCGTTGAAGGCGAGCGCGGATGCGGCGGTGCTGATGATTCGGGACCAGGGAATCGGGATTGCTCCCGAGGATCAAGCGCGAATCTTTCAGCGCTTGGTGCGAGCCGTATCTCCACAACAATATGGCGGTTTCGGTCTCGGTCTGTGGATTGCGCGACAAATCGTCGAGAGACTCGGAGGAGGAATCAGGGTAACCAGCCAGCCCAACCAGGGGTCGACGTTCACTGTCGCCCTGCCTTACCATCCAGCTCAGTCCGATTGTCTCGCCGCGAAATAGCTCGTTCGCTAGCTAGAAGATCCAGAGAGACTCCTTGGGAAAGTGCAGCCAATAGGGTTTCTGCGCTGGCGCCACCGTCGCTCGTACCCTGACGCGCAGGCCGCCGGCATGAAATAGATAGTCCCATCGCTCGCCGAGATACACCGCTGCGTCGAGCTTTCCGGCCAGGCAATTTTCGCCGGGCGAATCCGAAGTCTGCGTCCGCTCGATTCGGATCACCGCGGTGGCCTGCTCACCGGTTCGGCGGTCCACTTTCAGCTGCCCGCACAATTGCCAATCGGTTCCGGCGATTTTGGCCATCGCCCCTTTGACCTCCACCACGGTGCCGGTGAGCTCGTTGTTCGAGCCCATGAATTCAGCGGCGAAGATCGTTCGTGGGTTTTGATAGATTTCTTGCGGCGTCCCTTCCTGCTCGATCCGCCCCTTCTCCAGCAGCAGCACCCGATCGGCGATCGCGAGCGCTTCGATCTGATCGTGGGTGACGCACACCGCGCTGATCTGCAGTTGCTCGATGATCTCTCGAAGCCAGACTCGAGCTTCCTCTCGCAACTTGGCGTCCAGATTGGACAGCGGCTCGTCCAGCAGCAGCAGTTGCGGGTTGTAGGCAATCGCACGTGCAATCGCGACCCTTTGCTGCTGCCCTCCGGAGAGCTGATGCGGGAGGCGCGCCGCCATTCCCTCCAAGCCCATGTGACCCAAGGCAGCCGAAACCCGCTTCTGGACTTCGCTCGAGGGAACCTTTCGAAGGCGGAGCCCATAGGCGATGTTTTCAAAAACGGTCCGGTGCGGCCACAGCGCGTAGGACTGGAAGACCAGCCCGAGGTTGCGTCGTTCCGCCGGCACCTGGGCGCCGTTTTCGGAATCGAAGAGCGTCTGATTGCCGAGCGTGATTCGGCCGGTATCGGGATGATCCAACCCGGCGATCGCCCGCAGCAGGGTGGTCTTCCCGCTCCCGGAAGGGCCGAGGAGCGCGACCACCTCGCCCCGCCGCAACTCGAAGGAGACGCCCTTGAGCACTTCGTTGGCGCCGAGACGTTTGTAGACATTCGAGACGATTAACTTATCCATGCAGGCGCACTCCTAGACGTAGGGCAACCCCGAGTCCGGCTGCCACCAGCACTACGTTGACCACCGACAGCGCCGCCACGATGTCGATTGCGCCGGTCGCCCAGAGGGACACGATGAGCGAGCCCACCACCTCGGTCCCTGGGCCGAGTAGGTAGACCCCGGTGGAGTACTCGCGGACGAAAATCATGAAGACCAACAGCCAGCTGCCAATCAGGCCAAATCGAATCAGGGGCAGGGTGACCTCGCGGGTCACCTGACCCCGCGTCGCGCCGATGGTTAGCGCCGCCTCCTCCAAATCCGGCGAGACCTGCAGCAGCGCGCTCGAGATGAGACGCATTCCATAGGCCAGCCAAACGACGCTGTAGGCCAGCCAAACGCTAAACAGGGTACTTCTGAGTGGGGAGAGGGGCCTGACGAAAAGAAAGACCCAGAGGAACGCCAGGCCCGCTACCAATCCCGGCATCCCGCGAGGGACCATCACCAGGTAATCGAGCGCCCGGGACCAGCGGCTCTGCCAACGGTGGGACGCGAGCCCGATCAGGGTGTACCAGACGACCGCCAAAGCCCCGCCGAAAATGGCGATCCCCAGCGTATTGAGAATGCCCCGAACCAGATTTGGGTACTCCAAAAGCTCCCCGAAGTTCTCGAGGGTGAGCACCTTGGCGAGACGAACGCCTTCCCCCCAGGAGCTGACGAACGCGCGCAGGAAGACTCCCGAGAGCGGCAGCAGAACGGTCACCCCCAGCCAAACCAGCACCAACGCCACCGCCGGCCAGCGCCATCCGCCGAGCGGCAATGGCCGGGGCGACAATCCCTTCCCCCCCACCGTCACGAAACGGGCAGAAGCCCCGATCAACCGACGCTGGAGATAGACCAACGGGAAGGCGACCGCGATGATCGCGACCGCCACCACCGCCATCAGTTGGTAAGAAGGGACCCCGAGCCGGTTGGTCAGCTTATAGAGGTAGGTCGAGAGGACGAGCAGACCACCTGGATCGCCGAGAATCAAAGGAAGTCCGAACAGCTCGAATCCCAAGAAGAAGACCAAAACGGCGCTGTAGAGGATTGCCGGGCGCACCATCGGCAAACTGACGCTCAGCGCGATCCTCGCCGCTCCAGCGCCCGCCACGCGTGCCGCCTCCTCCAGATCAGCGCCCAACCCGCGCAGCGCCGACGAGGTGTAGAGAAAGACATACGGGATGTGAGTCAGGCCGGCGATCAGGGTCAGGCTGGCCAGGGAGTACAAATTCCAAGGCGCGGACCCGAAGACCTGCTTGGTCCAGAGGGTGAAAAAGCCAACCGGTCCAGCCGCGACCACATATCCAAATCCCAGAACGACCGGCGAGAGAAAGATCGGGATCAGAACAATCGGCTCGAGAAAACTTCTACCCGGCAGATCCGTCCGCACCAGCAAGAATGCCAACACGCTACCCAGCGGCACGGCGACCAAAGTCATCCCGAGCGCGACCAGTGCCGTGGTTGTAAAGGCTCGGTGAAAGTCGCTATCTGCGAAAACGAAGCGAAACGCCGAGGTCGACAATTTTGCCGAAGGCTGGAAAAAAGGTGCGTCCAGTACGCTCTGGTAGAGCACGATTCCCAGCGGCAAAAACACCGCGGTCGCCGTGATCAGAACTACCAGTACGCGATACCACTGGACGGCGCGCATGAGACTACTTCGTGCCAAGAGCCTCTTGCCACTGCTTCAGGAATTCGAGGCGCTTGGATTGGTCCAGGTAGACCAACAATGAGGTGCTGACCGGAATCGGCTTGAGGCTGGTGCCCAGCGCCTTGTTGAGAGCGGCGGCGGTGTATTCCCCTTGTACGTCGGAGCGGAGCGAGAAAAGCACGGCCTTATTGGCGATGATCTCCTGCCCGCGAGCGGACAAAAGGTAGTCGAGAAATAGTTTGCCTGCGTTGGGGTGCTTGGCCACTTTGGGAATCAACGCAATCCGGGACATCACCAGAGTGTAATCCTTGGGGTAGACCACTCCCAGGTTCGGATCCTTGCGCTGCTTGCCGATCGCGTAGGAGCCGATCATGTTGAATCCGATCAGATGCTCGCCGGAGAGAATTCGCTCCATCATCGCCCCGGTACTGGTGTAAAGCTTCACCCCCACTTTGCCGTAGGTCTTGATCGTATCGGCGAAGGCAGGATCGGTACGGGCGTCCTGGGTGAGCAGCATGAAACCGATCCCGCTGCGCTCTGGATCGTAGCAGGTGACCTTGCCCTTGAACCGGTCGGGATTAGCCTTGAGCAGCTTGACCAGCTCAGCGTGCGACTGAGGAACTTCTTCGGGCTTGAGCAGCCGTTTGTTGTAGACGAAGGTGATTGGCTCGAAGGTGGTGCCGAACGCTTCGTTTTTCCACAGGGCCCAGCCAGGCAGCCCGCTGGCTTCCGGACTCTTGTACTCCTGGGCGGAGCCATCGTTGGCGAGCTTGATCTGCAGATCCATCGCGGAGCTCCAAAGCAGATCCGCTGAGCCGCCCCCGGCGGCGACTTCGCTGACGAAGCGGTTGTAAACCTCGGTGCTGTTCATATCGTTGTATTCAACCGTGATTTTTGGATGCAGCGCGCCAAAGTCTTTGAGAAGCGGCGCGGCTGCCACCGAGTCGGTGGTGGAATAGATGACAACTTTTCCTTCTTTCTCGGCAGCGCTGACAATCGGCGCAGCGGTGGCGATGGGTTTTGCGTCGGCCGCGTAAGCCGGGTCGGCCGCCGCCCAGAGAAACCATACCAATAATCCGCGAATTAGCTTTGTTGTCATTGCTGGCATCCTGTATCGCTTGGGGTCCGAAAGATTCTGGACTATGCAAACCACGTCTTTCGCCATGCTTTCATCGCCGGGAGAGGGAAGCCATGCGACTTTTGATTGTTGAGGACAACGAGCACCTGGCGAACAACCTAGCCAAGCTGTTTCGAGCCAAGGGTTACGCGGTGGACTGCGCCCCTCGGGGCGACGATGCCGACGCGGCTTTGCACACCCAACCCTATGATCTGGTGATTCTCGATCTGGGATTGCCGGACATGGACGGACTCGAGGTGCTCAGGCGAATCCGCCGTCGGAAGTCGCGGGTTCCGGTGCTGATCCTGACTGCGCGCGAGTCGGTGGAAAAGCGGGTCGAAGGGCTCAACCAGGGCGCGGACGACTACCTTGGCAAACCCTTTGCGCTCGCCGAGCTGGAGGCGAGAGCCGGAGCCTTGATCCGGCGGGGAGTCGGCGGGGAAAGTCCGGTGCTTCGCAGCGGGCGGCTGACGCTCGACACCGTCGGGCGGCTGGCGAAGATCGACGGCGTGGCGCTCGATCTTCCGCGCCGCGAGCTGTGCCTGCTCGAGCTGCTTCTGCTGCGGACGGGTCATGTGGTCGGAAAGCAGACGCTTCTTGAAAAGCTCTTCGGTTTCGATGACGAGGCGGGCCCCAACGCGATCGAGCTCTACGTTCACCGCTTGCGCAAGAAGGTGGAGCCAGCCGGGGTGCACGTGCGGACCATTCGGGGTCTGGGATATTTGCTGGAGAACGCGTGATCACCGGTCGCACCCTCCGCTCGCAGCTATTGCTATGGCTGCTCGTTCCGCTGGTTGCCATCTGGGCCGTGGACGCGGTCCTGACGCACCGCAACGTCGAGCAGGCGATGAACGCCACTTACGACCGATCTCTGTACGCGTCAGCCTTGGCGATCTCCGAGCACGTTGCCTTCGTGGAGGGTCGTCTGCTCGTCGACTTGCCACCGGTGGCCTTGGAGATGCTCGATACGCCGGATCAAGAACGCATCTTCTACCGGGTGTCATATCAGGGGCCGGACAGTGAGGACGTTTTCGTCACTGGCTATTCGGACCTTCCGCCTGCGCCCTCCGACGCGCTGCCGCGGACGCCAGTTCTGTACGAGCAGACCTACCGAGGCGAGACGGTTCGGATCGCAGCGCTTCGATCGACGCTCCCAGCGGATCAACCGATCACCGCCCTGGTCCAAGTGGCGGAGACGGTCGACGGGCGCAAGGCGCTCACTCGGACCCTGGTGGGACGCGGGCTGGTGTCCCAGGTCCTGTCGATCGTGATTGCCGCAGGCCTGGTTTGGTTCGTCGTGACCCGTGGACTGACCCCTCTCGCGGAGCTCAGCCGCGAAATGGCCCATCGGTCGGCCACCGATCTGGCTCCGCTACGGCCGCAGCAGGTGCCGGAGGAGGTGTCGCCGCTGATTGAGGCGATGAACCAGCTGATGGCCCGGGTTCGCGATGCGATTGCGGCGCAGCACCCCCGGGCCGAGCCCGCATTGGAAGCGCACTCGGGCGTCGGGCCGATGGATCTCGCCGAGCTGGCGCGAGAGGCGTGCTTGGCGCTGGTCCCTCAAGCCCTGGGGCGACGAGTCGATCTGGGATTCGAAGCAATCCAAGGGGCGATCATTCGCGGGCAGTCCTATTTGGTTCGGGAAATGATCTCGAATCTGGTGGAGAACGCGATGCGCTACGGCGCGCCAGGAGGCGCGGTCACCGTCAAGGTGGAGAAACCGGACGAGGCTTCGTTTTTACTCGTGGTTGAGGACGACGGCCCAGGAATTCCACAGCCGGAACGGGCCCGGGTCTTCGAGCGGTTCTACCGGATTCCGGGAAGCCCCGGAGAGGGTGCCGGTCTTGGTCTGTCGATCGTGCGGGAAATCGCCCGAGGCCATGGTGCCACGGTGCGGTTGTTAGAAGGCGCGGACGGACATGGCCTTCGCGTCGAGGTGCGATTCGCCAAGGCTGTTGGTTAGGGCGGCGGCTCGTCCAAAAAGTTGCTGGATCCCTCGAAGGGGTATTCGTGCGCGACGATCCCGGACGAGGATGAAAGGATCCCGACAGGAATACCTGTGCATCGTCCGCGCCGAGGGCGGGTTTTGTTCCACTTATCGGAAAGGAACGACGGATGAATTTCAGGAGCTTGTTCACGCGGATTCCGCTGGTTGCAGTTCTTCTCG
>WNFD01007889.1_pt1 | contig 10509 bp, 12 predicted proteins | sample 5400491 | NCBI WGS metagenome assembly WNFD01 (sample SAMN13153343, study PRJNA577476) | soil metagenome | isolation source: 120 cm saprolite under Douglas fir tree site 2 hole 2 replicate 2 | place: USA:California | collected 2015-04-18 | reverse complement strand
CTTTCGAGCAACTGGAATTGCTGATATGACGAGACGCGGACTGCTGCTGACGATGACGGAGCCGCCTGCGGCCATGGACGAGGAGTTCAACGCCTGGTACGACAGCGAGCACCTCCCGGAGCGGCTGTCGATCGTTGGGTTCCGCTCGGCGCGCCGCTGGAGTGCGGACACGGCGCCCGGGGAGGGAAAATATCTCGCGACCTACGAGCTGGATTCTCCGCAGGTGTTGATGACGCCCGGGTATCTTGCGCGCCTCGAGGGCGCGACGCCCTGGACGCGGCGCTGCCTGGAGAAGGCGGTCGTTTTCCGGCGCTGGGCCTGCGAGCAGACCGCTCCCGGCCAGGCCGATCCGCACCCGGCGGCAAAAGCGCTGCTGCTGGTTTGCGGCGAAGCGTCGCTGGAAAATGCCGCTCTACCCGGCGCCCTGCAGGTGCGCCACTTCCAGGCCTCCGAGGGAAAGCCGCGCTACGTCACCTTGTTCGAGCTCGCCTGGATGGGAACCAAGGTCCCAGCATTCGGAACCGACCGATTGGTGCGGCGGTACCGTGCTTATGCGGCCTGAGCACTATGCCTGGCTGTCGGTGATGGCGGCGCTCGCCACGATCGCGCTCAAATTGCTCGCCTGGTGGCTGACCGGCTCGGTGGGGCTGCTATCGGACGCCCTCGAGTCTTTCGTGAACCTCGCCGCGGCGCTGCTCGCCGTATCGATGCTGCGGTTGGCGGCCGCCCCGCCGGACGAAGGCCACCAATACGGCCACTCGAAGGCCGAATACTTCTCCGCAGGCATCGAAGGCGCGCTGATCGTGCTCGCCGCGGCGGGCATTTTCGCCACCGCGCTGCCGCGGCTCATCCACCCGCAGCCGCTCGAGACGGCCGTTCTTGGCCTCGGTATCAGCGCGGCAGCGACGGCGATCAATCTTGCGATGGCGCTGATACTGCAGCGCGCGGGACGCCGCCACCACAGCATTACGCTGGAGGCGGACGGCAAGCATCTCATGACCGACGTGTGGACTTCGATCGGCGTGATCACGGGCGTGGCGCTGGTATTCGCCACCGGGTGGCTGCTGCTCGACCCGCTCATCGCGCTCGCCGTGGCGGCGTACATCATCTGGACCGGCGTCGGCCTGATGCGGCGCTCGGTTTCGGGGCTGCTCGACGCGGCGATTTCGCGCGACGAGCAGAACGAGATCACCAAGCTGTTTACCGAATACTCGCGCCGCCACGGCATCTCGTTCCACGCGCTGCGCACCCGCCAGGCGGGCGCGCGCCGCTTCGTGTCGTTTCACGTTCTTGTCCCCGACGCCTGGACCGTCGCGCAGGCACACCGGCTGTGCGAAGAGATCGAAGCCCGCGTGCGCTCGATGGTGCCACACGCTTCGGTCGACACGCACATCGAGCCGATCTCGGATCCCGCCTCCTACGAAGACCAGGGCCTCGATCGATAGGACGCTAAAGCGATTTCGCTCTTTCCCGCAGCACGAACTTCTGGATTTTGCCGGTCGCCGTGGTCGGCACCGGCCCGAAGACGACTTTCTTCGGGATCTTGAAGCGCGCCAGGTTCTGCCGGCACCATTCGATGTATTCCGCCTCGGTCGCGCTGGCGCCCGGCTTGAGCTGCACGAACGCGCAGGGCGTCTCGCCCCATTTCTCGTCTGGCCGCGCCACCACCGCCGCCAGCTGGGTGGCGGGATGCTTGTAGAGCGCGATCTCGACTTCCACCGAGGAAATGTTCTCCCCGCCGGAAATGATGATGTCCTTCTTGCGGTCCTTGATCTCGATGTAATTACTCGGGTGCCACACGGCGAGGTCGCCGGTGTGCATCCACCCGCCCGCGAACGCCTCGGCGGTCGCCTTCGCGTCCTTCAGATACCCGAGCATCACCGTATTGCCGCGGACCAGGATCTCGCCCACCGAGCTTCCGTCCTTCGGCACCGGCTTGCAGGACTTCGGGTCGGCGACGATGTGGCCTTCGACCACGGGATACCGCACGCCCTGCCGTGCCATTTCCGTATATTTATCTTCCCAATCCTGCGGAGCGCAAAAAGTGGATGGCCCCTGCAGCTCGGTCATGCCGTAGATGTGCAGCACCTGGAAGCCGAGCTCCTCCATGCCCTTGATCACCTTGGCGGGCGGCGGCGAGCCGCCGGTCTGGATGTGCACCACGCGCGGAAACTTGCGCTTCTCCTCCTCCGGCGCACCGATCAGCATGCTGAGCACCGTCGGTGCGCCGCACATGTGCGTCACGCCGTGCTCGACGATGAGATCGAAAATCCGCTTGGGCTCGACCGCCCGCAGGCAGACGTGGGTCCCCGCCATGGCCGTCACCGACCAGGGGAAGCACCAGCCGTTGCAATGAAACATCGGCAGGGTCCACAGGTAGACCGGATGCGCCGGCATCGCCCAGGCCATGATGTTGCCGACGGATTCGAGGAAGGTGCCGCGGTGGTGATACACCACGCCCTTGGGACGGCCGGTCGTGCCCGAGGTGTAGTTGAGCGCGATGGGCTGCGACTCGGACCCGGGCAACGACCATTCGAAATCCGCCTTTCCCGTGCGAAGAAAATCCTCGTATTCCACTTGACCCAGCCTGTCCCCGGGCCCGGTATAAGCGGGATCGTCAACGTCCACCACGAACGGCTTCTTCTTCAACTTGGCGAGCGCCGGCCCGACTGCGCCTGCGAACACGCGATCGGTGATCAGCACCTTGGCTTCGCCGTGCTGCAGGATGTAGGCGACGGTCTCGGCGTCGAGGCGCGTGTTGATCGTGTTCAGCACTGCGCCAAGCATCGGCACGCCGTAATGCGCCTCCAGCATCGCCGGCACGTTCGGCAGCATGGCCGACACCACGGCGCCGCGCCGCACGCCGATTTTTTGCAGAGCCGAGGCGAGCCGCCGGGCCCGCTCGTAGAAGCGGGCGTAGGTATGGCGCACCTCCCCGTGGACCGCCGCCACGCGCTCGGGATAGATTTCCGCTGCCCGCAGCAGAAATACGATCGGCGAAAGCGGTGTGTAGTTGGCCGGCCCGGGTCTTAGTGCAGCCCAGAGGTTCTTGCGCGGCGCAGCATTCGACTTGCGAGCCCTCATTCCCATCGCCTCTTCCCCGAATTACACTGCTTGAATCTACCCCAGGAGGAGGATGCCGTGAAGAACATCGCTATTGCGGTGGCCGTTGCGCTCGCTGCCGGCAGCGCGTATGCACAGGAGAAAACCATCAAGATCGCCGGCTTCGGCGCGAAGTCCGGCGTGGTGCGCTCGTTCGGCATCAACAGCGAAGCGGCGCTGACTGCCGCCGCCGACGTGATCAACAAGCAGGGCGGCGTCAAGCTCGCAGACGGCTCGAGCGCGAAGCTCGTCGTCGAGTTCTACGACGACCGCTGCAGCGCGGAGGAAGGCATCTCGGTGATCCGGCGCATCTACGGCACCGACGCGGTGGTAGCGGTGGGTCCGACCTGCTCCAATGTCGCCGAGCCGCTGTTCGGCATCCTGCAGAAGAAGGTCGAGGACAAGGGCGATTCCGGGCTGCAGATGCCGGTGTTCACCGACGTGGCGATCAAGGTCGGCCTTGCCCGGATCTCGGAATGGGCGTTCCGCAACGTGCCCAACGAGATGACGATGTATTCGTCGCTGTTTTACTGGCTGAAGACCAAGCACCCCGACACCCAAAACGTGTACGGCGGCGTCGAGGAGGATTTCGCCCACTCCCGCGCGTCCTGGTACGCGGTGATGAAGGATCGCGCCGAGGCCAACGGCTACAAGGTCGTCGGCAACTCGAAGTGGCTGGTCAACGACAGCAACTTCGCCACGCAGGTGCGCGAGATGAGGAACGCCAACGCCGACATCGTCGCCATCTCGGCGCACCCGTTCACCACCTGCGGCGTACTGAAGGAGATGCAGCGCCAGGGCGTCAAGCCGAAGGTCCTGGTCGGGCTCACCAGCTCCTCGTCGCTCGAGACGCTGCAGGGTTGCGCCAAGCAGGCCGAGGGCATGATCATCCCGACCTCGTTCGCCCCCGTGACCAAGGAAGGCAAGGCCGCCGCGGAGACCACCGCCAGGTTCAAGGGCGCCGCCGACCTGCATTCGATGGCGGCGTGGGAGAACGTGTTCATCCTCAAGCAGGTCATGGAGAGCGAGAAAATCTCCGGCGACCGGAACCAGCTGCAGGCGGACCGGCGCAAGATCCGCGACGGCCTGGCGAAGCTGAAGCAGACGCAAGGCCTGCTCGGGGTCACCAAGCGCACCGAAGACCGCGAGGCCGACAAGCCCTATCTGTTCGTGCAGGCGAAGGGCGGGAACTGGGTCGTGCTGCACAATCCCCTGTAGCTTGCTTGATTTTCTACAGACCCTCTCCGACGGAGTCCTGTTCGGCGCCACCTATGCGCTGATCGGCATCGGCTTCACGCTGGTGTTCGGCGTGATGCATAAGCTGAATCTGTCGTATGCCGCCGCTTCGGTCGGTGGGGCGTACTGCGGCCTGATGATCGTCAAGGCCATTCTCGGAACGACGCCGGCGTGGCTGGTGTTTCTCGGCGCGTTTCTCTCCGGCGGCGTCATCGGATGGGTCGTCTACGTGCTGTGCTTCCATTTCATCCCGCTCTCCAATCCGCTTGCGCCGCTGATGTCGACGGTGGGGATGCTGCTCCTGATCGACGAGGTGATCGTGCACCTCACCGCTGGCATGCCGCAGAACCATCCGGCGGTGTTCGACGATGTCATGCTGCGCTTCGGCGAATTCACGCTACGCGGCGATCTGCTGGTGGTGTTCGGAGTCGCGGTGCTGTGCATGATTGGGCTGCTGGCGCTGCTTTACCGCACGCGTCTCGGGCTTGCGACGCGCGCTGTAGCGCAGCACGCGCTCGCGGCCGAACTGTGCGGCATCCGCGTCGCTCGCGTGAATGCGACGACTTTCGTCGTCACCGGGCTTCTCGGCGGCATCGCGGGCGCGTTGATCGGCGCTTCGGTCGGCGCGCTGTCCCCTCTCCTCACCACGCCTCTCACGATCAAAGGGCTGATCGTGACGGTGATCGGCGGACTAGGCAGCATTCCAGGCGCCATCGTGGCGGGGCTGCTGGTCGGCGGCTTCGAGAACGTGTTCCAGCAGTTCCGAGGCGTCACCGAGCGCGACCTGTACGTGATGCTGCTGCTGTTCGCGTTCCTGGTGTTTCGGCCGGGCGGCTTGTTCTCGGCAAAAAGCTGATGGATTTCTATTTCGGGCTGGGGCAGACGGTCGGGATTCATACGCTTCTCGGCTTATCGGCCTACATCGTGCTGCTCACCGGGCAGGTGAGCCTGGCGCAGGCCGCGTTTTTCGCCATCGGCGCCTACGCGGCTGGCATGCTCACCGTGCTCGCAGGCTGGCACGTCGTGCCGGCGCTCAGCGTCGGCAGCATCCTTGGGGCGGTCACGGCCTGCGCGGTGGGCTTTCCCGCGCTGCGCGTTAAGGGGCTCATGCTGGTAGTCGCCACGCTCGCCTTCGGCGAGGGCGTGCGCCTGTTTTTCTTCAACTTCGACTATCAGGTGGCGAAAGGCGGCATCCAGGTCGGGCCACTGGGCGGCGAAGGGTTCCGCCAGATCCGCTTTTTCCCCGAGCACGGCTGGACCACCGGCGGGGTAATGCTGTTCATCTGGGTGCTCATGATCGGCGTGGTGGCGCTGCTCTGGTGGTTCGACCGCTCGCGCTACGGCGCCGTGCTGCGCGCGGTCGGGGAGGACGAGGTCGCCGCGCAGTCAGTCGGTATCAATTTGACCGCGGTCAAGGTGAGTGCCATGACGGTGGGCGGCGCGATCGCCGGCCTCGGCGGCGGGCTTTATGCCCATTACACGACCCATATCGAGCACGCCAACTTCAATGTGCTCCTCGCCACGTTCGCCATCGCCTACCCCATCGTCGGCGGATTGCGAAATGTCTTCGGCACGCTGGCGGCGGTGATCTTCGTCCAGGCATTCCTCGTCGAAGGGCTGCGCTTCCTCGGCGATTGGCGCAACCTTCTCTTCGGCGCGCTCATCGTGCTGGCGATGAACCTGCGGCCGCACGGCCTGTTCGGGAGGCGCGGTGCTTGAGCTCAGAGCGGTGTCGCGCCATTTCGGCGGCGTGCGTGCCGTCGACGGGCTCGACTTCACGGTGAACCAGGGCGAGATCGTCGGCCTGATCGGCCCGAATGGCTCGGGCAAGAGCACCATCGTGAACCTGGTCGCCGGACTGTTTCCGCTGACGGCGGGTGAAATCAGGTTCAACCGGCAGCCGCTGGAGGATATCGCGGTCCACCAGCGCCTGCAGCTCGGCATCGCGCGCACGTTCCAGAACATCCGGCTGTTCGGGCAGCTCAGCGTCTGGCAGAACCTGTGGGTGGCGCAGAACTCTCCCGAGGATCGCTCGCGCCGCGGCTTCTTTTCGCGCTGGCTCGGCGGACAGACGCAGGTGCGCGAGGAGATCGCGCAGTTGCTCGAGTTCTCGGCCCTGGGCCACAAGCAGAACGAGCTCGCGGCCAACCTGTCCTTCGGGGAGCAGCGCAGGCTGGAACTCGCGCGCGCGCTCGCTGCGAGGCCGAAGCTCCTGCTGCTCGACGAGCCTGCTGCCGGAATGAACGCCGAGGAGATCGGCCAGCTGAGACAGAGGATTCTCGACTTGCGCGCGAGAGGAATCACGATCGTGCTCATCGAACACGTGATGGAGCTGGTGATGGGCGTCACCGACCGCATCGCGGTGCTCAATTTCGGCCAGAAGATCGCCGAGGGCACACCGGCGCAGGTTCAGAATGACCCCGCGGTGAAAAAAGCCTACCTCGGCGGGGCCTGAAATGCTCACGGTGCGCGATCTGGTCACTACCTATGGAAAGATCGAGGCGCTGAAGGGCGTGTCGCTGCAAGTCCGCGAGGGCTCGATCACCTGCGTGCTCGGGCCGAACGGCGCCGGCAAAACCACGCTCATGATGACCATCGCCGGAGTGCTCAGGCCGAGAAAGGGAACCATCGCGTTTCGCGGCGAGCCGATCGCCGCGTTATCACCGCACGCGATCGTTGCCCGCGGCGTCGCGCTGGTGCCGGAGAACCGGCTCGTCTTCCCGCACATGAGCGTGCTGGAGAACCTGCACGCCGGCGCCTATCAGCGCAAGGACCCCTATGAAGACGATCTGGAGAAGATCTTTGCCCGCTTCCCGCGTCTAAAGGAACGTGCGTCGCAGGACGCCGGAACGCTTTCCGGCGGCGAGCAGCAGATGCTCGCCGTCGCGCGCGCGCTGATGTCGCGCCCCAAGCTCCTGCTGATGGACGAGCCTTCTCTCGGACTGGCGCCCCTCGTGGTGGAGGAAATCTTCCGCACCATCGCCGAGCTGCACCGCGATGGCACCAGCATCCTTCTCGTGGAGCAGAACGCGCACATGGCGCTCAAGGTGGCGCAGCACTTCTACCTCATCGAGCAGGGCCGCGTGACCTTCAGCGGCGATCCCGGCTCGCTCGCCGAGGACGAGCTGATCCGCCGCGCCTATCTCGGTTCGGCCAGGGCTTGATCGATATTCTCCAGAACACGCTCGACGGGCTGGCGCTCGGCGCCTCCTATGCGCTGCTCGCGCTCGGTTTCACGCTGATCTTCGGCGTCCTGCGGCGCGCCAACCTGGCCTACGGGCCGGCGATCATGTTCGGCTGCTATTGCGCGACCTGGGCGTATCTGAAAACAGGGCTCGGCCTTCTTGTCCTGGCCCTGATTGCAATGGTCGGTTCGATGCTCGCCGGCGTTTACGTGGAGAGACTTTGCTTTGCCCCGCATCGCAAGGGCGCCGCCGCGGCGGCAATGGTGGCGAGCTTCGCGCTGTGGATGCAGTTCGAAGAGCTGGCGACGCTCGCCTTGCCGCGCCATCTCTATGCATTTCCGTCGCTTTACGAAGGAGGACCTCTAAGCCTCGGCAGACTCGGCTTGAGGATCGAGTCCCTCGTCATGCTGGTTGCGGCGATCCTGGTCTGCACGGCCCTGTGGGGAATTCTTTACCGCTCGCGCTTTGGCACCGCGGTGCGCGCGGTGATCGACAGCCCGGCCGCCGCCGAGCTGTCCGGCATCAACGTGTCGGCGGTCTCGCTGCGGGTCTTCGCCCTCGCCTCCGCGATCGGCGGGCTGACGGGCTTTCTCATCGTCTCCGGCAACGAGCAGGTCACGCCGATGCTCGGCATGTGGTCGACGCTGAAAGGCATGCTGGCGATGATGCTCGGCGGGCTCGGCTCCCTGCCCGGCGCAATCGCCGGCGGGGTCGCGCTCGGCCTGATCGAGGCACACAGCCAGTGGTACCTCGGCCCGCAGCTCCGCGACTTCATCGCCTACCTGCTGCTTTTCATCCTGCTTGCCGTCCGCCCGCCATGGATGAATACGCGATCGGCGTACTGACGAACATCGGCCTGTTTTCGTTCGTCGCGCTGTCGGCCTGGCTGCTGCTCGTCGCCGGCGAGCTTTCCTTCGGCCAGCAGGCGTTCTTCGGTGTCGGCGCCTACGCCGCGGGCATCTGCACCGCGATGCTGGGCTGGCCGCTGCCGCTTGCCGCGCTGGCGGCAATGGCGCTGGGCGCCGCCGCCGCGACCCTGGTGGGCCTGCCGACACTGCGCCTGCGCGGGCTGTATTTCGCGATGGCGACGCTCGCCGCCGCGGAGATGCTGCGCATCCTGTTCGAGCTGTTCCACTGGCAGATCGCGCTCGGCGAAGAGAGGATCGGCCCCGACGGCACGCAGGGCTTCCGCGGCATCCGCTGGATGTTCGAGCGCGGCATCGAGCCGCTGGATTTTCTGGCGATCGTCTGGATTCTTCTCGTCGGCGTAGTGGTTATTTTTCTGCGCATCGAAAACTCGAGGCTGGGGGCGAGCGTCCGGGCGCTCGGCCATGACCCGGAACTCGCCCGCTCGGCGGGAATCGACGTCGATCGCCTGGAGCTCGGCGTGGTGGCCGCGGGTGGCGCCCTCGCCGCGCTGGGCGGCGCGCTGTTTGCGCACCACAACACCTACATCGAGCCGCGCAACTTCGACATCATGCTCGGCGTGCACAGTCTCGCTTATGGCCTGATCGGCGGGCTCGGCACGGTGTTCGGGCCGCTGCTCGGCGTGGTGCTCGACATCGGCGTGCTCGAGGCGACGCGCTCGCTGCAGGGATACCGCATGATCGTGTTCGGCGGCCTGGTGGCGGTGCTCCTCGTGTTCAGGCCGCGCGGGCTGCTCGACGAGCGGGTGGTGCACTGGATAAAGTCGAGACTATGAGACTCATGCTTCTTATTTTTCTTTTCATCAGTGCACCGGTTCTCGCGCAACGTACTGAAGCCGACTTGAAATGCAACTACAGCGGAAAAGACTTCATCTATGACTGCATCATCCGCCTGAGCCGCGGCGGCGAGCCGCTGTCGGGCGCGCAGCTCAGCGTCGGCGCCGACATGCCGTCCATGCCGATGGCGCACAACCTCAAGCCGGTGAAAGCCCGGCCCGGAAAGAAGCCGGGTGAGTACGAAGCGCGGCTCGACCTCGAGATGCCCGGAGAATGGACGGTGAAGCTGCGGCTCGCCGGCCCGGTGCGCGACCTGCTGATCGTGTACTACAAGTTCACAGAATCCGGCACTGCTCCTCGAAAGTAAGGCGCGGGTTGCGCGGGAACAGCTTGGACGCGTCGCCGTAGCCGAGGTTGATGAGGAAGTTCGACTTCCACCTGCCGTCGGGAAAAAACGCCGCGTCCACCATCGCGTTGTCGAAGCCCGACATGGCGCCGCAGTCGAGGCCGACCGCGCGCGCCGCGATGATGAAGTAGGCGCCCTGCAGCGTGCCGTTGCGGAAGGCGGTGATTTCGGCGAGCGCCTTCTTGTCCTCGCCGCGGAACCAGTCGATGGCGCCGGGGTTGTGGAACATGCGCGGCAGGTGCTCGTAGAACCGCGTGTCGTAGGCGACGATCGCGGTCAGCGGCGCTTGCATCGTCTTGTCGCGGTTGGTTTCGCTCAGCGCCGGCCGCAGCTTTTCCTTGGCTTCTCTGGAGCGCACGAAAACGAACCGCCCCGGCTGCGAATTCGCGCTCGTCGGCCCCCACTTCATCAGCTCGTGCGCCTGCCGCAGGGTCGCGTCGCTGACCGGCCGGTCCGTGAAAACGTTGTGGGTGCGTGCCTTGCGCAGAATCACATCCAGACATTTCTCGTCAGTCATAATCGCTCCGGTGATCGATCTGGCTAGTGTAATTCGACCGGGCGACGGAATCATCTCCGGCCAGGCCTGCGCCGAGCCGCAGACGCTGATGGAGGCCCTGGTCGCGCAACGCGCGGCATTTTCGGGTGCCGGCGTATTTCTCGGCATCAACTACGCCGGGATCCTGCAGCCCGGGCATGCGGACCATCTAAGGCTGTCCGCGTATTGCGGCATCGGCCATAACCGCGCGCTCGCCGATGCGGGCGCCCTGGAGGTCCAGCCCGTGCCCTATTCGCGGCTCGGAGCGCTGATTCGCTCAGGCGCGATCCGCGCCGACGTCGTCCTGGTGCAGGTGAGCCCGCCCAACGCGCGCGGCGAATA
>WNFD01012240.1_pt1 | contig 10510 bp, 4 predicted proteins | sample 5400491 | NCBI WGS metagenome assembly WNFD01 (sample SAMN13153343, study PRJNA577476) | soil metagenome | isolation source: 120 cm saprolite under Douglas fir tree site 2 hole 2 replicate 2 | place: USA:California | collected 2015-04-18 | reverse complement strand
CCACAAAGATGTTGCCGTTAAACATGTTGAAAGTCTCGTAGTAAGCATCAGGCCATACACCCATCTTCGGATAGTCGTCGAAATGCGTGTAGGAGAAGGAATACACGTTATAAGTGCCGGTGGCATCGGAGGTCGTTGAAACCGCTATGCACTGAAGGAAGGGCGTGGTGGAAACCGAGAACTGACTCAGCACCCAGCGGCCGGCCAGCTTGTCATACAACGCAACGGGATCGCCGTCGTTGTTGGTGGCGCAACCATTGCCGAGCGCCGAGAACAATGTGTTTCCGGCCGTGGGCCCTGAGACCAGAGCGCCCGTAGTCTTGTTGAACACGGCGAACGAAGAGTTGACCCACTGGACATACTGAGTGGCGCCCACTGCGCCGTTGGTGTCGGGCGGAGCGCTTTGGACCGCGAAACCCAGAGAAGCGTTCCCGAGACCGTCAATATTTATTCCGACGGCGGTGGGCGCCGCAAAGCTCGGGGCCAGTCCCGCGGTCGTGTGCTGGAGCACCGGATCTTCGAAGTTGGGGACATTTACACCGTCGGGCAGGGGAATCCGGCGGGCAGGCTCCGCCTCTCTGGAGATGTGGTCTCCGAGGCCGCCGATTGTGGGCATATCACGGACAGCGATGGTTCGCGCATGATTTATTTCCTGATTGACCTTGATGATGGAACCAATGCCGCTGGAATCGGTACCGGTTGCTGCATTCAGATGCTGGGGTTCGGATTGTGAAATCTGCGCCGGTGTCGGCAGGGAGGCACAAACCAAGAACAGAAACAATGCTGGACCGCGCAACAATCGAGACATATTTACTCCTTGGCATCTAATGGACGCCCATTACACAATCGCGAAACTTCTTCCGTCACTCTCTAATGCCGAAAACTCCAAAAAACTTTCATGACTTTCAGGGCCACGAGAATTTTTTTTAGACTGTTTTATCCGCGCGAAGATAAATAGCGGTCGACCCATGCCAGCATGTAATCGATGAAAGTCATCGCGATACCCGTAGCTCTTCGAGGTTGACATTGCGAGTGAGAACAGGCCCATGTGTCTTCAATGCGGAAGGACGGGCTCGCCATGCTCCCCGATTTGTGCCTGACCAATCGGGCTATGGAAGCCTTGTCGCCTCTGTATGCCGAAAACAGAAAAAACTTTCATGGGATGCGGCAATTTTCGGGAGGATTTCACTCGCCGCGTGGCAGGTCGCCAACGGAAAAGACTTCAGGAGACGGAACATGAACCGTGATTCCCGCCGGGCCGAAAGGTGCGGAAGGTTACTCTCTTTCGACGTGGAAATAGTAGGTGCTGATCGTATCGGAGACGCCGGCAGCGTTCCTGCCGCTGAGGATCACAAGGTAATCACGTTTGGTGAGGCGCATGGCGGGAAGTTCGATCTCTATAACTTTATTATGACTGGTTCGGTGGGCTTCTAAACCGTCCTGGCTCCAGACGATCGCGCCTTCGACGGTTTGCAACTCGGCGCGATAGCTGCGGTAGGGGGACCGATCTTCCAGCTTCAGACTCAGTCGCAGGCGGCGTATGCCGGAATGCAGGTTCACCGTCGCAACGTGGTCCGCAGTCCGGTTCAGCCCGGGTGTGAGAACCATAGCCATCAGATCCGAATCCGCAGGGTGAATGGACGGTCTAGGCCTGGCCAGATCTTCCCGCAGCTTTGCCAATTGCTCTCGCTCCTGATCGAGTTGCCGGGCCAGGGCCTGCGCCTGCTGCTCGGCCTGGGCAGCCTTGGCTCGATATTGCCCGACCTGCTCCCGCAGTTGCACAGTTGTCCGGAACATCGTGCCCAAGGTGGCAATCAACACGACCACGGCACACAGAAGGACCACTTCCATCGCCGCTCGCCATCGGGGAACGACGGCGGGATAAGGCGGGGTCGCCTGAGCGCGAGTTGAAAGATATCGATTCAAGGCCTGCGCGAACTCAACATTTTCACGCCGCTCAGGATTGCTGAGAAAATGAGCTTCAAATCCCTCCCGCTCGGGTCCTTCCAGTTGTTCGCGCACGTACTCATCGGTCAGATCTTCTTCGGCCCGCAGGAGTTGTGGTAAACAGGCCTGATCGGTGAGCAGGAGATCCTCGACCGCGCTCTGCTCGTCGATGGAGGAAAGACCCAGCAGGTATCGCCGTAGCAGAATCTCGTCCGCGGGCAGATTCATTGGAATCATTTTTTTTCAGGTTCTCCCTGATCCGATGCACCCGTATCCACAGGGCATTGGTTCCAATCCCCATTCGCTCCGACAGTTCTTTTCTGCCGCTGATCTTGCTTTGGGCGTCGTCGTGGTGGCCATAATAAAAGATGATTAATTCACGGTTCTGAGCGGTAAGGCGGTCCATGCATTGGTCCAGACAGCGGTATCTGGCCTCGTTTTCATCCGGCGGCGATTTCTTTTGCGCGATGTCGTCCGGCAGGGGTTCAAATTCAGTGGGTGTTCTTCTCAGATACTCCTGGTATATTTTGTGGGCGACGCCACGAAAATACAAACCCGGATCGCCAACATAGCTTTCCGCAATCTGCGAAACTTTTCCGGCAACCCGGTTGATGGTTTCATCCGCCAGGTCTTCGGCTGCCGTGCATCCTCGGCAAACGAAAATCTTGATCAAACGTGTCCGAAGCTGTTCATACCGCTGACCCGCGCGATCGCGGTCCTTGTCCAGCCAGCCAAGCAGCTGCTCGAAGACTTCAGGCGTTAAATCTTTTTTTCGTTTTCTGCCAGTCGATTCGTCCGCCACGTTCAAACCGGACCTTCTTTCTCATTTTGTCAGACTTCGTGACCGTCCTGCGGTCATGCGAGACAATCCGGATCATCTCCAGTCGCCCTGCAGTACAAAGCCAGCCCAATAGTAGGGCGATCTCCATCGTTTTTGCTGCGACATCCATATCTGTGCGCTTCGCAGGGCCTGGGCCGGAGGCCGGCCATTTCTCAGCACATCCGTATAGAATCTTTTCATCAGCTCGGCCGTCGCCTCGTCGTCCACCTTCCATAGGCTGGCGATCACCTGGGCCGCGCCTGCGTACATAAAGCCGCGCGTCAGCCCCACCAGCCCTTCTTCATCAATCTGCTTTCCCAGAGCGGTCTGACAGGCGCTGAGCACGACCAGGTCGGCGTTCAGGTCAAGATTGTATATGTCGAGCAGGCGCAGGAATCCGTCCTGTGTCTTTCCCTGCCGATCGACCAGGGAGAACACCAGACCACTTAACTCAGGGTGCTCACTATTGAGCAACCCGTGAGTTGCAAAGTGCACGATCCGGTAGTCTCGCAACTGCGGGCTCATAGCGGTGTTCCTGCTCGCATCGAAGTCCAGCGCTTCCGTCGCGTCTCCGTGCAGGGCGATCGAATAAATCGCATTCGCCTCACGCCGGCTGAATGGCAATCGGGGGAAAGCGCCACCACGGACAAGCCCCACTTCTCTGGCAGACCGGTCGAGCCCGGATTGCCGGCTTAGTTGCGATGAATCAGGCGGGTCGGACTTATCATCTTTGGCAGCAGGAAGCAGACGGTCGTCATGGACATCAAATACCGGATCGGCCAGCACTGCTACCGCCCTGGGCGCAGCTTTGCGCCCGGAACGTTGATGGCGCAAAACGGCGAGCACCGAAGCGGATGGCAGATTCACAATTTCGTGCTCTGCTAATAAAGATACTGATGGATCTTCCGGGGTAAGCAGTATGGCAAAGGGAATAAACTGGAGGGCCCCATCGCTTACCACCAGCAATCGTTTCCTGTTCAGCCGGCCGGCCACCGGGCCCAGCACCATCTGACTCAGCCTGGCCAACTCGAGCTTGTATTCGTCCGGGCCATTAGTTTGCCTCCTCGTCCTGTTTTCATTCCCTGCGGCTCGATCGGTCAGGAGACGATAGAGAGAGCGCGCCGAGGCTTCAACGTCGGCCCGCTTCGGCAATGGAAAGGCGGTAATGGAGTCCCGAGTGACCGCAAAAACATAACTTCGTCCCTCACCCAGAGCGTATTCCAGCAGAAGTGTGTCGCTATCGAGCAACTGCTGCTGAACTTCTCTGACGCTTAAGGGCCGGGGCTGGGTCAGGGCAGCGTAGCCAGGACTGATCTGGCGGATTTCTCCTTCGACCTCTTGATACTGCTTGAGAATCTCCTGGATCTCCTGATCAAGAGCGGCTGCCGGCGCTTCCATAGACTTGTCATTGAGTAAATGAATCCGACGGCTGGACTTACCGGTGAGCAATTCCCGCAGAGAGCGTTCCTTCTCGACCAGCCCCGGACTCACGCCCTTGCGAATATCGACACGTGCCGCCGCCAGTGTTTCCAACAACCCCTGCGCGCGAGAACGCTCCAGGACATGAAAAGCCAATTCCGGCTGTTTCTGCCGGACCAGCAAGTCGATATACGCTTTATAAACGTCGAGATGATTGGAGCGGAACCCGGCGCGAGTCTCTTCCGATCCACCGAACATCGTCATCTGTTTATCCAGAACATCCAACGCCTGCTCATAGAGTGGCGCAGCCTCGTCCATTTGTTCTTTGCGGTGCAGGACTTTGGCGACCGCCACAAGCGAGTCCGCATAATCGGCGCTTTGCGGGATCAGTTTCTGTCTGATAGCGAGTGCTTTACGGCAATATAGCTCGGCTTTCATCAAGTCTCCCTGCCGCTCTGCCACGCTGCCTAGCATGTCAAGGCCTTCGGCGAGCACCGGGCTTCCGGGGGCCATTTTCTGCTCAATCTCGAGCGCCTGGCGCATGTAGTCCTCGGCTTCTGCCAGATCTCCTCGTTGCGCCGCCACGTTCCCGAGATTGCCGAGGCTGGCCGCCAAATACAGACTTTCGGGGGCCATTTTCTGTTCGATCCTGAGCGCCTGGCGCAGATACTCTTCGGCTCTTGCCAGATCTCCTCGTTGCACCGCCACGTTCCCGAGATTGTTAAGGATGGCGGCACTATCCAGGCCTCCGGGTGCCACGTTCTGTCTGATACCCAGCGCCTCACTATAGTATTGTTCGGCTTTCGCCAAATCTCCGCGTTTCCTGGCCACTTCCCCGAGACTGTTAAGGATGTCGGCGTCGTCCGGGCTTCCAGGAGCCAGTCTCTGTCTGATCTCGAACGCCTGGCGCAGGTACTGTTCGGCCGTCGCCAAATCTCCGCGTTGTTTTGCCACAATCCCGAGATTGTTAAAGTTGATAGCAACCTCCAGGCCTCCTGGGGTCAATTTCTGTCTGATCTCAAGCGCCTGACGATAGTACCGCTCGGCCTTCGCCAAATCGCCGTGTTGCATTGCCACGATCCCAAGATTGTTAAGACTGGCGGCAACATCAGGGCTTCCAGGCGCCAGTTTATTTTTGATCTCGAGCGCCTGGCTGTGGTATTGCTCGGCCTTCGCCAAATCTCCGCGTTTCATGGCCACTTCCCCGAGATTGTTAAGGCTGGCAGCAACCTCCAGGCTTCCGGGGGCCAATTTCTGTCGGATTTCGAGCGCCTGGAGATAGTACTGCCCGGCCTTCTCCAGGTCGCCTCGTTGCTTCGCCACGATCCCAAGATTGTTGAGAGTGCCGGCAAACTCCGGGCTTCCAGGAGCCAGTTTCTGTCGGATTTCGAGCGATTGAAGATAATACTGCTCGGCTTTCTCCAGATCGCCTCGTTGCCCCGTCATGTTCCCGAGATAGAGAAGGCCGGCTGCAACAACCAGGCTTCCGGGAGCCAGTTTTTGTCTGATTTCGAGTGCCTGGAGATAGTACTCCTCGGCCTTCGCCATATCGCCACGCAACCTGGAAATCGTTCCAAGATCATCGAGCGTTGAAGCGATGTTCAGATTTTCCGCTCCCGCCTTCCGGTTTTCCGATATCGATTGTTGATAATATTTCTCAGCATTCACCCAGTCGCTTCGTTGCTTGTACGCATTGGCCCAGGCGCGCGACAGCAGTCCTTTGATTACCGGAAGACCTTCCCCAACCTGTTCTAAGGACTGCTGATAAACCTCATCCGCTTTCGTCCATTGACGCGCATGTGCGAACTCATCGGCAGCCTGAGAAAGCAGCCACAGACGGACCCCGATCGGGGTAGAGTCGTCCGGATGACTGGCAGCCGTCCGCCACTTCTCCGCAGCCTCAGTCCATTTTTCTGAACGGGCCAGCTTTTGGCCTTCCAGCCAGGACAACAAAAGACTCTGTGGAAGGATTGGCCGCGTTTTCAGGCCCCAGGAGCCCGGCTCGATTATCCACGTGTATTCTTCAGCCCCCCGCGATCCTTTGAGGGAAACCCTTCCCCTGGGGCCCTGCTCAATTGCAAGGATGGAAACATCGAAGGGCGACTCGATGCTGCCTGTGGCATCACCACGATTCCAGGTCAGCAAGACGTCACCTTCCTGGAAACCAGCTTTTTCGGCGGCAGAGTTCTTTGTAACCTTTTCCACCACAGCGCCTCGCTGAATTGATTCCGCCTTCTCGATGGTCGTGTTTTTTGGAGTGACTGTCTGGCTCAACATGAAACTTGATAAAGCCATCAGGAACAGTGTGAGCACAAATCTTTTCATTTTTTTCTTTCGTACAGGCAGTTAACTTTGAGGGTCTGTCCGCGTCGAAACGGTTTGACATGCCTCAATACGCGGATTGCATAACGCCTGCTCGTGTCGAGTGTTGTATGTCCGGTAGCTTTTGCAAGTGAAACAGGGTACACGGTTTTCTTGCCCCGGGCGAAGCGGATGACTGGAGCAAGACGGAGGAGGGCGTTCCAACACTCGGAATTCGAGTTTGCTCCACGGCCAATTCTCTGAAATTCTTAAACATCATCAGATCTCTGGATGCTTCGCTACACATTGTACGTCCGGGCACGGCGCTTCATCAGCCCCGTCCCGCAGTTTTGGGACGGGGCCGATAGATCGTGTACAGCACCGATTTACTGTCACTGCAGCGTCGCCTTCAGCACGATCCGCTGCACATTCCAGTTATCTCCGCCCATGCCGCCGCCGAAGCCGGTATGCAGCCGGACGCTTCTGACATCGCCACCGCGCAATCCGCCCGCGGGCAGCGGTATGTGCACGGTATGGTCGGTCCAGTTGCCGAGAGTACGGCCGCCGTTGACGTTGTTCACGGGAATCGATCGTCCGTTGTTCAGTTCGATGATCACGTCGCAGTTATCGCCCGCGTTGCCGCCGCCGCGCAGATCGTCGTTGCCGGTGGAAATGATCAGGTCGAGTTGAGTGACTGTTTTGCCGAAGTCCTGGCTGGGGACCATCTCAATATGATCGTGGGTGCTGCCGGTAAACCTCACCAGCGGCCCGCCCGAGCGATTGAGCCAGTCATGCACAACGATGGGCATGGGTTCCGACGTGCCGCTCCCAATCGGAAAGCCGACCATGAGCGCCACCCGGTCGACATTCCAGTTATCGCCGCCGATGCCGCCGCCGAAATGGGTGGCGAGGGTGATGCTCTGGATATCCTGAACACGGGGAGCGGGCGATGGCAGTGTGAGCCGCGCGATGTGCGTCTGACCGTTGTCCCAATGGCGGCCGGTGTTGATGTTTCTGGTCAGGGTGTTGCCGCCGACGAAGGTGAGCGTGACGTCGGCATTGTCATTGCCGCCGCGAAGGTCGTCGCCGCCGGTCTGGATCCAGATCTGGACTTCCGTCGCCCGCGCGGCGGTCACCTGGCGACTGGCCGGCACGTTCAATGTCAGCGTATGGACGTCGCCGGTAAAACGTATCTTCGGACGGCCTTCGCCCATGATCCATGTCGTGGAAGTAGAGCCGGCGGGAAAATTGAGCGGCCAGCAGACGTTGTCATTGTCGGAGCGATAGCGCTGGACGTTGAACCCTTTCCAGGGCAGGTCGATGCTCTGACAGGTGTCGCCAAGTTCGGCCCCACCCGCTCCGCCGTGGCCAAAGCCGCCGGGATCGGAAAGCATCTCGATATCCTCATGAGAAACGGATTCCGTGAACTGCGCGAAGTTCGGAGCGCACCCCGGGGCCGTGGGCAGAACGGCGAAGTTGGGAGTGTTCAGGCCCGCGGCGTGATAGGCGACCGTATGCCTGCCGCTCTGACTGCAAACGTCGGGGCCGTTGGCCGTAAGGGCGGGGCCTCCGATCTTGATATCGGGACTGAAGATCAGGTTGACCTGAGGCGACGGGTCCATGCCGTCGATATGGCAATTCGAAAGCGAGCGGGCCGTGGTCTCTTCAAGGACGCCGTTGTGCAGGTCTTTCATCGCCGCATCCACGCAGGCCTGCGAGGCGACATGGCTCCCGAAAAAACGCGGCGGATTGATGCCCCCGTATTGATGAAGCGCGCCGAAGTAATTCGGCCATTCGGCGCTCATCATCGTCTGGGTGAATCCATCGATGGAGGCGCGGGTGAACTTCTGCCAGTCGCTCGGTTTCTGGCTCGCGGGCAGATTGGCCAGATGCTGTTCCCAGGTTTCACGCGAAGGGTTGGGAAAGACGTAGACGTTGGTGAACTTGCCGTCAGTGACGACCGTGTCGGCAACCAGATAAGTCAGTGAGCCCAGCACACAGGCAATTACAGCAATCCACAGCAAACGTTTTCTCATACAAAGGCTCCTCGGTCGAACCGACGTAGTGTATATTGCGCGAGCCAAAAGCAAAACATAAACCTTGAACGCAGCGCGACGAAGCCGCAACCAAAAGACAAGACCTTTGCACCACGGAGTCACGGAGTCACGGAGAAAAGCATAAAGATAGATGGGTCTGTTTCGGACCGCCGGGTTTCGTCTCTTGCAACCAAGGTTTCGATATTTCGGTACTCTGTCCCCATCGGGCAGAAGAGGACACGGAATCAGGGCACGAATACTGCCGGTCACCCGTGAAGTTTGGGTTTTTCCGTGGCCTCATTTTGCCGATACGGGCACAATTTCGAAATATCGATATTCTGCTCTTGGCGGAACCGCAGGGATCCGGCGGTCCGAAGAGGAACCCATTTATTTTTTTGCTTTTCTCCGTGTCTCCGTGCCTCTGTGGTGCAAAGGTTTTGCTTCCTGTTGACAATCAACACAACCCCGCGCTATCTTGTGTTGACAATCAACAGGAGAGGGCTCCATGAGCGAAACCAAAGCCGACGTTCTGCAGGGAACGCTCGATCTGATGATTCTGAAAACTCTTCAGGGCCTTGGGCCTCTCCACGGCTATGGAATCGCCCGCCGCATCGAGCAGGTCTCCGAAAACCTTCTTCAACTCAATCAGGGGACGCTCTACCCGGCCCTGCTGCGGCTTCAGCAGCGAAAATGGATCTCCGCAAGTTGGGGAGTTTCCGACAACAATCGCAAAGCGAAGTTCTACAGCCTCACCCGTGAGGGACGAAAGCAACTCGCCGTGGAAGCGGAGAACTGGGAGCGGATTGCATCCGTCATGAGCCGACTGCTGAGCGGCCCGAGGGAGGCTTAATTCCATGCTCTGGCTACGCATGATGATCTCAAGGCTCAAAGGCTCCGCCCGCCAGGGCGCGACGCAGAGCGAACTGACCGCTGAACTGCATTCTCATCTGGAAATGCTGGCGGACGAAAACATCCGGCAGGGAATGGAGCCGGAAGAAGCCCACCGCCAGGCCATGCTGACGCTCGGCAACCACCGGCAGATTCATGAGGCATACCGCCGCCAGGCCGGGGTACCATTCCTGGAGGTACTGTGGCAGGATACGCGCTATGCTCTGCGAATGTTGCGGCGGTATCCGGGCTTTGCCGCCGTGGCGGTGATTACGCTGGCCCTGGGGATCGGCGCGAACTCGGCGATTTTCAGCATCGTCAACGGAGTGCTGCTGCGGCCTCTGCCTTACTCGCAGCCCGGCCGATTGGTGGCGGTATTCAACAACTCGGCCAGCGTCGGGAATTACGGGGCATCGCCGCCCGACTTCCGCACTCTGCGGGAGAAGAACCGCACTCTGGCGGGGCTGTCGGCTTACTATGGCTCCGCGCTGAATCTTTCCGGAGGCACGCAACCCGAGCGGCTGGCAGCCCTGATCGTTTCCGCCGATTACTTCACTACTCTGGGTGTCGAGCCGGTGGTCGGCAGAAAGTTCATGGCGGGCGAGGAGCAGTGGGGAGCGCATCATGTGGCGATTGTGAGCGACGCGTTCTGGCGCACGCGCCTGAATGCCGACCGCGGCATAGCCACCCATACTCTGACCCTGAACGGCGAGCCCTATACGGTGATCGGGGTGATGCCGGCGGGTTTCTACGTTCAGGCTCCGGCGGAGTTATGGCTGCCCATGGCCTGGAAGCCCGGTGACAATTACGATTCGCACAACAATTATTTTGTCAGCATGGTGGGCCGGCTGCGGCCGGGCGTGACCCAGGAGCAGGCCCTGGCCGATCTGAACTCGCTCATGCTGGGTATCGCGCAGCAGTTTCCCGAGAACAAGGGAATCGGCGCGGCCCTGAAGCCTCTGCGCGACGACTGGCTGGGCGACGTGCGTCCGGCGCTGATGATACTGATGGGTGCCGTGGCGTTTGTGCTTCTGATCGCCTGCGTCAACCTCGCCAATCTGCTGCTGGCCCGCTCCGCCGGCCGGCAAAAAGAGATTGC
>WNFD01010580.1_pt1 | contig 10510 bp, 10 predicted proteins | sample 5400491 | NCBI WGS metagenome assembly WNFD01 (sample SAMN13153343, study PRJNA577476) | soil metagenome | isolation source: 120 cm saprolite under Douglas fir tree site 2 hole 2 replicate 2 | place: USA:California | collected 2015-04-18 | reverse complement strand
TTCGAGCGCCGACGGCAGGGTTTGCGCGACGGTCGGCCGGTCGACGTGCTTGGAATTGCGCGCGAAGACGAATTGGTAGTGGTAGCCCTTGTCGGCCAGGACTTTCGCCATGCGCTCGGCGGCCAGCACCCAGTCGTGCATGCCGTCCGCCACGACCGCGTTCGGATAGAATAGGTCCTGATCGCCGACCGCGAACCAGAAGCGGATCGGCTTCGTCGGCGCGCTGGGGATCAGCGGCGCGCCGGGCGGCTCCGAGGGCGTGAGCACGCCGGCCTTGATGTTGAGGTTGGGGCCGGCCGGTCCCGCCCAGGCGCTGTGGTATTCCCAGGCGCCGCCGCGCAGCGACGGGTCGTACGGCCATTGCTGGTTCACCATGGTCGGCGAATAGGCCAGCACCCGGCGATAGAGCTCGGGATGGTACCAGGCCATGGTGAAAGCCGCGGTGCCGCTCGAGCTGAGGCCGAGCGCCGCCCGGCCCTCCGGGTTCTTCGTTAGTTTGGCACCGGCATGCTGCTCGACCAACGGCAGCACTTCGCGTTCCACAAACTGCGCGTAGGTGCCCGACACTGTGTCGTATTCGCGCCCGCGCTCGCTGCCCTGGGCGTCCTGGCCACCGTTGCCGATCTGGATGGCGATCAGGGGCGGCACGCGGCGCTCTTGGATCAGACTGTCGAGAATGGCGACCAGGTCCTTGTAGGCGGTCGACCCGCCGTCGCCCAGGACGATGAACGGCACCTCCGTGCCGCGCACATATTGCGCGGGGACATAGACGTCGACCGTGCGCGTCCAGGTTCCGGGATGGCTCGTGCTCACGACCAGGTTCGACTTGTCGCCCGCCACCGTCTGCGACGCATAGATGGAGCCGTTGGTGCAGTTCGGCGGGTCGATGCGGATCAGGCCTGGGTTGTAGATCACGCTGTCCTTCGACGACAGGGTGAAGGACATCACCGTCCCGCGCGGAACGCCGTCTTTCGCGACGGTCTCGGCGGTCTTGAAATCGAGGCCTGTAGGATCGATGAAGAAGGGCTGGGACCGGTCGGTCGTGTTGGCGCCCGCCGGAACCACCGCGCTGGACGTGACGCAGGCGGGCTGGGCCATGGCAGCCGGCGCGACGCAGGCCGTCGACATCAAGGCGCCCATCAGAACGGCCAATGCGTTCTTCATTTTTCGCCGGCTCCCTTGCGCGACGAGTCTCTTCAGCTCGTCTTTAAAGGCGACCATGTCGGGCGGCTGACAGGCGGTCAAGCTGCCGCGGCGCCGCGCGCAGGGCGGGGCCGGCGTTGATCATATCCCTCCGGCTGGGATCGTCTTATTCGGCAGGGACCGGGACGATGGCGGTGAAACGCCACCCGTGCACCGTGCGGACGGCCACCTCGTTCACCAGGAAGCGCAGCGTCCGTGGGGCGTCGCCAGGGGCGCCGACCGTAATGCTGGTGGGTGCGTAGACGTACATCGCGTCCGGCCCGAGCGGAGTGACGCGGAGTTCCGCCGTCTCCGGTTCGAACTGCCAGGTGCCCTTGAAGTTGCTCTCGAAGCGCTGCAGCACGGCTTCTCGCCCGAAGAACTGGCCAGCACGAGCCACAAACATGACGGCGTCTGGGTAGCCTGGCAGGGTCGGGGCGAGAACGGCGTCAATTCCGGCGAGGTCATGCGCGTTCTCGGCTTGCACCTGACGTACGAACAACGCGCGGACCTCGGCGGCGTCATCTGCCTGAGCGGCGCTGAGCTCAAGGCTGGTGGAGGCGTCTGGTCTCATATGCCCATATCTCCCTTTGCGAGCAGAACACAGGGTCGGGTTTCCCGATCTGAGTGTTCGATCAGGGAGAAACCAATCACTTGCTCGTGTGCGCCCTGCTCGCCATGCTTCTGGCGCCCGATCCCGCTCGCCCCGCCGGTGACGAGCGCCACTTTGCCGCTTAGCTTGCCCATGGTTCTGGTCCTTTCGTTTCCTTGTCTCAGCGACTAGCCGAGGGTGAGCCCCCCGCTAGCTAGGCTGTTCCGCGAGCGGTGCGAGACGACCGAGCAGAGTCGGGATGAACTCGGCGACCGTAGGATGGATGTGCACGGCGCGCTGCAGGACGGTGTAGGGCGCCTTGGCGTACATGGTGTCGAGCACGCAATGGATGGCTTCGTCGCCGCTCGTGCCCAGGAACGACGCCCCCAGAATTTGCTTCGACTCCGCGTCGACGAGCACCTTCATGAAGCCCTCGGTCTCGCCCTTCTCGAAGGCGCGGGAGACATCCTCCATGGCGATCTTGCCGACCAGCGCGCGACGGCCGCTGCGGCGAACCTGCGCCTCCGTCATGCCGGCGCGACCAAGCGGCGGGTCGGTATAGAGCGCATAGGCGGGGATGCGGTCGCTCACGCGCCGCCGATCGCCATCGAGCAGGTTTGCCGCCACGATCTCGTAGTCGTTGTACGACGTATGGGTGAAGGCGCCGCGCCCGTTGCAGTCGCCGAGCGCCCAGATGCCAGCCACATTGGTCCGCAGCTCGTCATCGACCTCGATGTAGCCGCGGGCATCCTGCTTGATCCCGGCGCGGGCGAGTCCCAGATCGTCCGTGTTGGGCCGCCGTCCGACCGCCAGCAGCAGGTGGGACCCTGTGACCTCGGGAGCCCCCTCGGCACAATCGAGCCCCATGACAATCTCGCCGTCCCGTTTCGAGACGCTGATACATTTCGCGTTCAGGCGGAGATCGACGCCCTCGCGGGTCAGGAATGCCGCAAGTCCTTCTGAAACATCTTCATCCTCGCGCGCCACAAGGCGCGGTCCCATCTCCGCGACCGTGACCGCGCTGCCGAAGCGACGATACATCTGCCCGAACTCGAGCCCGATGTAGCTGCCGCCCACCACCAACAGATGCCGCGGCAGGAAATCGAGGTCCACCATCGAGCTGTTGGTGAGATAGTCGATCGTGTCCAAACCGGGGATATTGGGCACCGCGGCCCGGCCGCCCACATTGATGAAGATCCGGTCGGCGCGCAGGATTTCCGTGCCGACCTCGACCTCACGCGGCGACACGAAGCGCGCGTGGCCGCGGTAGACGCTGGCATTCTCGAGCGTCGTGAGCGATCGCTCGACACCGCTGCTGGAGAGACCGACGACGTAGTCTTTCCGCGCCTTGACGCGCTTCATGTCGACCTTGACCTCGACGCCGGTGCTGAAACCGAAGTCGGCGCCGCGCCGCGCGGTGTGCACGGCATAGGCGCTAGCGACCAGGGTCTTGGTGGGCGTGCAGCCGGTATTGACGCAGGTGCCGCCAAAGCGATCGCGCTCGACGATCGCGACTTTCATGCCCGAGCCCGCCAGCTGCCGCGCCAGCGACGGTCCCGCTTGCCCGCTTCCGATGATGATGGCGTCGTAGCTGGTCATTCCATTCTCCTATGCGCTCCCCGACGACTTCCCTGGCTGGGGGAGCTTATACATAAGAGAAACGGCAATCAGCGAATGGGGGATTCGCCTCAGTGGTTGCCCGCATGGCCGATCGCCCAGACATAGGCTGATACCGCCGCGAGATCCTGCCTGGAGAGCGGGCTTCCGCCCATGGGCGGCATCACGCCCTCGTAGCGCTTGGGCTTGGGCACGCCCTTGGCGATGATGTCGCTGAGGCTGGCCAGGCTGCCGTCGCCCCACAGCCAGTGTCCCGTGTTGAGCGGCGGCCCGACCGGGCTGCCGCCCGCGTCCGAGCCATGGCAGCCGCTGCAGGCGCCGTTGGCGGCCTCGCCGTGGAAGATGCGGTTGCCGAGCGCCACCTGCGCGGGCGTGGCGCCAGGCGGTGTCGGCAAGGCGGGCGTCTGGCGGCCGGCATCGGGATGCACGCCCTCGGGCGGCGGGACGGCTTGCGACGCCGTTGCGGTCGGCGCCGGCGTTGATGCCGCCGGAGCGACCTTGTCGGCGCCGTTGCCGCTGTAGGTGATGCGCCAGATCCGGCCATGCACGTCGTCGCCGACGTTGAGTGCGCCGTCGGGCGCCACGGCGAGACCCGACGGGCGGAAGGTCGCGCGGCCCGGCTCCTTGTATTGGCCGGCGAATCCGTCGGCGAAGACGACATAGGGTCCGGACGCCTTTCCGGCGGCCAGCGGTTGGAAGACGACGTTATAACCACCCTGCGGCAGGGGCGAGCGATTCCATGAGCCGTGAAAGGCGATGAAGGCGCCGCCGCGATAGCCGGCCGGAAACTTGGTGCCGAGATAGATCGCGAGTGCGTTGGGCGCCCAATGGCCGGGAAAAGCCGCGACGGGGCCCTGGCGCTGCGCGCAGAGGCCGACGGTCTTGCCGCCGTCGCCGCCGTACTCCGGCGCGAGCACGAGCTTCTGTTGATATTGATCGTAGTAACATTCCGGCCAGCCATAGTCGGCGCCGGCCGAGAGCTGGACGAGTTCCTCCGCCGGCAGGTCCGCGCTCTGCTCGGCCGTGTAGAGCTTCGGCCAGTTCTGGTAGAGCTGATCGCGGCCGTGCTGCGTGGCAAACAGGCGGCCGGCTGCGTCGAAGGCGAAGCCTTCGCCGTTGCGCAGGCCCGTGGCGTAACGTTCGGCCGGCGAGAAGACCTGGCCGGTCTTGTTGGCGTCGTAGCGCCAGATCCCGCCGCGCGTCTGCTTCTCGACACAGGGATCGATGCCGCGCGAGGCGGCAATGCGATTTTCCGACTGGCAGGCGTTGGTCGCCGTGCCCAGGTCGACGAACAGGTTGCCCTGGCCGTCGATGATGAAGGGATGCATCGGGTGATCGCCTGTGAGCGGGAGGCCCGACAGGACGACGGTCGGCGGCGCGGCGGGCGCCCGCTCGCCCGGAGCGAGGGCGTATCTGAGGATGCGGCCGTTCTCCTCGGCGTATAGCGCCCCGTTGTAGAGTGCGATGCCGGTGCCGCCCGTGCCTCCCGATTGCGATGTCACCCCGAAGCGCTGGATGACGTCGGCATGGCCGTCGCCCTTGGTGTCTTTCAAGGCGACCAAAAATCCGCCGGGCGGCGGGGGCGACTTGAAGTAGCGGCCGCTCCAGGTGTTGGCATAAAGTGTTCCGTCCGGCGCCGCGACGAGATGGCGAACGTGGCCGAGATTGTCCGCGAACACCGTCGCGCAGAATCCAGGGGACAAGGAAAGACCGCCATTGTCGCCGGGACAGGCGGCAGTTTTGGCGGGCGGCCCGGCCGTTCCGGGCGTTTGCGCCGCGAGGCCACTTATCAAGGCCAGCACCATGGTACAGGCCGAGACGCCGATCATTGCAGCGCGTACGCCACGCAAATCCCGATGCATGTTGCCGTCTCCTTGCTCGTTGGCGATCAGGGACGCCGAGAGCCCGTGCTGGCCGGCGACAACGAAGATTATGGAGGCTCGCACCAAGCCTGCCATCCGAAACCAAAGTATGAGTTGAGCCGGCTGCTCGTCTTCGAACAGGCCGTCCGTCGCAATGTTTCCGTGGCTACCGCGCCGTTGCGATCGCGTGTTCATGATTTCCGGCCGGGCGATCAGTCGACGCTCGCTGTTTCGCCGACGATCCATAATCTCTTGGACTTCCGGTGCGAGATGCTACGATTGATCGCTGCTATCGGCGGGTTCAGCGGAGAACTCATGTCGGGGAAGCTCACGCGTATCTTGAGCGTGGTGGTTGCCGCCTTGCTCCTTTCGGCCGGCGCGGCGCGCGCCGATTCCGGCTTGGGGCCTGCCGACGCGGAAAAGACTCTCGGCAGCTTGCGCTATATGTGCGCGCTGCCGGTGTTTTGTCCGCTCAGCGCTGCGAACTATGACACGCTGAAGCAGGCGATCGCCGGCGAGCGGGGCAACCAGTTCTTCCTCGGCTTGAACCTGATCAGCGGCGACGGCGTGCCGATGGATCGCAAGGCCGGCCTGGAATGGATCGCGAAGGCGGCGGAGGCCGTTTGCCGCGCGCTATGTCGAGGACAAGCTGCAGAACGGTGAGAATATCGAAGTCGACGAGACCAAGGTTGCGACGGCGCTCAAGAGGCAGGCGGATTCAGGCGACATCGAGTCGATACAGGCGCTGGCGCCAATGATGATCCGCGGCCGCGGCACGGAACTGAACCCGCAGGCCGGCATCGCGCTGCTGCTCAAGGCCGCGGAGCAGGGCAAGGGCGGCGAGATCGAACAGCAGGTCGCCGATCTCTATCTCATCGGCACCAACGGGCTGGCGGCGGACCATGAAGAGGGCATGAAGTGGTACGCGATCGCCGCCCGCCGCGGCAACGTCCGGGCGATGGCGACGCTGGCCGGCTTGTGGGAGAACGAGCCGCTGACGGATATGCTCAAGATCATGCAGAGCGGGCAGTTCCCCAAGAAGACCTTTGAGCGCGACATCGTGCAGAGCTATTGCTGGCGCATGCGCGCGTCCCTGATGGGCGATTCGCTGGCGCACTATGAGCTCGCGCTGCAGGTCCGCGCCGCGATCGAACCGAAACTGACGACGGCCCAGCTCGATCAGGTGAAGAAGATGGTCGCCGGCTGGCACCCGCTCGATTTCGAGCAGATGAAGGCGACTCCGATCACGATTCCCGGCAACGAGAGCCGGACCTGCCCGCCGATGACGTAAGAAGCAGGGCGCCGGACATCGACATGTCGACGCAGGGACTCGTCGTAGCCGATCCGGATTCCCACCTTAGGAAGCGGAGGATTTCCTTGCACATGGATGGGCAGGATTCCGATCACGCCGCGAGGCCCGTCGCCTTGCCGGTCGAAAGCGCCGTCGCGCCCCTCTACAAGGGCGCCGACTTGGCCGATGCCTTTGCGGTCACTCTCGGGAAAGCCCATGGCGGCGATATTCGCGCGCTCGCCCAGTCGATACTGGGCGATCCGGCGCCCTGGGTCCGCATGCTTTTGGCGCTGCGGGACGCGGCAGTGGCCGGCTTCGGTGTAAGGACGTCGGGCGAGATGAGGCGCGCAGCAGCCAAGGACCGCGGCGGCTATATCGATTTCTTCCGCGTCCACCGGCAGTCGGAACGCGAACTGGTCGTCGGCGAGGACGATCGGCATCTCGACTTCAGAGCCTCCATCCTGGTTCGGCCGGGGGTCGACGGCGGGAGCGACGAGCTGGTCGTAACCACCGTGGTCCACTGCCATAACCGGCTGGGACGCACCTATCTCGCCCTGATCGCCCCGTTCCATCGCCTGATCGTCAAGACGAGCCTCGGTCGGGCAGCGCGGAAGCGACGGCGAATGCGGGCGGAGTGATCAGATCATGTAATCGCCGCCGTTCATGTTCATGGTGGCGCCGATGTAATACGAGCCCGCGTCCGAGGCGAGCAGCACGACGGTCGGGGCGACCTCCTCGACATTGCCGAACCGCCCGATCGCCAGCTCGGTCAGCTTGGCGTCCCGCCAATCCTGCGGGATGCCTTGCACCAGCGGTGTGTTGATCGGGCCCGGACAGATTGCGTTGACCGTGATGCCATCGCGCGCGACCTCGTAGGCGAGCGACCGGGTGAAGCCGATGACGCCCGCCTTGGCGGCGCAATAATGGACCATCTGCGGCGCGCCCTTGTGGCCGAGCTGGGAGGCGGTGTTGATGATGCGGCCCCACTTCTTGCGCCGCATGGCCGGCAGGACCAGGCGCGTGCCGAGGAACACGCTGCGCAGATTGACCCGCATCATCTCGTCCCACATGTCGATTGGCATGTCGTCGAGGAAGCTGATCGTGTCGATGCCGGCGTTGTTGCACAGGATGTCGATGTCGCCCAGCGCCGCCGTGACGGCGCCGAAGGCCGACTTCATCTGAGCCTCATCACCGACGTCGGCCGAGGCGGCGATGGCGCGCACGCCCAGCTTGGCCGTCTCGTCCGCCGCCGCCTTGGCGCCGGCGGCGTTGCGGTCGACGATGCCGATGTCGGCGCCTTCGGCCGCCAGCGCGCCCACGATCGCCCGCCCGATCCCGCTCGCCCCGCCGGTGACGAGCGCCACTTTGCCGCTCAGCTTGCCCATGGTCGTGATCCTTTCATGTTGTGGGTGACGTTAGCTCGATCCGTCGCGTCTTCGCTGGGAGCGCGCCACTCCATGGCGCATCTTCCTTGTCGACGTCCCATGAGCGCCACTGGAGTGGCGCGCTCCCAGCAATGAGGCGCGCTTTAGTTCCCATCTGCGCCGATGCTGAGCAGCCGGCTCGACTCGCGCTGGAAGCGGGCGAAATGGTCGACCGTGCGGTCGAGGGCGGCGACGCGGTCGTGGTGGAAGCAGCTGACATAGTGCGCGGGCCCGACGGCGGTCGGCGGCGGGCGCGTCGTGCGGCATTGCTCGCCGACGAACGGGCAGCGGCCGGCCAGCGAGCAACCGGGCGGGAGGTCGATCGGACTGGGAATCTCGCCCTCGAGCGTGACGGCGCTGACGCGCTTGAGCTTGGGGTCGGGCAGCAGCACGGAGGCGAGCAGGCCGACCGAATACGGGTGCAGCGGCCGGGCGAACAGAGCCTCGGCCTCGGCCTGCTCGACGATGGCGCCGAGATAGAGCACGGCGACGCGATGGCTGAGGAAGCGCACGGTGCTGAGGTCGTGCGAGATGAAGAGATAGGCGGTGCCGAGCTCGCGCTGCAAGCGGATCAGCAGGTCGACGATCTCGGCGCGCGCCGTCGGGTCGAGCGCCGAGGTCGGCTCGTCGAGCACGATCAGCTCGGGGCGGGTGATGACGGCGCGGCCGATGCCGACCCTCTGCTGCTGCCCGGCGCTGAGCTCGGCCGGGAACTGGTCGAGGGTGCGTTCGGCGAGGCCCAGGCGGCCGGCCACCTCGCGCACCCGGCGCTCGCGCTCGGCGCGCGGCAGGCCGAGGTAGCGCAGCGGCTCGCCCAGCGTCTCGCCGATGCGCATACGCGGGTCGAGCGACTCGGCCGGCTCCTGGAAGACGAGCTGGATGCGGCCGCGCAGCTCCCTGGAGCGGATGTCGCGGCCGCGCCCCATCGGTTTGCCGTCGAACCAGATGCCGCCGGCCGTGGGATCGATCAGGCCCATGACGCAGCGGCCGATCGTGGTCTTGCCGGAGCCCGATTCGCCGACCAGCGCCAGGGTCTCGCCGCGTGCGATGGAAAAGTCGACGCCGTTGACCGCCTGGACCGTCTTGCGCGAACCGCTGAGCGGGAAGCGCTTGACGAGGTTCTGGACTTCCAGCAGCACGCTCATGTCACGCCCTCGGCGGCCACGCTCTCGTCGACCGGGAAATGGCAGCGCACGAAACGGCCGCCGGCCAGCGGCCGCGATGCGGGCGCCTCGGCCAGGCAGCGCTCGCGCCGACGCACGCAGCGCGACGCGAAGGCGCAGCCGCCGGCCGGCAGGGCATCGTCGGCGGCGTCGGGCAGGCGGGTCCAGCGCGCACGCAGCTCGGGGCTGTGGGAGAAGGCGGCCAGCAGGGTGATGCTGTAGGGATGGGCCGGCCGCTCGAAGAACGTCGCGGTCGGCGCCAGCTCGACGATCTCGCCTGCATAGAGGACGGCGATGCGCGAGCAGAAATGCGCCGTGATGGCGATGTCGCGGGTGATGAACAGCGCCGACGCGCCGTTCTCGCCGACCATGCGCTTCAGTAGATCTAGAACCTGGGTCTGCACGGTGACGTCGAGCCCGCTGGTGGCGTCGTCGGAGATCACCAGCTTGGGCGAGCAGGAAAGCGCGATGGCGATCACGACGCGCTGCGCCATGCCGCCGCTCAGCTCGTGCGGAAAGGCGCCGAACCGCCGCTCGGCGTCGGGAATGCGCACGGCGCGCAGCATGTCGAGCGCCCGTCGGTCGGCCTCGGCCCGGCGGACGCCAAGATGGTAATAAATGACATTCGAGATCTGGCGGCCGACCGGCAGGACCGGGTTGAGTTCGGCGCCCATCGCCAGCTCGCGGCCCAGGACCGATCGGCGCGCCTCGTCGTCGAGACGCGCCATGTCGCGGCCGTCGAACAGGACGCTGCCGCGCTCGATGACGCCAGGCGGCAGCACCAGCCCCATGGCGGCGCGAGCCAAGGTCGTCTTGCCCGATCCCGATTCGCCCACCAGGCCAATGAACTCGCCGGGCGCGATGCTGAGGTCGACGCCCTTCAGCGCCCGCACCGGCTCGGACCGGTAGGCGGGGAAGCTCACCCACAGATCGGAGATCTCGAGGATCCTGGTTGCGTCCATCGCCGGCTCAGCCCCGCAGCCGCGGATCGAGGGCAAAATAGATCAGGTCGACGACCAAGTAGATCACCAGCGACAGGACGGCCGAGAAGAGGACGAATCCCAGGACCGGATTGAGGTCGGCATTGAGCACGCCCTGGACGGCGTACTGGCCCGCACCACCCCACGAAAACACGATCTCGACCAGCACGGCGCCGCCGATCAGGAAGCCGTACAGCACGCTGATGATGGTGACGACGGAGGGCAGGGCGGCCCGCACGGCCTGGCGCAGCACCAGGCGGTGCGGCAGGCCGCACATCTCGGCGTAGCGCACGAAGTCGGACGACAGGGTCCGCTCGGTCATCGACTGCGTCATCTTCAGGATCGGCCCGGCATTGATGACGCCCAGAGTCAGGACCGGCAGCGCGAGGTGGCCGAGCG
>WNFD01007876.1_pt1 | contig 10515 bp, 13 predicted proteins | sample 5400491 | NCBI WGS metagenome assembly WNFD01 (sample SAMN13153343, study PRJNA577476) | soil metagenome | isolation source: 120 cm saprolite under Douglas fir tree site 2 hole 2 replicate 2 | place: USA:California | collected 2015-04-18 | reverse complement strand
ATCGGATACTGGATCGGACGGAAGGCGGGGCCGGCTCTGTACAGACGAGAAGAGTCGTTCTTTTTCCGCCGCAGCCACCTGCAACGAGCGCACGATTTTTATGAGAAGTACGGCGGGCGGGCCGTGATTTTTGCGCGCTTTGTGCCGATTATCCGGACGTTCTGCCCACCAGTGGCGGGGGCTGCGCACATGCCATACGCGCGCTATTTGATGTTCGACATTGTCGGCGGCGGGTTTTGGGTTGGGGCGATGATTTTGGGCGGTTACTTCCTGGGGAGGTCAGTACCAAATATCGGTGAGCGCATCCATTACGTGATTGCGGTGATAGTGGTGGTGTCGGTGCTCCCGGTGGTGATCAGCATCATGCGGGCGCGACGCGCGGTTACTCGCGGTGAGGCCAGGTAGGCGTGGCGGCTCGGAAGGTTCGCGCCATCATTTTCGATATCGGACGCGTGCTGATCCGCATCGATGTTGCCCGCGCCATGAAGGGCATGGCTTCCGGAACGTCGCTGTCACCGGAGGAACTCTGGTTGGCCATCGCAAAGGATCCGCGCTGGACGGATTGGCAGGAAGGCCGCATCTCGGCACGCGATTGGCATCTGCATGTGAAGCAGCGCTTTGGCGGGCCGGCAACGTTTGAGCGGTTCGCTGAAGCGTGGAACCTGGCGCTGGATCCTGAGCCGATACTCAGCAACGAACTGTTCGAGAAACTGTCGAAGAATTATCGATTAGCGCTGCTGTCCAACACTGACCCGATACACGTGGCGTACATGGAGTCGCGCTACGATTTTTTCTCCCATTTTCCAGTCCGCATTTATTCCTGCGCAATAGGGGCAGCAAAGCCGAATCCCCTGATTTACAAGGAGGCGCTGCGGGCTTGCCGGGTTCGGGCGGAGGAAGCCGTATACGTCGACGACATTGCAGCCTATGCGGAGGCGGCACAGCGGCTTGGCATGGCGGGCATCCAATTCCAATCTTCTAAGCAACTTGCATTGGCGTTTCAGGAGCTGGGCTTGGAGACCTGAAAAACCTGCAGTGTCAGTTTTTCCACGGCCGGGCGCGTTAAGTGCGTAATCTTTCCCAGGACTAGTACGCCGCGCCTGTCCTCTCGGTCTGCTGTCCTGCCTTACCAAGACCCATACCTTCATTCACTTACGAAGGCCGACGTTCCAATCGGGCCAGTGGGGGCGTTTGGCGCAAGGCATGCACTTACCTGTTCCAAGGGCCAGTACTCAAAACGAAGTTTCGCCCCACAGGGGTGAAGGAGAAAAGATTGTCTATGTCCGACGAACACATTATTGAAACTAGGGAAACACCAGCGTGGCAGCTTCCCGCGATCGTAGTGCTGGGACTTATTGCGGTGGGCGGCTTGTGGTTTGGCTGGAACGCTTCTTCCAAGCTCGATGCAACCCAGCAATCAGTGGCAACGCAGCTTAAGGCGACACAGCAGGCAGTCCAGCAGGACGTCTCGTCATTGAAAGACCGGCTGGCGCAGGATGAGAAGGCCAACACGGATCTGCAGGGCGACCTCAATGTGGTGACCAAAAAGCTCAAGATTACGCAAGGGCAGTTGAAGACTGCTCGCGCGGAAGCGGCCAAGCTCAACGACGAAACCACCCAGAAGCTGACTGCGCTGGATACCTCGGTCAAGGGGGAACTCGCGACGAAGGCCTCCTCAGATGATCTCAAGAACGTGGACACCAAGGTTGGCGGCGTTCGCACCGACCTGGATACCACGCGCGAAGACCTGAAGATGGCGCGCAGCGAGATGGGGACCCTGATCGCGCGCAATCATGACGAAATCGACCAACTCCGCCGGCTGGGCGAGCGCGATTACGTTGAATTCACCATCGCTGGAAAGAACAGACCACAGAAGATCGGAAATGTAACCGTGGAGCTGAAGGGCATCAACCAGAAGCGCAACCAGTACAGCGTTGTCATGACGGTGGAAGACAAGCGTTTTGAAAAAAGGAACCGCGCGTTGAATGAGCCGGTCTTCTTCTACACTTCCGGCACTCGTTTGCCTGAAGAGCTGGTGATCAATAAGGTCGGCAAGGACCAAGTCAGCGGCTACGTAAGCATTCCGAAGGCGAATACACAACAGTCGGCGTCGACGAAATCGACTTCCGGTAGATAAACACAGAGAGAGCCCGGCCCAATATGGCTCGGGCGCAAAGGCGGGCAGCTTCGGCTGCCCGCCTTTTTTTTGTGAAGCAAGCGGCCGCGGAAAGTCCGCTACAATGTCTTGGCTGCACGGAGCCGCCTTGCTTCAGACACCCGCGATCGTCTTCTGCGATGTTGATGCCCTGGTGCCGGTGCAAGGGAAGATGGCGCCAGGATTCGACGAATTCAGCGCAGGGCTGGAACACGCGGCCATCCCGATCATCTGGGTTACCTCCCGCACCCGCCTGCAGATTGACGATCCGCGCCGAAAGCTTGGCCATAACCACCCATTCATCGCGGAAGGAGGCTGCGGCGTCTACCTTCCGGAGGGCTATTTCCACTTGCGCCCGCCGAAGACCGTGCGCCTTGGCCGTTTCACGTGTTTGCCGATTGCGGAGCCGCAGCCAGCCGCAACTGAGGCTTTGGATGAGCTGTCCGCGGAAACCGGCGTTGCGGTGGTGCCGCTGCGGTCTCTGTCTCCTCGGGAATTGGCGCAAAACTCCGGCCTGCCGGCGCAGCAGGCGGAATTGACGCGTCACCGTGACTTCGACGAGCTCTTTTTCTTTGCTGGCGCCGCAGAGGCCGAAGTGAGGCGTTTCACTGCGGAGAGCGCCAATCGGCATTGGCAGTTGCGTCAGCGCGGTGTCTTACGGTCGCTCGCGGTTGGAGCAAACCTGAAACAGTGCGTGCGCGAGCTTTCCAAGCTGTACACCCGGGCTTTGCGCTCGCAGCCCAGGATTGTGGGGATTGCCTGCGAAGACAACGCCTCAGAACTTCTGGACGCTTGCGATCGCGGCTTTCTGCTGGTGGATCGCACCACCTCAGCCGACGATTCCAATGCCACAAGGGAACGCCTACCCGCGCGATTTCGAGAGCTTGAGCTCGGCTCGGCGGACATTTGGGAGCGGATTACTGAGGCCTTGAGCGGCAAGCACTGAGTGTCATCGGAAAAAATATATCGTTGAATCGCCTGTCTTGCACAAGGTGAGTTGTGAAGACCACGGCGAATTTTGCGCCGATGCTCGCAAGTTGTTGATTCTCGAAGACGATACCCACGCCTTGGTGCGTGACGGACTGGCCCTTTAGTTGCCCATGTTATAGCGCGACGCCGCGTCGCGTCCGCCGGCAGGCTCTCGCGTGGGACCCACAGAGTAGCGGCCGAGTACTAGGAGACCTCTTACCATGGCTTGGATCGCGCGCTGCCTTCACATCCCTGCTTCAGAGACACAAAAAACTTTTGTTATTGCTGCCTGTGTCGTCGCGATGAGCATCATGGCCGTGGGGCTTGTTTGGCAAGCCGAAATTATCGCGCACCAGCGGGAAGCTATCCGCTGGCTCGAAGCTGCAAAGGTCGGCGGCTGAGGTTCTGAAGATTCCGACCTGCCCGATCATCGAACGCATTCGATTCCGGCTAACCCGAACCAGGGTCACTTCGGTGGCCTGTGACAATCGTCGTGTGTCTTCCGAGACTCCTACACTTTCCGCGGTCAGTATGATTCAATACACCCGCGGTGGAAATCAACCCGGGGAGTTTCCGCGATGAAACAAATCGTCAGTGTATTGCTGTTGGTTCTGGCGCCGGCAGTGCTTGCCGCGCCGCGGCAGACTACGCCCGCTGAACCTGTTCCGCAAGCCAACAGCGATGGTGCGCATTCCAATTCCAGCAAAGCCGCTTCACACAACCGCCGCGTTCGCAAGCATCGCGCCGGTAACCACCATCACCGCCCTCGCATGACGCCGAAGAGCCACAATTCGTAAAATGAAATGGGGAGCCTGACGGCTCCCCATTTTTCGTTTGCTGTGTCGTCTCGGAAGCGACGCTGACTGCGCGCATGTTTTCGGGCGACGCGCACCGCAAGAGCGGTGTGTTCAGCTTTGGTTCAGCTCTAAGCCCGGTGGAGTCATGCTCCCTCCAGAGCCCGTTGAGCTCACGCCTCTGATTTACTCCTGCGAAGCCCGAAGTGCAAGCGAATAGATGGAGAAATGCAAAGGCGGGTCAAACCGCGGTCGAGAAAGCATTCCCAGCTACTTGATAAACAGCGATTCACGAAGCTGGTCGCGCCCGACAAATGATTTCATGGTTCGGTAGCGGCCGAAGAGATCCTGAATCTCACGATTTTGATAGACGCGCTGCGCTGGGCACAGCACGGGCGAGGAGATTACTTGCAGCGTAGTCGAATCCGCGACCCGATAACGCTGGAAACCTTCCGGCTTCTTGCTGTGAAACATCGCGAAAACTACGCCGCCCGGCCTCAGCAGTTCCGTCAGATTTGCGACCATTTGCTTCGCTACCACCGGTTCGAGGTAGTCGAGCAAGTCCCAGAGCAGGATAGCGTCGAATGAAGAGTTTGGGTATTGCAGGTTGGCCTCGAGGAAACGTACGGCGCGAGCCGAGGGCGTGACATCCAAGGTGTGCTGCGCCGCGCGTCCAGCTGCTTCGCGCAGTTTTCCTTCCTCCTCCACCAGAAACTCCTTCCATGCACGGAGAAGGTCCTCAGAGGAAACGCGAAACCCGCGCTCGATGAAGAAACTCAGCGTGGTTTGCCAGGCCGGGCCGAGGTCCAAAAGGGCGCCGCGGCCGAGCCCCTCAAGGTTCCACAAAAATTCTTTCAGCCCGTTGGAAACGCGGTTGGATTCCCGCAGTTCCGGTGCTCGGCTTGCGCCCACCGCCCCGACAGGAGCAGGACTGTTGTTGCGCGGCCTGCCAGATCCACTCATCGTGTGGGGCACTTCCCGCCTGCTGCTCGCTCCCGCGCCTACGCCGATGCCTAACTTGTTGAGGAAGCTCATCAGTCTGCCGCCGATCCGGAGCTCACAGAAGTCACACCGCCTGTTGAGCTCCCAGCGGCGACGCCACGCGCCTCATCGCGCTTATCGATAGGCCTTCCGGTTTCGATTTCAACGCGGCCGCGCAGCACGGCGCCATCTTCAATCATCAGACGTTCCGTTTGCAGATCTCCGGCCACGTTCCCAGTGCTCCAAAGCTGAATCTTTTCGCGGCCTACGATTTTTCCGTCCACGCGCCCGCGCACGATCACTTCGCGCGCAAAAATGTCGGCCTTGACCTCACCATTGGGTCCGACAGTCAAGCTGCTGTCGTTGCTCAAAATCAGTTTCCCTTCGAAGTGGCCGTCGAGGAAGAGATCTTCGCTGCCGGTGACTTCCCCTTTGATGCGAATTCCCTGGCTGATGCAGGCGGATGCTTGAGAGGAAACAGGGAGGCCCGCACTCGCTTCGCGCGCGAGACTGCTGGGTGCGCCGGGCGCGCCTGTGGAAAATCCAGTCGCATTCTCCGGAACCGCTTGTGATTTAACGTCTTCTTTTTTCCACATGGGACACCTCGACGAAGAATTTTCACTCCAATAAGTCGCTCTTCGTCGGCTGGTAGGGAGTCGCGACTTGAAACGGTGAAGATAGTACAGCACTTAGCGCCTGTAAAGGAAAATTCTTAGCACCAAATCCGGGGTGTGACGTGGCGTGCTACACCACCGCTAGGGCGTTCCGTACGCCAGGTGCCACCATAACTTGTGATTTATCAGCAACGTCCGAGCCTCTGTGCTGCTCCCAAATCGCGACCACCATGGCCGCCATTTCTTGTACCAGCTCTTTGACGGATATTCGCTTTTCCCACCAGCGCTCGGGATCGAAGTTGTCATCGCGGGCACCCGTAACTCGGATTGTGATGTCCTCCGGAAATATGTGGGAAAGGATATAGCGAGCGCGCCGGGTGTGATAATTGGAGGTCACCACAATCACGCTGCGCCATTTCTTCTGCTTCGCCACTTGCGCCAGCGCTTTCGCTTCCTCCCGGGTGTTCTCGGCGTCGTGCGCTACGCGCAAAATTTTGTCTTTCGGCACGCCGCGCTCGATCAAATCATGTTCCATCAATTCCGCAATGCCGGCGTAAGGACGCAAGCGCCGGCCGCTAGCGACAACGATGGGTGCGAGACCTTGGCGGTAGACTTGCGAGGCCCGAGTCGCGCGGTCGGCATAAAAATTGTCATCACTGAGGACCAGGATCGCGTCCGAGTGCTCCAGGGTGTCTTCAACCACCCAGCCTTCGCCCACCAGGCGGAAAATCGGATGTCGGGCCAGATATAGAACGGCCAATACGAGCACCACCGCCACCAGCGTGACCAACGAGGCGAGTATTCCGCCCCTTTGGGACGGATCTACCCGCTGCCACCTGCGCATCCTCATGTATTAGGATCCAGCGCGCGGAGTTGCTCCGCAGCTTGCTCCGGCAACAACGCATTGAAGTAAACCTCTTTGATGCTGTACGACTTGCTGCGCTTTTCCAGGATCGGCAATATTTCGATGTGCCAGTGGAAATCGTCGGAGAGCGTTTTCCAGTAGCCCGCCAGCTCACCCTTCTTGCTAAGCGTGTTGGGCGCCGTATGCACCACAAGGTGATACGCCGGAGCGACTTTCTCCAGTCGGCGCAACACACGGCTTAGCAGCGCGGCGAGTTGCCGGCGATTGGAACCCGGACGGGGTTGTTCGAAAAGGTGATTGTGCCGGCGGTGTAGAACCCAAACTTCGTATGGCACGCGCGAGGAGTACGGGCACAACGCGTAGTAATCGCCCTGCACGTCGACAATACGCTTCCCTTGCTTTTCGTCTTGGCGCACTACGTCGCAGAAAATGCAGCGCTCCCGCTCGCGGAACCATTCGCTGGCGGAATTCAGCTCATACTTGACGCGCCGAGGGACGAAAATCGTAGCGGTAATCTGCGAATGCGCGTGCGACCACTCGTCGCCCGCCAGCAGCCCCTGGTTCTTGAACACGGCTACGTACTTGAAACGCGGATCTTTCTTTAAGTCGGCAATGCGCGAGGCCCACACCCACAGAACGCGCTCGATCTCTTCGTCGCTAAACTGCGACATCTTCTTGTCGTGCTGCGGTGTTTCCACCACGACCTCGTGCGCACCGATGGCGCCCATCTTGTCGTACATGCCCTCGGCGACCCGGCCGGCATCGCCCTCGATGCGGTACAGCGGGTCCGGATGCGCCAGCACGCGCACCTGCCAGACTCCCTCCGCAGGCCACGTTAGGATTGAAGGCCGCTTCTCCACGGTTCCGGGATCAAAGGGGCACGGCTGCGGAGAATCGCCTAGCGATTCGCGCTGACCTAGCACTACCCAGCTTTGTGTTATGGGATCTCGTCGAATTTCCATGCGGGATTCTTCAGCAAACGCGGCGCGACGCGCGCGGCGTCTCCGGGCTAAACTCCAAGGTACCACCCGCAGCCGTTAGAAAATCGTTCTGCCGCGCTTCTATTCGCATGTGCACGAGGGAGTAGTTTCTGTGCCGTCGCCGGAATTGTCAAGCAAGCGCGTGATATGCTCACGCGACATGGACACCGACGCCGGATTTATGGAGCAAGCGCTGGAGGAAGCGCGCGCGTCAGCGGCAGCAGGAGAAGTGCCCGTCGGCGCCATTTTAGTGCGCGAGGGCAAAATCATCGCACGCTCTGGTAATCGCACCATCCGCGATTGCGATCCCACGGCGCACTCCGAAATTGTGGTTTTGCGGGAAGCCTCCCGAGCCCTTGGCAATTATCGCCTCGCGGGGACCGCGCTGTACGTCACTGTGGAACCTTGTAGTATGTGCGCAGGGGCCATTATTCAGGCGCGAGTGCCTCGCCTGGTCTACGGTTGTGATGATCCTAAAGGAGGCGCCATTCGATCCTGCTTCGAGATCTTGACCCACCCGCGGCTGAACCATCAGGTCGAAGTGACGGCCGGCATCTTGGCAAGCGAATGCGCCGCCATCCTGCAATCTTTCTTCGCTGCCCGGCGCTAGACGCCGCCCAAATCGTGAGGCGAAGCCGCTCGCAGATGTACACTCACACGCGCTCAGTCAAGTCCCGCGCACTCACGCCCCGGGAGTACATTGCTGAGTGTGCGAAGCGTCTGCTACGATTACAGGAACAGCCGCGGAGAGGTGTCTGAGCGGTTGAAAGAGCTCGCCTCGAAAGCGAGTGTAGGGGGAACCCTACCGTGGGTTCAAATCCCACCCTCTCCGCCAGTTTTTCCATTTACGCAAATGCTTCGGGAGTGCGCCTGGGCTTTAGAAATGGCAGGAGGCGGCGCCGCGCTTTTCGAGGTAGCGCTGGTGGTAGTCCTCGGCTCGATAGAACGGGCCGGCTGGGGTGATTTCTGTGGCGATGGGCTTGCGGAAATTGCCGCTGGCTTGCAACGCGGCCTTAGATTTTTCCGCAACGGATTTTTGCTTCGGCGAATGGAAGAAGATTGCGGTGCGGTATTGCGAGCCGAAGTCGGGGCCCTGGCGGTTTACCTGCGTGGGGTCGTGCATTTGCCAGAAGGCGTCGAGCAACTGTTCGTAGCTCACCTTTGACGGGTCGAAAGTTACTTGTACGACTTCGGCGTGACCGGTTTCGTCGGTGCAGACGTCTTTGTACGTGGGATTTGCGGTGTGACCGCCGCTATAGCCTACCGCGGCATCGACCACTCCGGGAATGCGGCGAAATTCCGCTTCGATTCCCCAAAAGCATCCTGCTCCAAAGGTTGCGGTGTCGGTCATGGGCATCTCCTCTTGTCAGGTCCATTCTACTCGGATTTGTGCACACTATTCGATGCTGGAGACGCGGGCCGCGATTCGCCGATGTGGCGGTATTTGACGGGGCGCGGCGATTCGCGAGAGCATGGAAGTTTTGGAGAGCGCTGGAAGAATGGGCCTGGGGCTACAAGGTCGCGTCGCCATTGTGGCGCCCGCGAGCAAAGGGTTCTTTTCGTCGGCGGCGAAGCAACCTCTGGACGAGCTGCTGCTGTCCAATTCAGTGCGCACCGCAGTGGCTGGATTGGCGCGCACGCTTGCGAACGAATATGCACTGTTCGGCATTACTGTAAATAACTTTTGCCCAGGGTATACACGCACGGCCCGCCTCCACACTCTTGCGAAGAGTATTTCCACGCGCTCGGACGTCAAACCGGAGGAGGTCTTCGCGGACTGGGCTCGTGAGATTCCCGCAGGCCGAATCGGCACGCCCGAGGAGTTTGCCGCGGTGGTTGCATTCCCGGCTTCGCAACGCACCGGCTACGTAAACGGAAACTCCATTGCAGTGAATGGCGGGCTAGTGCGGAGTCTCCTCTAGCGCATGAGCAAATCCGAGCCCTGTTTTGATCTAACGGTGTTGCCAGGCTCCTTCGCGATGGTGCGTCTAGCGGCAGATGCGCCTTTGCCGCGATGGGCGACGCAAGGAGAATTCTTCTCGGTCACGCGGACTAGCGATGAGCTTTCGGTCCTCTGCGTTGCAGATCAGGTTCCGAGCGATGTTGCCAGGGAAACGGGATGGCGCGCGCTGAAAGTGAAGGGCCCGTTTGCTTTGTCGGAAATTGGTGTTTTGGCCGCGCTGGCGGTTCCGTTGGCTGAGGCGAAGGCAAGCCTGTTCGCCATTTCCACCTTCGATACGGACTATTTGCTGGTCAGCGAAAAGCAGCTACACGCCGCAATCGCAGCACTCAAAGGCGCCGGACACCGCGTCGAGGAGAGCAGCGCCTTGTCTTAACAGAATTGTCATGGAGAAAAAGGAATGATGATTGCATCGGGTCGAAACGCGAATCGAAGTCGCTGGGCGATTCTCGCGCTGGCCGCGGCTGCCGGCATGGCGGTTGCGTCCACGCACTTGCGGGCGGATGAACCGTACGCGCGCAATCGCGACTACGATTTGCAGCATTCCAGAATCGCGCTGCGGTTCGATCTGGAGCAGAAGAAGGTCATCGGGGACGTCACGCACACACTGGCGATTTTGCGCGATGGGACGGCGAAAGTCGCGTTCGATTCGGTTGGTTTGACCATCCAAAGTGTCACGGTAAACAAGGCGCCCGCGAAATTTGAAAGCACTGCTTCGAAACTTATTGTTCCGCTGCCCGCAGCCGCGCACAGCGGCGAAAAATTCGACGTGAACATTCGCTACGAAGGCAAGCCGGCCAAGGGCTTGTACTTCATTCTCCCGGACAAGGATTATCCCAACCGGCCCAAGCAGATTTGGACGCAGGGTGAATCGGAAGATACGCGCTACTACTTGCCCATTTATGACTACCCCAATGACCGGCTGACCACGGAAACGATTCTCACCGTGCCCGCTTCGTGGATCACGGTGGCGAACGGCAAGCTCATCAACGTTACCAAGGCCGGCGACGACATGAAGACGTGGACCTGGCGGGAGTCGCTGCCGAGTTCGACGTATCTGATCACCGTGGTTGCCGGAGAGTTCGACGAAGTGAAGCAAGCCTGGCATGGGCTGCCCGTTACCTATTACGCTCCGAAGGGACGCGGCGACCGCCTGCTGCCAAATTACGAGCGCACGCCCGCGATGATGGAAGTGTT
>WNFD01019750.1_pt1 | contig 10519 bp, 10 predicted proteins | sample 5400491 | NCBI WGS metagenome assembly WNFD01 (sample SAMN13153343, study PRJNA577476) | soil metagenome | isolation source: 120 cm saprolite under Douglas fir tree site 2 hole 2 replicate 2 | place: USA:California | collected 2015-04-18 | reverse complement strand
GATCGAGGGGATAAACAAATTCGGATTGAAAGTCGGCCACGAAGCGAGCGCGAGAATGTCGCCCGAATTCGGATCCATAATCACGATCGCGCCCCGCTTCGCTTTCGCTGCGAGCGCTTTCTCCGCCAGTTCCTGTAAATGCAGATCGAGCGTTGTAATAACGTTATATCCAGGGACAGGCGGCGCGGCGATTTTCTCGGACGTTTTGCGTCCATCCTTGTCGAAGGTCAGTTTGTATTGTCCGTGCTGGCCCTTCAGCATGTCGTTGAACGTTTGCTCGATTCCTTCGCGTCCTTCAGTTTCCGGCCAGAGCACTTCATGATTCTCGATAAATCCGTCAGGATTGCGGCCGGTTTTACCAGCATAACCAATGATCTGACCAGCGAGGCTTCCATTTGGATAAGTGCGCACATAAACGGGCCGCAACTTCATTGTGGCGGGCAACTCTTCTTTCAAATCGTCGCGCTCGGAGGTTGTTAGATTTTGCGCGATTTCAAAAGGGAGAACACCGCGATTGTGATAATGGCGCAGGATTAAATCATCCGAAATCTTGAGCTTTCGCCCGAGCAACTTTTCGGCTGTCTCGATTTTTTCGTGGGCAAAATTGAGGACCTGGGCGTCGGAAAAATCGAGCGGCGTCGGATACGTGATCGTTAGATTGTAACTCAGCTTATTTTGCGCGAGCGGTTCGCCATTGCGGTCCGTGATCTGGCCGCGCGGCGCTGGAATATCGAGCACGTAAGTCCGCGCCAGCTTTTGCGTTTCCCAGGTTGGTTTGATTTCTTCTTCGAAGGGCGTCGCTGTCGGTGCTGGCGATTCCTGCGCAAAGACACCGGCAGCCAACGTGAGCAGAAAAACAATCAAATACTTGCGCGATAGGCTCAAAGTTTCCTCGCTTCGTTCACTCGAGTTTCAATGTCGCTCCAGAAAGCGATGCACATCCTCAGCCAGCTTTCGCCCGATGCCGTCGGTTGCTGCAATTTCTTCCACGCTCGCTTTGCGCAACCGCTGGACCGATCCGAATTTTTTGAGCAAAATATTTTTGCGGTTCTGACTGACGCCAGGGCAATCGTCGAGAATACTTTCGCCAATGCGCTTTTTCATGAGCAATTGATGATAGGTGTTGGCGAAGCGATGTGCTTCATCGCGGATTCGTTGCAGCAAACGCAACGCACCGGAATCCGGCGGCAATTGCAACGGCAGGGCCCGGCCTGGACGATAAATTTCCTCAAATTCCTTGGCCAATCCAATGATGGGCACATCGTACAGTCCGAGCCGCTGCAACTCGCGGCACGCGGAAGAAAGCTGGCCCTTCCCGCCATCGACGATAATCAGATCGGGAAGGCGGACGAACGTAGTTGATGGTTGATGGTTGATGGTTGATCGACGCGCGACTGCTTCACCGGCATTCTCCTGCGAAAACTCGGCCGCATCAGGATTCGCGTCGCGTGCTTCGAGCAACACCCGCGAATAACGTCGCCTAACGACTTCAGCCATGCTCGCGAAATCGTCCTGTCCTGCAACGGTGCGAATCCGATAACGACGATAATAATTCTTGTCGGGGACACCGTCGCGAAAACAAACCATCGAGGCGACGACGTGCGTGGTCGAGATGTTCGAAATATCGAAACATTCCATCACGAACGGAATACGCGGCAGCTGCAGCGCCTCGGCCAGAGCGCGCACATCGCTCATCGGATCAATCGAAGTGGGAAGAGTGCCGCGTGTGAAACGCCGTGTGGTCTTGGTTGTCTGACGCAAATCTTCAATCATGTTGCGCAGTTCAGCTGCCTTCTCAAAATCCATTTTGTCCGCCGCTTTTTGCATCTCGTCTTCCAGCGCGTGGATCATTTCGCGGGAACGTCCTTCAAGAAAATCACATGCTTGCATGACGCGCTCGCGATACTGCTGGGCGGAGATTTCACCGAGGCGCATCGGCACCTGATAAGTCGACGATTTTAATTCACGTTTGCTCGGTGCGCCGCGGCCAAAAGTGAGCACGCCAAATTTCTTGCGCATGAAGCTGAGCGTCTGCCGTAACGCGCCAGCATGGGCGTAAGGCCCGAAATAACGCGCCCCATCATCTTTCTTGAATCGGGCGAGCCGGAAGCGCGGCCATTCTTCTATTAAATCCACTTTCACGACGAGAAACCGCTTATCATCGCGAAACGAAATGTTGTAGCGTGGCCGATATTCCTTGATCAGTTTGCCTTCGAGCAGCACCGACTCCGCTTCGCTTCTCACGGTGTAGGTTTCGAAATCCCAAACACTATCCAGCATCGCGCGCGTTTTCAGATCAGCGACTGCCAGTTTGGAGGGCAAAAAATAGGAGCTCACGCGCTTGCGCAGATCGCGCGCTTTACCGACGTAGATGACGCGATTGAAGCGGTCGCGCATGAGATAAACACCGGGCTTGTGCGGTACATCGTGGATTTTCTTGCTCAAATCCGGTTTTTGTTTCGCCGATAACTCCATTGATGCGGCGGTAATCTACGCGCCGCGCGCAAAATCGACAACGTGGTGGATCGAGCGCTCCACGCTCGATGTTAAATCATGGCAGCGAAGCCACTGACATCGCATTGTGCTCGGAGAGCGCGATCCACTTCAGCGCGAATTACAAAGCGCGCCGCGGCAAGGCGGAGTGAATCATCATCAGCTCGGTTACGTTTTCCGGAGTCAATAAACCGACCAGCCGCTTCATCCCATCGAGCACCGGCAGCGCTGGGCAATTGTTCTCCTGCATGATGCGGAATGCTTCGTCGAATCGCGTGCCGGTCGTGACGGTCGGAATATTGCGCCGCATCACATCACTGACGCGAATGTTGACATTGCCCCTGCGCAACGCGCCAATCAAATCGTGGCGCGTAAGCACGCCCGCAACATTTCCGTTCTCGTCCACCACGGGAAAATCGTGCTGCGACGTGGCGAGCAACGCATCGATCGCATCCTGGAGCGTGGCCTTTTCCGCCAACGACTGAAACTCGCGTACCATCGCGCTTGAGACTGGCAGCCCGCGCGAGACATCTTTCATCTGTGCGAGCGCTGCTTCCTGGGACGCGCCGATGTAAATAAACAGCGCGATGAATAGAAGCAGCGGATTGCCAAACAATCCAATGAAGCCAAAGACGAACGCGAATGCCTGTCCGATCGTCGCTGCTGTCTGCGTCGCGCGCGCGTAACTCATCCGCATGGCGAGCAACGCGCGCAGGACACGGCCGCCGTCCATCGGAAATGCCGGCAGCAGATTGAACATGACCAGACCTACATTGACCGCGAACAAGTTCGCGAGGAGATCGCCGCGCTCGACGGTCGCGGTGTCGAACGCGCCGCGCGTCCCGATCGCGATATAAAGGCAAAACGCGATGATCACATTCACCAGCGGACCGGCGATGGCGATGATCAACTCTTGCTTCGGCTCCTCCGGCATCCGCTCCAAGCGCGCTACACCGCCAATCGGCAGCAGTGTGATGCCACCCGATCAGGAGCAGAAACGTGACGTGGATCCGCAACTGGATTCCCGCGATGCGCAGAATTGGAAGCGACCAGCTCACGACAACTAATCTGCTCTCTAATGGATCGCGCGCCAGGACTGTCAAGTCCGCGCGAAGCTGGATCGGCCGTTCCGCGGGCGATGTTGAAAATAAGTGCGGCTTCGCCGCCAAATTCGACATCGAGCAAGGGACTGCTCGATCCATCTCTGCCAACGCGAAACAGCTTTATGCCGCTCGCGTTTACCCGAGAGTTGAGCGACATGGAAGTTGTCGATGTTGCGATCGTCGGCGGCGGACCAGCGGGCGCGAGTTGCGCGGCCTTTTGCGTGCAAGCAGGTCTGCAAACATTGCTGCTCGAGCGGGAAAAGTTTCCGCGCGAGAAAGTGTGCGGTGACTGTTTGAATCCGTCGTGCTGGCCGGTTTTGCGACGGCTCGGTGTGGAGGATCGTGTGCGCGTTTTGCCGCATGGAAAACTGCGCGCGGTTGAATTCATCGGAATCGATCGTGCAACGGTTTCGATCTCGTTGCCAGACGACGCCGAGATTGCGGTGAAGCGAAGTGTTTTCGATGATCTGTTGATGTCGCGGGCACGTGAAGTTGGCGCGGAAATTCGGCAGAGCTCCACCGTGACAGAGTTAAGCCTAACGAGTAATTGGACGATTGTTGCCAGCGAGAAAATTTTCGAAGCGCGCGTGCTGGTTGCGGCAGACGGCAGAAACTCAACCATCGCACGTTTGTGCAATTTGCTGCCGCGCATTGGTAAGGAACGGGTCGCCTTGCAAAGTCACATTCCACTGCCCGCGAATTTTGGCGATCGCGTCGTCCTTCAATTTTTGCGCGAAGGTTACTCCGGGCAGGCCCCAGTAAACGAAACCGAATTGAATGTTTGTCTCGTCGGTCGGCCGGGTTCGATTCCGGCTTTGAAAGTGTGGGCGGAAAAACATTTCGCCGTTCCGCGCGAACATGTGTGGCGAACGATCACGCCGTTAACGCGCGCGCCGTTGATGCCCGCTCACGACAATTTGTTTTTCATCGGCGACGCCGCGCGTGTAGTGGAGCCATTCACCGGTGAAGGAATTTACTACGCGCTGCGCTCGGCCGAACTCGCCGCGAATGCAATTGCAAAACTCGTGCGCGCTCAAGATCGACAATCGAGTTTGCGTGAGTTCGTGCGTGCACATGCGGCGATGTATCGCGGGCGTCTCTGGATCAATCAGCTCGCACGCGCCGCGGTTTTGTCGCCGCGTATCGCCTCACTCTTCGTCCACGCGGCGCGAATTCAGCCGGCGATCTTACGACTGTTAACGGCGAAAATAACACAGACGTTGTAGCTGCCGCCGTCTCTGGCGGCAGAATTTATGGTGTGGCATTCTGCCGCTGAGGATAGCGACAGCTACAACGACTGCCGGCACGCCTTCACAGTATTCGACATCAACATCGCGATCGTCATCGGGCCAACGCCGCCGGGAACGGGCGTAATCGCGGCCGCTTTCGGCGCAACTTCATCGAACGCAACATCACCGACGAGCCGATAGCCGCGCTCGTTCGTTTGGTCGTCGACACGGTTAATGCCGACATCGATTACGACAGCTCCTTCACGCACGTGCTCTTGCCTAACGAATTGAGCCTGACCGATGGCGGCGATCAAAATATCGGCCGAGCGCGTGATCTTTGCCAGATTGCGGCTGCGCGAATGGACGACTGTGACCGTCGCGTTTCCACCGGTCCCTTTTTGCATGAGCAGCAGCGCGACGGGTTTACCGACGATCATGCTGCGGCCGAGCACGACAACATGCGCGCCCGCAATTTCAATTCCGCTTTCAATTAACAAACGCTGGCAACCCAGCGGTGTGCAGGGAACAAAGCCAGTCGGATCAGCGAGCACCAGCTTGGCGACGTTCGCAGGATGAAAACCATCAACGTCCTTCGCCGGATCGAATGTGCACACGATGGTAGCTTCGTCGATCTGCTTGGGCAGCGGGGATTGAACAAGAATACCGTGGATCGCCGGATCGCGATTGAGTTCTTCGACACGCGCGAGCAGTTCGTTTTGCGTGGTCATTTCGGGCAGTTCGAGTTTCACTGAATGCAAGCCGAGCTCGCGACACATCTTGTCCTTCGCTCGCACGTAAGCGCGCGAAGCAGGATTATCGCCGACGAGGACAACGGCCAGACCGGGCGTGGCGCCGCGCGCTTTTAATTGCGCAATTTCGCCGCGCAATTGCGCATAAACTTTTTCTGCGACCGCACGGCCGTCGATTAGTTTCGTCATCGGCGTTCCACTAACTGCATTAGCGTTTCCTGCAACCGAACGCGTTCGCGCTCGAACTCGGCGTCAGTCGAGGTTTGCGCGACGCGATGCGGCCTCCCGATGATGACGCGGACTTTGGAAAATGGTCGCGGCAAAATAAATCGGTCCCAACTTTTCAATCGCCAGCAGCTCGAGTATTCCATGTTGATCGGCACGATTAGCGCGCCGGATTTCTGCGCGAGAAAAATGATGCCGGCTCCGAGTTCATAAACCGGACCGCGCGGGCCGTCCGGCGTCATCACGACATCGCGGCCGGAGGTGATCACTTCAGCGAGTTGCAACATGGCCGTCGCTCCTTTGCAGGAACTCGAACCGCGCACCGTGTCATAACCAAAACGTTGCACCAAATCAGCGAGCAATGCGCCATCGCGGCTTGCGCTGATCAGGGCCGCGCCGCGGCGCTCCGGAAAAAAGCGCTGCAGGACGGAAGGGAGAAGGAGTAGCCGATTGTGCCAAAGCACGCCGATGAAATGTTCGGTCAATGGCCGTGCTTGAATCCCGCCGCGGTCGTCGAGTTCAAAACAAATTGTGCGGGTCCAAAGTTGCAGGAGGCGAAAGCCGAAGGCGATCAACCATCGCGCGAGCGGGCCTTCGATTTTCAATTTTGTGCGCGGGAGTTTTTTTGATCCGGCCAACGAAAAGCGCGCGAATTCGGCAGGCCGATTTGATCGAGAATGCGCCAGACAACGGTGTCAACCACTGCTTCGAGCGAAGCTGGCCGGCTGTAAAAGGAAGGAATCGCGGGCAGGATGACCGCGCCCGCCTCGAGCAGTGTGACGACATTGCGCGCGTGGATCAAATTCCACGGCGTTTCGCGCGGGACGAGCACGAGCTTGCGGCGTTCTTTCAAAAAAACATCCGCCGCTCGGAGAAGCGCGCTGTCGCTCGAACCGGAAGCGATACGGCCAAGAGTTGCCATGGAACAAGGCACAACCACCATCGCATCGAAACGCGCCGAACCGCTAACGAATGGAACGTTAAGATCGTTCTCAAGATGCTGCGCGATTCCGTCCGGAACTTTGAAATCGTTCGTCTCCTGCACGGCGACTTGTTTGGCGTGTGCGCTCATGACGAGATGAACTTCATGTTCACGCGCATCGATCTGCTCCAGCAGTCGCTGCAGATAAATCGTTCCGCTGGCCCCGGTCGCGGCGATCACGAGTTTCACTGCGCCTAACCAACCACAAGTCGCGCTCGCACTCTAGAAGTTAAACAGGACGGCTTGACTTTCGTTTGAATTCGAGCGCCAACCGGGGCAATAAGATAGGCGATGGTCAAGAAGCTCTTACACACTCGTTATCGCGTAACCGATCTGGAGAAGACGGTTTCTTTTTATAAAGACGTGCTCGGTTTGAAAGAAATCCGACGGCATACTTCCGGCCGCGGGTCGCAGTTGGTCTTTTTGAAGGCGCCGGGTAGTGAGGAAGAAATCGAGCTCTGTAAATTCGACCAGAGCGGACCGGTCATCGTCGGGCCCGACCTGACGCATCTCGCTTTCGAGGTAGACGACTTGCAGAAATTTGCGGAGGAAGCGAAAGCGAAGGGCTACCCGCTCTCGGATGGACCGCATCCAAATGGTCGCGGGGGCGCGATCGCATTCATCGATGCGCCGGAGGGATACGAAATCGAATTGATCCAGCGCGCGCCCGGCGGATGATCTGTGGCATTCGCCCAGCTTCTTGCGAGCGGTGTCAATTTGTTAGAAAATTTTTGCGATGAAATTTCGGTCTGGCCGGAAAGTGACGCGATGCGCCGCGTTTTTGCTCGCGCTCGTTTTCTGTAGCGCAGTTTACGCGCAGGCCGACGTGCCAGCGACGCGCGCCGCCTCTGTGCTCGTGGTCGATGCGCGCACCGGCGACGTTCTCTACGAAAAAAATGCCGATCAGCAGCGCGCGGCCGCCAGCACGCAAAAATTACTCACCGCGCTCGTCGTGGCTGACCATGGTTTTCTTGATCAGCGCGTGGTGGTGCAGCCGATCGATACCATGGCCGAGCCGGTGAAGCTCAACATTAAGGCGGGAGAAACTTATCAGCGGATCGATTTGCTGCGCGCGTTACTCGTGAAAAGCCCGAACGATGTCGCGCGATGTCTGGCGCGCGACAACGCGGGCAGCGTGGAGGCTTTCGCCGAAGCGATGAATCAAAAAGCGCGGCAGCTCGGCGCGACGCACTCGCATTTCGTGAATCCAAACGGGCTGCCAATGCCCGGGCAATATTCCACCGCGCGCGATCTGTCGATTATTGCGCGGGCGGCCTACGCGAATCCCACGATTCGGTCCATCGTTTGTCTACCGCAATTGGTGTTTCGTTATGCCAATGGCCGCACACGCGAACTTGAAAACACAAACAAGGTTTTGAAACGCCTGCCGTATTGTAACGGAATGAAGACCGGCTACACGGAGGCAGCTGGGCATTGTTTGATCGCGAGCGGCGCGCGACCTGGACGTGACGTCATTGTCGTCGTACTCGGCGACGGCAAAGCTCGTGTCTGGCAGGACGCATCGGCATTGCTTTCTTGGGCGTTGTGGATGTAAAGCGGCTCGATCGATGCGATGAGCAACCTTTTTCAGGAGCAATTGCAAGCGCTCCGTGCCAGATCGCTCTATCGGAAGTTGCGCGAAATCGGCAGTGCACAGGGCGCGGAAGTACAGATTGTCGGGCGGACGCTGATCAACTTTTCCTCAAATGATTACCTCGGCCTGGCGAAAAATCCGCGATTGCGCGAAGCCGCGACGGAAGCGATCGCGGAATTCGGTGTCGGCGCGGGCGCATCGCGCTTGATCAGCGGAACGCAATCGCCACATGTGCGACTCGAAGGCGCACTTGCGAAGTGGAAAGGCACGCCAGCCGCGCTTTGTTTCAGCAGCGGCTACGCCGCGGCCGTCGGCACCATCCCGGCAATTGTGGCAAAGAACGACGTCGTGTTGCTCGACAAATTATGTCACGCTTCACTCCTCGATGGCGCGAAACTGAGCGGCGCGACCTTGCGAGTTTTTCCGCACAACCATCTCGGGAAACTGGAAAGCCATTTGGATTGGGCGCGACGCGAACATCCCGATAGTCGCGTCTTGATTGTCACCGAATCGGTTTTCTCGATGGACGGCGATCGCGTGCCGCTTCGCGAGCTAGTCGAAATGAAAAAACGTTTTGGCGCTTTGCTGCTGCTCGATGAAGCGCACGCGCTGGGTGTGATCGGTGCGAACGGCCGCGGACTCGCTGCGGAAGAAGCAGTCGCCCACAACGTCGAAATTCAGATGGGCACGTTAAGCAAAGCGCTTGGTGTGAGCGGCGGCTACATCTGCGGATCACGTAGTTTAATTGAGTGGCTGGTGAATCGCGCACGGCCGTTTATTTTTTCGACGGCGCCGCCACCGGCACTAGCGGCGGCAGCGCTTGCGGCGGTAGAGTTCCTTGCTTCTGATGAGGGCGAGAAACGGCGACAGTTGCTCTGGTCGCGAATCAAAACAGTGCGCGAATTTCTTCCTCCGTCACCTCAAGCACAAATAACGAAACGGGACCAGGGCAGCGCGATTCACCCGTGGATCATTGGCGACGAGCAAACCGCGCTCGATATGTCGCGCACTTTACAAAGCGAAAATTTTCTCGTCCCAGCGATTCGTTATCCGAGCGTCGCCAAGGGATCTGCTCGACTTCGCGTGACTGTTACAGCAGACCACGAGGACGCGCAGATTCGCGCGCTATGCGAAGCGATGGGCCGTTTGAACGTGTAGCTTTTCGCGGCGCCTATGGGGTACTCGAAGCTGCTGAAGTCCGCAGCAACGGCGACGGAACCAACGCCGGATTATGGCGCAAATCTGATGGTCCCTCGGCCGGAACGTCTTCAGGCCCTTCTGCCGGGGTCGCAGGTTCCGCAGCATTCGTGCTCGCGTATTGTGCGCGCATTCTCTCTTCGAGCGTGCCGCTTTTCGTCGTTTTCGTGCTTTGGCACGCCGACAGTAAGCCGAGAGCTAGCAAGCAAGTAGCAATTTTCGTCATCATATTTTTCGGGCTCCGTATCGTGGGAAAAAGTGGTTTCTACCGACGGTCTTTATAATTACTATATTCTGCGTCTCGGTGGCAAGAACGATTTTTGCTCCCTTTTTCCGCGACTGACTCATCGCTGCAAAAGCGCCGCCGCTTCATCGTGTAAAGCGCTCTAGAACCACTGCCAGCTTTTGCTTTGTCGCTTCTGGCCAGAGCTTACGGTCGGTCACGAGCGCGGAATCTAAAGCGGAGTGTTCCGGCCAATTCGCTTCCATCGGAATGCGCGGAATAACCTGAGGCAGAATTTTCTTCGCGGTTTCGGCATTAGCGATTAAGTGGCCAAAAACGGCTTCCGCTGAGACAGGCTCCTCCTCCACTTTCCAACAATCGTAGTCGGTCACCATCGCCATGGTGCCGAGCGCGATCTCAGCTTCGCGCGCGAGTTTGGCTTCGGGCAGATTGGTCATCCCAATGACATCGAAGCCATTTCGACGGTTGAGTTCCGATTCGGCGCGCGTGGAAAAAGCCGGGCCGTCCATATTGACGTAGGTGCCGCCGTTGTGGACGCTGATATTTAATTCGCGCGCCGCTTCCGCGAGCATGTTACGCATGTTCGTGCTAATCGGTTCGGCAAAGCTAATGTGGGCCGCGATCCCTTCGCCGAAGAAAGTATGTTCGCGGCGCTGACTGGTGCGATCGTAAAACTGCGATGGCAAAACGATATCGCGCGGCG
>WNFD01017912.1_pt1 | contig 10522 bp, 3 predicted proteins | sample 5400491 | NCBI WGS metagenome assembly WNFD01 (sample SAMN13153343, study PRJNA577476) | soil metagenome | isolation source: 120 cm saprolite under Douglas fir tree site 2 hole 2 replicate 2 | place: USA:California | collected 2015-04-18 | reverse complement strand
TGGCTGTGTTGTTGTGGGTCGTGCAGGTGCCTGCGGGATCGGTAAAGGTCAAAGGATAGGTGAACGTCCTGGGACTTGCGTCACCGGACGATACCGTACCCAGGGACCCTCCCAGCGAATCGGTCACTGTCACGCTGCCATCCACCACTGTGGTCGGAGTGCTGAAGTCAACGCCCGCCGTGCCGGTGGCGGTACCGCCATCGTCCCACACCGCCGTTGCCGTGTTGGTTCCCAGAGTGATAGTCGGCGCGCCGCTGTAGGTGCAGATGTAGGGCAGGTCCACGTGGCTGCCGCTGGGTACGGAGATTCCGGTCCCGCCGGTCACGCTGCAGGTTCCGCCATCGTCAATCGCATCCGTAACATTGACGTTGCCGATGTCAACAGGAGTGGGGTTGGATACTTTGATGTTGCCCGTGACCTGCCAGCCGGAATCGACGCCGCTGTCATGGGTCACGGTTACGGTGTAGTTGAAGGTTGCGCCGCTGCTGGTATCGATTTCGGTCTTATCCACATTCTTTTGGATTTGCCAGGTAAACGTGCGGGTAAAGGTCGGGCTGGCGTCCTTGGTAACCACCAGGCCGGTGCCGCCGCAAATCTCGCTGACGCAGATGTTGCCGAAATTGGGGGCCTGGACGTTGTTACCAGGGCTGAGAATGACAGTAATTACCCCGCCGCCCGTCACTGTGCAGTTGGGCAGGGTCCCGCAATCCAGAGGCGCGGTTTGCTGCCATCCTGGAAGCACTCCTTCGGTCAGCGTCACTGTTTCGGTTGTGACGGTCTGAGTAAATTTTGAAAATGTAAATGAGATACACCCATTGTCATCCGTCTGCGCGGTCACGCCGTTGCCGGTATCTCCGTCCACGCCATTTGCGGTGATGGGCCAGTGCGGAATAAAAGGCTCGCCGGTGCCCTGAAGGCTGTCGCCATTCAGGTCGTTGAACTTGCAGACCTTGACTGCCGCCGCATTCACTTTGACCTTGAAGGTATCGGTCTTGGTCCTGGAAGAACTGAACCCAAAATTGTTGGCCGGCGACGGCGTGCCGCCTCCGCTGTTGTAATCGGCCTGCGGCGTGAGCCAGACTTTGTACTCGCCACCCGGATTGTTTGTGTCGCTGAAGGGAATCAGTTGAATGGGAATCGAACCCCCGTTCGCGCTGTTGCTAAGCCCGTTCGCGTGGAAACTTCCGGCGGTACAGGAAACAGGAGGGCTGCCCGCGGGTACCCCGGCGAATATTGATCCGGATACGACTGCCTGCCGGCAGGTAATGTCGTCGGTGGAGAGCAGAGTATCCCCATTGGGGTTAGTGACCTGGAAGTAATAGAGACCGTCGGGAAGGCCGGCGGAGTGTTCATTCTGCGGTCCGCCGTTCAGGTATACGGCGCCTTTGGACGAGTAGATGTTCGCATTCACCGTGGTTCCATCCCGCAGCGTGGTGAAGATGTGTCCGGAGATATTCTGGGCCGACGCAATGCCGGCCAGAGTCATCAACAGCAGAAATGCCATTACTGTAAACGCAGTAATCCCGTGGGTTGTTGAAGCTGTCCGTCGCATGTTGATCCTTCTCCCTCTCTTTATTCTTCCTCTCAGCCCGGAGCTGAGCGCCACCCCTGTCTGAGGTATGGCGATCCCTGGACCCTCTCTTCAGGAGAGTGCGCAAGGCCGATCTATTGGCGATCTATTCATGTTTTGTTGGCCCGCGGCGAACGGAGGAACTTTGCCGCGGACGTAAACCTGGAGTCGGTGTTGCGGATAACCAATGGGCCATCCCACGAATGTCTGATTGGCGGCGCGCCGGTCGTCCAGTCCGGGGGGAGGGACGGAAGCTGTCGGCGATGCCGAGGGGGCAAACAACATACTCTCCGCCGCACGGCGTCTTGTCAACAACAAAATGAATACGATGTCAAGATTACGTGTGGACCTGTATAGATTACGAACATTCACTGTCCTAAAGATCATTACCGCCGAGCAGAAGGCGGAGAAATCATTAGGATTCATTTACTTTGTCTTCTCTAACCGTCACGGTGTCCCCTCACTGGCTATGGTTCCCAGCGCCTGCCGGGTCGCTTCGCCCAAACATTCGGACTGAACAAGGATCATTGTCGACAAAAATTGAGATCAGGCGATGACTCATGAACGACTGTTGAGCCGGTTTTCCGGTATGGGTGGGCATCTGCCTCATACCTCTCCCCGAACGGCCGGCTTCCGGCAGCACACAAAAAAATCCGCGTCACTTCGACAGCACACCCTTGACGGTCAGCCCTCCTGCCGTCACACTGGTAACGTGATGACTATGTCCTCAGGGATCTTCGGCTTGCAGTACACGTTTTTGACAACCGATATCGGCGATGCCGGTGGGAATGTCGGGCCGCCCGCACCTGTGGTAGGTGCGTTTTTTTCGCTGCCTCATCGCTCTGTTGTACTACGGATTTCGATCTGCAACGCCATCTGCAACAGTTTTTTCCGCCATTCATGCGGCTTGTAGCACGTAGCAGATTGAAGCCCCTGTTTTTATATACCTGAGAGTTAACTCCTGGCTGAGCTATTCTTTGCCGTCGCCCTCGGCGACTCGATTATCTTGAATCGAACTTCCACGCAGGAATCAGGTTTTGCCTCACTGGACAAAAAAAAGGGGGACGCATACCGCGTCCCCCTTTCGATACATTCAAGTTTCGACCGAAAACTACTGCGGCCCTCCCGTCGGATTAAACACCGTACTCACCAGCGCCTGCGAAGCCGCTGCGCTGTGGCGATCGGCGTTGTCGTTGAAGGGCACGACCACGTAGCGTATTGCGCCCGCGGCCACGTGCAGCAGGTTGTGATACGCCGAGTAGTCCACGCCGGCTTTGCCTGCTCCCAGCGTCGACTGAATGCCCGGCGCAAGGAACACGACATAGACGGTGTTAGCGCCCGGCGCGGGAATCGCGCCGGTCTTCAGCATTTCCGCCAGCCGTGCCTGAATTGCCAGATCGCTGACCGGTGTCCGGGAGAGATCGCTGAAGTCCTCCACCAGAGGCGCGGCCGGAACGACCTCCACGCTGTGGTTACGAAGCTCGGCGGGTCTGCCGGCTGCGGCCAGATCGCGAAGTCGGCTCTGGCGAGGTCTGACCTGCGCATCGCCCCAGGCCGAGCCCAGAAAGATGCTGACCTGCTGAACGGACTTCATGGCCGGCGCGGCGCCCGACGGGCGAGGCGCCTGGGTCGAAGGATCGGCGGGGACGATTTCCGTAAGTCCGCCATCATCATCCGCGACAAAGCCGGTTTTGGCGGCGGACATCTCCGCGGGCTTTTGGCCCTGTTGTGCCGCCAGGGCCGGAATCGTCAGGGTTGCGAGTAACACGGTGCAAAATATAAGTTTTTTCATAAGTCTCTCCCTATTGGACCTTGAGTGAAACATCATCCAGCACAAATGAAGTTTGCAGCGACGCGTCTTCTTTGCCGAGGAAGAATATCTGGATTGTCTGACCGGCAAAGGACGCGAGATTGAAGGTTTGCTGTGTGTATCCGGTGTTGTGATTCAGGTTCGAGAACGTTGCCAGAGTCGAGAGCACCGTGCCCGAGGAATTGCGTACCTGAACAGTCAGCGTGTCGAAGGCCGTGGTGGTCGTGGTCTCCGCGGTGTTGATGTGCAGCCAGAAGGTCAGAGTGGCCGTCGTGGTGCCGGTTGGTATGGTGACCTGCTGCATGACCGTATCGGTGACGGTCACGCCCCAGCCGTTCATCCCACGGCGCCGGAGACGCCGCTCCGTTTTCGAAGCCGCCATTCCCGATCAGCTCGGTCACCGTCACGGTATTCGATACGGTTACCGTCACCGTGGCGGACGTTCCCACGTTGCCGGCCGCGTCGAAGGCCTTGGAGACGATCGTGTGCGATCCGTTGGCCACCGAGGCGCTGTTCCAGTTGAACGAGAGCGTCGTCGCATTGGTGTTGCTCGCCGCGACCGTGCCGTCGATCAGGATCTGCATCTGGGTCACGCCCACGTTGTCGGATGCGGTGGCGTTGATGGCCACCGTTCCCGACACCGTTGCGCCGTTGGCCGGGGCGGTAATCGAGGTTGTCGGAGGCGTGGTGTCCGCGGTCCCCGTGGTGACGTTCAGGGCGAAGTCATCCACCACAAACGAGGTCTGGAGGGTGAAGTCTTCTTTGCCTTGCAGGAAAATCTGGATTGTCTGGCCTTTGAAGGAAGTCAGGTCGAAGGACTTCTGCTGATAGCCGGTGGCGTGATTCAGGTTGGAGAACGTGGCGAGCGTCGAAAGTACCGTGCCCGATGAATTGCGCACCTGCACGGTCAAAGTATCGAACGCGGTGGTGGTGGTGGTTTCAGCCGTATCGATGTGCAGCCAGAAGGTCAGCGTGGCCGCGGTAGCGCCGGCGGGAATGCTTACCTGCTGCAGGATCGAGTCAGTGGTCGCCGCGCCATGGCCGTCGAGCCACGCATCCCATGTTCCGGAATGCGGCGGTTCGGTGGCGGTGCTGTTGATGATCCGGTTGGTGGCCTGCGTGGTAGTCACCGTCCAGGGAGCCGCGTTGGCAGATCCGTTCTCAAAACCCGGGTTTCCGAGTATTTGCGTTGTTCCTCCGCCTCCGGAGGCGTTCACGGTGAGGGCGATAAGGGTCGTGTGAGTCACAGTTCCGCCGGTGGCGGTGACCGTTATGTTGACTGTGCCGGTGGTCGCCGTGGCGCTTGCGGTGAAGGTGAGTGTCGAAGTTCCGCTGCCGGGCGCGGCGATCGAAGCCGGACTAAAGGAGGCGGTGACACCCGCGGGCAGTCCCGAAGCCGACAGCGAGATCGCGGAGTTGAAGCCGCCGCTTACCGCCGTCGTGATGGCCGAAGTGGCGGTCGAAGCCTGGGCTACGGAGACGCTTGCAGGCGCGGCGCTCATGGTGAAGTTGGGCGTTGCCGGGGCGCTCACTGTGAGAGCGATCGTAGTTGTGTGAGTCACCGTGCCGCCGGTGGCGGTCACCGTTACGCTGACCGTGCCGACGGTGGCCGTGGCGCTCGCGGTAAAGGTGACTGTCGAACTGCCGCTGCCGGGCGCGGCGATGGAAGCCGGGCTGAAGGCGGCGGTGACACCCGCGGGCAATCCCGAGGCCGACAATGAGACCGCGGAGTTGAAGCCGCCGCTGATCGTCGTCGAGATGGTCGAGGTGGCGGTCGTGCCCTGCGTTACGCTTACGGCTGCCGGAGACGCGGTGACCGCGAAGTCCGCCGTTGGCTGCTTCCACACGTCGGAGATCGTCGTGGCCGTGGCCGCGCCGCCCACCTTCGTCAGACCATACATGTCCTCAAGGGTGCGCAGGATATTGAAGTGGTTGATGGTTTCGGTGAACTGCCCCTGCTTCACCATCGGGCCCACAAAGATCGTGGGGATCTGGTTTCCGCTGGCGCTGTCGTCTTCGTCCCAGGTCACGATGAGCAGGCCGTTGTGGGTCTGGGCGAACTGGAGGTAGGCGTTGATGTGCTGTTGCAGCCACGTATCGCCCGCCGCAATGGTGCCGTCATGCATGTCATCGTTGAGATTGGGATCGATGATCGAGACCGTGGGCAGCGTGGTGAAGTCCGTGGGGAAGCTGGTGAATGGCTGGTTGGCCGTGGTGGGCACGTTGGAGAAGTTGATCCACGGAGCATGCTTGCGCGCATAGGCTCCCGAGGTGCAGACCGTGGAGCCGGCAGAGGGCAGATCCTCCGAGAAGCCGGTGAAGCTCAGTCCCGCGGCGGCCAGTTCGGTTGCCAGGTTTTCCGTGGCGAAGGTATGCGGGCAGGTATCGTCCGTTATGCCCTGGTTCGCCCCGGAGAACAGGTCAAGGTAATTGGGCTGGCTGGGATGTTCAACGCCGAACGATTGCGTGAACAAGGCTCCCTGCTGGGCCAGGCTGTTGATGAAGGGCGCGGAAGAAGAACCGATGATGGAGGAGAACGAGTGGTTCTCTTCCATGACGATCACGATACTGTCAGGCGGCGCGATTCCAAAGATATTGGTCGTGGGGACCGTCAGGGCCACGGTGGTCGTATGAGTCACGCCTCCGCCGGTGGCGGTTACGGTGATATTGGAAGTCCCGGTGACGGCGGTGCTGCTCACCGTAAACGTCAGGGTTGAGCTGCCGCTGCCCGGCGCGGCGATCGAGGCCGGACTAAATGCGGCGGTCACGCCCGAGGGCAGGCCCGAGGCGGAAAGGGCCACCGCTGAGTTAAAGCCTCCGCTGACCGTGGTGGTAATCGTGGTACTCCCCGAACTGCCGTGAGTGACCCTCGCGCTGGGGGGTGACGCGGAAACGGCAAAATTGGGCGCAGTCGCGGCATTGACGGTCAGGGCCACCGTGGTGGTATGCGTGACTCCGCCGCCGGTGGCGGTCACCGTTACCGTCGCTGCGCCGGTGGTCGCGGTACTGGAAGCGGTGAGAGTGAGCGTGGAACTGCCGCTGCCCGGTGCGGCGATGGAAGCCGGAGCAAAGCTCGCGGTTACGCCGGCGGGCAGTCCCGATGCGGACAATGACACAGCGGAGTTGAAACCTCCGGTGCCCCCGGTCGTAATGGTGGCCGTGCCGGAACTTCCCTGGGCGACGGTCAGAGCTGTGGGCGAGGCGCCCACCGTGAAGTCGGCGGCGGTGCCGGGATTGAAGACGATATCGAGTACGGGATGCAGCTCAATCTGATTGGGCGCGGCGCCCGTTTGACCGTGCGGGAAATCGAACATTCCCACGCCGGTGATCTGCACGGGAATATTCGCGGTCTGGAAGCTGGTGGTCGCGGTGAACTTCGCGTCGAATTTAGCGCGCGCGTTGGTGATTCCGTTCAGAAAGGGGCTGCCTGCGCCGACACAGGTGGGCGCGGGAATCTCCGTAATCATGGTGTTGCCGGACGCATCCTGGATCACCATGTGATAGTCGGAGTCGCTTTCAAGCTTGAAAAGGGTGAGCGTACCTGTGATAACCCAGAGTGTGGTTTCCTCCGGCGATATGCGATTGTTGGCCGGGATGTTGGTTTGGCTCGGAAAAGCCCGCAGATTCGTAACCGTCGTATTCATGGGCGCGTTCAGGTTGACCAGAGCTTTGTCGGCGTCGGTTCCTGTCTTCACCGACCAGCGTTCAACGCCGCACTGGGCCAGGAGGAGGTTGGAGGGAAGCAAAAGGAGGGTGGCAATCATCAAAAAGAGACAGCGGCGTAAACTTAACATATCGCGGTTTCTCCGGGCAGTTATTTTTACTTTCGGGCAGCCCGCGAAACTATACCCGATAGTTAGCAAGTCAACCAGTGGGTTTCCGTGAAATTTCCATTAATAGAATCTCACTTGTTCCAAAATGGGATTATTCAGGATGGGATGTCCGGGTGAACCGCCCCAATCCCAGGGCAGGCTTTGGCCATGCGGCCCACTGGTCCGGCATATTTTAAAGAGCAACTCTTCGATTTCCCGGGAGCAGGCATAATAATAATATTGACCTCAGAACTCACGAAGGGACGGGATTCATGGAGAAACCTCGCCGTATTTTTCTGACCGGAGCCGCCGCTCTGATAACCGCCGGACTGGTGGAACCGTTGCAATCTGCCGCCTGGCAGAAATCCGGAAAGAAGCCCGCCGGCGCGAAGCCCGCCCAAGGGAAAGAGGAAGAGGATGAGGATGTTTCCGCCAACGAAGACCTCATGCGCGAACACGGCGTTCTTAATCGCATTCTGCTGATTTACGACGAAGCCGGCCGGCGCATTCAGGCGAAGGAAAGCTTCGACGTCGAAATTGTGGGGAAATCTGCGGGCCTGATTACCCGCTTCATTGAGGATTACCACGAGAAGATCGAAGAGACATGGATATTCCCCCGTTTTGAGCAGGCGCACAACCTGATCGAACTGACGGTGAACCTGAGGGCGCAGCATGCCATGGGACGTCGCCTCACGGAAAGCATCGCCGCTTCCGCAAAATCCAAGGATCTGACCGCGATGGGAACGGCCATGGCGTCGTTCATTCGCATGTATCGTCCGCACGAAGCCCGCGAAGATACCGTCCTCTTTCCGGCGCTGCACAAACTGGTCAGCCGGCACGAATACGACGCCATGGGCGAGCAATTTGAGAAATTCGAACGCAAGACCTTCGGCGGAGACGGATTCGACATGGCCGTGGACCAGGTGACGGAACTGGAAAAACAATTTGGGATTTACGATATTTCGCAGTTTACGCCGAGGTGAGGCCGGCGCCGGCCGGATGCATGGATCGGTAGTCGGTATCTGGTATTTGGTACTTAAAAACCCGCATTTCAAGCGGTGATTCACACACTCGCAAACCGCCAAATACCAAATACCGATTACCAAATGCCAGCTTACGCGCTCGCCTTCTCGGGCGCTTTTTGTTCCTCATCCAGGCCGTATTTCAGGCGGCGCGCCAGACGCTGCGCATGTTCCGAGGTCTTTCGACTGAGCGCCGACTGCGCTCCGGCGCGCACGCGGTCGGAAAACTCCGGACCGATCGCCAGAGTGACCAGGGCATCCGCCGAGGTCTCGTCGGGCAGGGACGCGATAATCTGCAACACCATGTTCAGCATTCCGTCGGTGGGGGCCGAGGGCGATTTCAGAAAGGCGATCAGGTCGGGCAGTATGTTTTTGTCCTTGTGGAATGCCAGCTCCCTTAGAGCTTCTTCCCGCAGCGCGCGGGGCAGGATGGGAAGCGCTCCGGCCAGGACCGCGGCGGAGCCCGCCAGCCGGCTTTCACGCACCGCCTGTAATGCGGCCTTCTGTACGCGTTCGTCTTTATGACGGAAGGCGGGCGCAAGGTGCAGGAAAAGTTCCGGGTCTTTCAACTCGCTGAGGATCTTGCAGGCGTTGCGCACCACATACCATTCGGAATGCGCCATGCGTTTGCGGGCCGCCGTCAGTCCCGCGCCGCCGATGCGCGACAGCAGGCGGATGAGCGCCAGGCGGTTCGCGGCCACCGGTTCGGATTCCAGGGTGGTGAACAAACGCTCGATGGCCGTGTCGCCCGACCAGCGCAGCAGCGCGGCGGCGATGCGAATCCAGCCGGAGTCTTCTTTTTTCCTCAGAAAGATTTCTCCGATGCGGTCCACCACCGAGGAAGTAAGCAGCTTCGACAGGGTGACCGCGCAACACTTGTTGTGTGCCGAATTGCCCGCGATGCGGCGCTCGAGAGCGGTGCCGACCTGGTAGACCAGTTCGAAATTCTCATAGCGTCCGGCGGTCCGGCTGAGAGCGCCGAGGCCGTTCACCACCTGGAAGTGGATGACCTGATTCAGCTTCGGTGAGTCGAGGGCCTCAATCAGCTTATGACAGGCCGAAGGCCAGAACTCGCCGGGAATGCCCGCCAGAGCGTGCAGCAGTTCGGGCAGACGACCGACTTCCTCAAGCTTGATGTCGCCGTAATTCTCGAAAATCGACAGATACTGCATGCCCAGCGCGGCGGCGTCTTCGGGCTTGCTCTGTTTCAGCAGGTCCCGGACCAGCTCGAGGGCGCGGCGAAACTCGTCGCGGCTGTAATGCGTGACCGCCAGCAGTTCGCGCAGCCGCTGCCGGGTGTTCATACCCGCCCAGCGCAGTTCGTCGCGGACGCGGTCGACGGTTTGCCGGGGCAGCGCATATTCTTTGGCGAATTCCGTCAGTTTGGCCGCCATGCGCGAGGCCGCCTGGGTGGTCTGCAGGCTGCGCATCAGCACCCGAAAGACCTGCTCTTCCACCAGAATGGCTTCTTCACCGCTCGGAGCGATGCTCAGCCTTTGCACCGCCCAGCGCAGCGCGGCGTTTTCAAAGACCTCGGCGGTCATGTCTTCTTTGGTTTGCCCGCTCTGGCCGCCGTTCAGAGACGACATCAGGGCATCGGGCCGCATTTCCTTGATGACCCGGGCCATCTCGGCGTAAGCCTTCTGCGGGTCTTCATCGGGATTCCTAAGCGAAGCTTCAAGTCTTTGCTCTACCACGCGCTGCATGTCAGAAAGGTATCCGCCGGGGCCCGATCCGGCGCCCATGCCGCTGCCGGTTCCGAAACCGGGGCCGCCGAAACCGGAGCCTGACCCTGAACCTGTGCCAAAGCCCGGGCCGACGCCTGAGCCTGAACCGGTGCCGGAACCAAACCCTGTTCCCGACCCCGAACCCGTGCCAAAGCCCGGACCGTTGCCGAACCCCTCTCCGGAGCCGTGGCCACCGCCGCCGAACCCCAGCGCCGAACCAGGCGCGGTCGGGCCGCTGGCCGGCTGCATCTGATTCAGCAGCGCATCGAAGCCCTGAGGCAGTCCGGTATTCATCTCCGCCAGCGCCCGCGAAATCAGATACTCCTCGGAGCTCATTTCGAGGACGGTATCGCCGTCGTTGGTGCGAATTTCGTTTTTGCTTGCGGGAAAGACGCGCACGAATTCCAGAGGATGCGATTCCAGGAAGGGCATCAGCCCTCCGCTTTCCTCAATCAGCCGGACGTTGGCCGCCAGCACCGCCAGCGCGCTCTTATAAGCGGCCAGCGTAATGCCCGCTTCAAATGTGACCGCGCCGATGCCCCGCTTCAGAAATTCATTTTCGAGCGGCTTGACCGTCGCGT
>WNFD01007870.1_pt1 | contig 10522 bp, 5 predicted proteins | sample 5400491 | NCBI WGS metagenome assembly WNFD01 (sample SAMN13153343, study PRJNA577476) | soil metagenome | isolation source: 120 cm saprolite under Douglas fir tree site 2 hole 2 replicate 2 | place: USA:California | collected 2015-04-18 | reverse complement strand
GTCGAACCGGCATACCTGCCCATCACCGAGCCATTGGTAAACGTCCCCGCTGCTTGGGGGTCAGCGAACCCGAAGAAAGCGGAACTAACCCAGAAGGCTTGGTTGGAGCTGACCAAGTAAGCAGTCGCAGCACTCGCCCCGACACCTATTGATACCCGTCCATTGCTTGACGCGGTATACGTCCCGGATACGCCGGTGACTGATGTATCCACCCCGCCGCAGTTCTGGTCGTAGGTTAGTGTGAGAGCGCCATTGCTGTTGCCAGTGAGCAAGCCTACGAGCACGTTCGGCGCGACGCTTGTTCCACCAGCGCAGACGGCTTGGCCTGTAAGGTAAATTACCATGCCGCCGTTCAGCGAAGCGTTGGAGAACCCTCCTATCGGACTTTGCTGCTGCAATACGACGCCATTTAGCAATGGGGTGACGCTCGTGACCGCGTCAATCTCCATCGCGAACAGCTTTCCGGCGTTAACAACGTAAAAGATGAAATTGAGATTCTGTGCCAATCCGCCAACCAAGGGGGGCAGGTCCATTATGCCCCGGCCGGTTGCACTGTCGGTTACGGTGTAGTTCCCCGCGGCAAACGGAGCCCCGCCAAAAATACCCGACCGGCTGCTGTCCGCGGCTCCGTTGGTGAAAGTGCCCAGTCCGTTCGCAGTAAAGCGGCCCGCAAGCATCGTGCGATCGTTAAAGCCATCCAAGCCCGTGAAACCAAACGCATAGTCACCCGTTATTTTGGCTGTGTTGAATGCGGCGGTGTCAACCTTCTCCATGGTCCCCGAGCCGACCGTTCCGGTCCCTCCCGCGGCATCGACCTCTACGAACTGGGCGTTGCCGTTGGTCATCATGGCAAACGCAAGTGTACCGCCGCCCGGAATATTTAGGTTCATTACGCCCCTCTGGTCCGCACCGATTGCATAAGTCCCGGTGAACGTTAGGGCGCTTGCCCTCTGTTGGGGTTGTGCGCTGTTGGTGTCCAGCTCGCCGTTTGTCAGATTGCCGGCGCCGTCAGCGGTGAATCTTCCCACGGCAGCGAAAACCGTCGAAGCGCCGCCGCCCCCGGTGGTCATCCCGTTGAACGTAAATGCGTAGTCGCCATTCATCTCGGCATTGTTCACTCCGGGAGTGCTCTGAGCTCGGACCGTCGAGACAAGGGACAGCATGAAACAGGTGACCAGCAAAACATTTAGTTTCCTCATTTTCCCTCTCTTTGTTGGCTGGGCAGTTGACGGGACGCTTTTCGTTGTGAACTAGCGATCATGACTGCTCCCTGTGAGAGGGCGCCCGCGCGTTAACCTTAACAACGCTTACCATCGGGACGAGGACCCTCTCGATTGACTCATCCACCGTTTCCTCCTCTTGACCATCTTCGAGATGGCTCGCAGCCTTCGTACTTATGGCTTAGTGGCGACTGGTGGTCAATCGGGTGGAAACTGGAAAACCGGGATAGGAAAACGCCTAAAAAGTGGGTAGATACTGACCGGATCAATAGGAAAGGTGAACCCGGGGCATTCCGTTCAGCGTGAGGCTGGAGAAATTTTAATCTCTTTGTGGGTCAACTCGCGAAGGATGGCGGCGATTTTTTCAAATTCTGAAGACTTATCAAGGAAGAAATTCGCCCCGGCGCTCAAGCATTCCTCGCGATACTCGGAATGCGGGTAGTTCGTGCAAATCAGAACTAAAAGATACGGATGGTCCACGCGAATCGCACGGAGAACATCGAGACCGGTTCCTCCGGGCATTTGCAAGTCGAGAATGACGGCATCAGGATTTGTTTTCTGTATGCTGCGAATGGCTTCCGGCACATCGCTCGCTTGCCCTACAAGCTGCGCTCCAGGTACTTCCTCCAGCAGGTCCGCCAGACGTTCCACGACCGCACTAGAATCATCGGCGATAAAGACTCTCATCTGGACGCTCCTCGGGAACGAACCTCCTGCTTGGTATAGAGAATGACAGAACGATGCGGAAATACATCGGGTTGAAACCGCAATCTCTTGTAAGACAAAATGAACTGAGAGTGACAGTGTGCGTCCCACGCAATGGGTTATGGGTTCAACGCCGTCGAAAAAGAAGCGTCCTCTGGCCCTCAAGTTGGGACTCTGCGCAGCGCTAGCTAGTGGATCGAGGAAACGCGCAATGAGAGCGATTGACACGGCAGTGATCGTGCCCGCCGGATTCCCTTGTTCCCAGTCCTACCGGCCAATTGATCCCTGGCCGTAGGCCAGTATGCGCGCCATGCCCAGAGTGCTTCGACCCCTGCACCAAAACTGCCCCCCGTACCAGTAGTAATGGTCGCTGTCTCTTTCTATCCTTCCATGAGTTCAGGCAGGACTGAGCAGCCATTTCCGCGGGCCCCCACCCCCCGCCCCAACTAACGAGCTGACTTAAGCCCAGAGGAAGCGAGAAACGTGAAAACCAGCACAAGAGGATGGGTGTGTGCGGTTGGTGTGGCGATACTGATTTCTTCGGCAGCATTCCTGGGCGGCTGCGCAGGTTTGGTCAGTAGCCCCAACAGCACTGGCAACCCGCCGTCGACACTGGTCATCACGAACCTACAAAGCGGACCTGTTACAACCTCAAGCTCTCAGGTGACTTGGACAACAAACGTCGCTGCCGACTCCTCGGTCGATTACGGAACCACCAGTGCCTACGGAAATAGCACGCAAGTGAATTCGGTGATGGTTACGAGCCACCAGATGACGGTTTCCGGTCTGGCTGCCGGCACGACCTACTATTACCAGGTTAATTCGACCGACTCCAAGGGCAACCACGGGCACGGTGGCAACTCGTTCAAAACTGCAGGTTACAGGATGTCCGGAACGATCAATCCGACGGCGGCTGGCAATGGAGCGACAGTGGCGTTGAGCGGAGCGGCGACCGCCACTACCACAGCGGACAACTCGGGCAATTACGCATTTACCGGACTGCCAAATGGGCCTTACATGATTGCGCCGAGCCACGCCGGCTATGCTTTCTCGCCTGGCAACCAAACTGCGACAGTCAACGGAATAGACGTCACCGGAGTAAACTTTACCGCGACTGCAACAGCGATTGCACCGACGATCACCACGCCGCCGGCGAATCAGACCGTGATCGCAGGACAAACAGCGAGCTTCTCGGTGGTAGCGGCAGGGACCGCACCGCTGAGTTACCAGTGGCGGAAGAACGGCGTGAACATCGCCGGAGCCACGTCCAGCGGCTACACGACGCCGGTGACAGCGACTTCGGATAGCGGGTCAACGTTCGACGTGGTGGTCAACAACACGGCGGGGACAGTGACCAGCAGCGCGGCGACGCTGACAGTGAATGCCGCTCCTGTGGCGCCGACAATCACCACGCCGCCGGCGAATCAGACGGTGACGGCAGGACAAACAGCGAGCTTCTCGGTGGTAGCGGCAGGAACCGCACCGCTGGGTTATCAGTGGCAGAAAAACGGTGCCGCGATCAGTGGCGCGACTTCGTCCAGCTACACCACGCCTGCGACAATAAGTTCTGACAACGGGGCGCAATTCACGGTGACGGTCAGCAACACAGTCGGAAGTATGATCAGCGCCGCGGCCACACTCACAGTGAATGCCGCCGCAGTGGCTCCTTCGATCACGGCGCAGCCGACAAGCCAAACGGTCACCTCCGGTCTGACTGCTTCCTTCAGTGTCACTGCAACTGGTACTGCCCCGCTGAGTTATCAATGGCAGAAGAACGGAGCGAACGTCCCAGGGGCAACGGCGGCGAGCTACACGACTCCGGCAACAACAATTTCAGATAGTGGTTCGACGTTCCGAGTCTTTGTGAATAACACAGCAGGAACGATAACAAGCTCAACGGCAACGCTGACCGTCAATCCAGCTCCGGTCGCTCCTTCCATCACAACGCAGCCCGTGAGCCAGACCGTTACGGCTGGTCAGACAGCCTCCTTCAGCGTGGCCGTCACAGGCACGGCCCCGCTGAGCTACCAGTGGCAGAAAAACGGTTCCCCGATCAGTGGCGCGACTTCGTCCAGCTATACGACGCCAGCCACAACCATTTCCGATAACGGGACGCAGTTCACGGTGGTAGTCAGCAACACAGCCGGAAATGTGGCCAGTAACGCTGCCACACTCACAGTGAATGCTGCTTCGGTGGCTCCTTCCATCACGACACAACCTACAAGCCAGACGGTTACGGCTGGTCAGACAGCCTCCTTCAGCGTGGCCGCCACAGGCACCGCCCCGCTCAGCTATCAGTGGCGGAAGAATGCAACCGCCATCAGCGGTGCGACTTCGTCCAGCTACATCACTCCCGCGACGACCAACTCCGACAACGGTGCACAATTCGCGGTGGCGGTCAGCAACACGGCCGGAAGCATGACCAGCAACGCCGCTACGCTCACTGTGAATGCGGCTCCTGTGGCTCCTGCCATCACGACACAGCCGACAAACCAGACCGTGACAGCCGGTCAAACTGCTTCCTTCAGCGTGGTTGCAACAGGGACCGCCCCGCTGACTTATCAGTGGCGGAAGAATGGAACGGCCATCAGCGGTGCGACCTCTTCCACGTACACGACGCCAGCCACGACCAGTTCCGATAACGGGGCACAGTTCACGGTGGCCGTCAGCAACACGGCCGGAAGTGTGACCAGCAACGCCGCCACACTCACCGTAAATGCAGTTATTCCGCCGACGTTCACTGTTTGGGTAGCGCCTAGTCTCGACAGGGTGGGCACAACTGACGCCCCTGGCACCGTTTCCTCCATCAGTCTATCCGGCGCACGCGGTGAAACCGTAGACACTCAGGTCGTGGTGCAAGCTCCTTCCGGCGGCTTGACCAACGTTAACGTGAGCACCTCTGCGCTTAGCGGTCCGAGTGGTGCGACTATCCCGGCATCTAGCGTCGCGCTCTACCGCGAATACTACATAACGGTCAACGGCACAGCGAATTACGGCGGAGGCAGCAACCCTCCTCTAGGTTCAGGCACTTACCCGGAGCCACTCATTCCCTTCAATGATCCGGAGACCGGGTCGCCTCTGTGCGGAACTGCGGCCACGCTCAAAGCCTGCAATGCGACCCTCAGTGCGGGGCAGAATCAACCGTACTGGATCGATATTTCCGTGCCACACGGAGCCGCGAACAGCCCGCCGGGAACCTATACGGGCACGATCTCCATCACCGCCGATCAGGGCACTGTGAACATTCCTATTACGCTCACGGTGTGGAACTTTGGGCTTCCCGTGCAGCCCTCGGAACTTTCCGAATGGACGCTTTGGAATCCCGCCGCCGGCAACACCACAACCACTTTGGACCAAGCCCTGATGCGGAACAAAGTGATGGGCCGATATGATGTAGGCGCCAACGCTTCCTCAGACATGACGAATTTCGGCCTCAACCGTTCCGGGCTGGACGGCTCCTACTTTATTGGGATTCAATGCAACGGTTCCTATAGCAGCCTCCCTTCGACTACCCAAATCAACGCCGCCGCCGCCAATTTCCCCGTCGGCCTCCCCTTGGACCTCTATGTCGCCGATGAATTGAATGGCTGTCCCAGTGCTTACCCGGCCCTCAAGACCATGGGCACCAACGCCCATGCCGCCAATCCAAGCGTCAAGACCATAATGACCATCAACACCCCCGACTCGAATCTCTTCAACGAGGGCGATGGACGCAGCGCCATCGACCACTGGGTGCTGCTCGATTCAATGCAACAGTGGCCATCTCTGCCGTTTACCGGTGGCGGCGACCTCTGGAGCTATACCAGTTGCAACCCGGGGTTCGGCAATACTCCAGAATGGATGGTGGACTATCCGCCGATCAACGAGCGCATCCAGGCGGGATTCTTGAACTGGACGCAGGGAGCGACGGGAATTCTTTACTATCGCGCCGACGGATGGACCGCCGGAAACGCCATCGGCAGTTGGAACAATGTCGATACCACCGCTTGCGGCGGCGGCATGGGCAGACCGGGCGACGGCATCTTCCTCTACCCGCCGGGTCCGATCGCTTCCACGGAGTCCGCTCCCGGGATTCGTCTGAAGGCCATTCGCGACGGCATCCAAGACTACGAATATGCCCAGATTCTCAAGAACCTCGGGCAACTCACCTTCTTGGATCCAATCATTCTGCCGATTGCCACGAGCTGGACCAATTGGACTCACAACCCAAGCGCTTTGGAAAGTGCCCGGTTGCAATTGGGCCAGCAGCTCCATCAGCTTGCCCCGCCAGGGTTCTGAGGAACTGAATGGCCTTGGATCCGCTTGGAGCTTCACGTTTATGACCTGAAACGCCGCACATAGGGCCTGCGGCTCGTACGAGAATCGGAGTCTCCGGAGCCGTCGCCCTTCTCGAAGGAGAATTGGCTTACGTCACGTCCGCGCCAAAGTCAGCTGCTTGAGTCGCGCAATTTGCGTATACGGGTTGCTCCGTGCATACCGGACTGCGAGGATGACCTCCTTTGGCACCTAGCCTCGATCGGAATTCGCTGGCAAGCTGCCCCATTGTCAAGCATCGCAAGTCTCCGTTGCGAACCAGGATGCCAAGTTCCTCCAGAAAACGAGCGACAACATTTTCAAGTCGTGGCCACTCCGCATAAAGATTTTCCGGATGGAACCAGACATGGAAAACTCCACCGTTCCGGCGCACCCGGTCCAATCCTTTCCTTAGCCGCCGTAAACGGCTCGAGTCAGGAATGCACTTACGCCAGCCGGCCGCGTATCGGATCAACAGCGATCCCGGAATGGAAACGATTCCCTCTTTAAGCGAAGGTTCGATCATGCGTGGTGATAGCCCAGCGAAATCTGCCAATACCGTGCCAGCAGATGTGAGTTTATCGTTTGCAAAGCGAAATGGTAGTGCATCAGCGTCGCGAAAACACGTGAACCCTGCATCTCGAAGTTCAGCGAGATAGGCAACTGAATTCCGCGGGAAAACGAAACTAGTTGTTGGGATTCCAAGCTTTCGCGCGGTCTGGGCACAATACTGATATTCAGCGATTGCCCGTTCCCGCGTCATGCCCGGCGATCCAAAGGGGACGTGCGAAAACGAATGAAATCCGATTTCCTGCTCCGGGTTTGCGCCCCTGATCATTTCAACCAGGCGTGCCCCGAACCACTCGGGATGAGTCAACTCGTCTCCGCTTTTGGGAACGTAACTGAACCAGGGCTTCGAGAAGTGAGGGAAATTTACTTCTGGCAGTCCGGAGACGTCAGGCAACGAGGGGCGCATCATCGCACCAACGACCGCCCAAGTTGCCGATATGCCGTTGCGGGTGAGGTGGTTCAATAGGTTGGGCGCGCCGACGTCGTGGGTCCATCGGCCCATCTTCAGTAGATCGTCGTCAAATGAAAGATCGAAAGTGCCCCAACTGAGTTCCAAGTCCAAGCTGATTACAACCGTTGGTTGCGTCATTTATTTTCCAGTTCTCGTTGTGCCGCAAGAATGGGCAATTGCTTTTCTTTGATGAGTGTTGCGAGTGGCAGGAGCAGTCATGCGCGTCTATCGAATCGCGGCCGAGCCGCCGCTCAACCCTTTAACTCTTGGTGGGGCACCCTCTCGCAGATGGGACACCCTTTCGAAGATCTTCGTATGCGTTATAAAAGTGCTTGTAGGCAAACAGTGGCAAATCCAGTAGTCCGGGCAGAGGATCGTCCGCAGCCATCAGGGCGAACTCGACTGGGCCGCGCAACGAGCGCAAGTAAGCCCCCAGGCTTAGGCGACCGCGAAGCATTTCGTGAATAGCAGCCGGTACATCCGTACTCATGCGGACCCAGCGAACGCCTGTGCGCCCGGTCTTTTCAGCCACGGGTCGGCCTACCATCATTTGCCAAAGAAGGTAGGGAAAGTCTACGCCCGCGCGGCCGCCCAGCGCTGACCATGTCCAAAGCCTTGGATTGATGTCCAGAAGTTTGTAGCGTCCATTTCGAGCGTCAAGCTTGTATTCGACTTCAACAAGTCCTGTGTATCGGATCGCCGCGAGCAGACGCCGTGAAGGGGCCACAATCTCAGGGACGTCGAGAGTTTCGACAAAGGAACTTGAATAGCCGAAATCGATTGGATATTGTCGCGTCCGCCGCGCCGTGAGAGAGGCAATCGGTTCACCGTTGTAGCACAGCGCCGCGTATGAGAATTGGGATTCACCCCCGCCGGGAATCATCTCCTGAATAAGAATTAGATCCGGAGGAATCAACTCCCGGGCCTCGCGGTACCGGGCAAGAAGCTCTTGGCGATTTGTCACACGCCAGGCCTTTTCCGCCGTGAACCGATTGACCGAGGCATGCGTAGCGGGCTTCAAAATGGCGGGAAAGGTACAGGCGACGGCCTCAAGGTCTTCTTCTGTGGCGGGATAGAATGTTAACGGGTAGTCGACCTGTTCGTTTGAGGCCATTTGATAGGTAAGACGCTTATCGTAGGCCCAGCGGAGTACGTCCCACGTGGGAGTCGACACACGGAATCGGCGCGAAAGCGCGGCGTGGAATTTTGATAGCAACGCGGCCGATTCATCGCTGGTTGGAAACAGCACCCACTGGTCGAGCCCGTACCGTTCCGCAACTCGTAAAAGGTACTCGACTTGTGTCTCACATTCTCCATCCGGCCACGGCAAAGTCCGGAGTGTATACCGAGAGCAACTGGCCAGCTTGATGTTGGGTGGCGTCGTCACCCAGACTGGCACACCATAGCGGCCCAAACTCCTCGCGATCGTAAGACCGTTGAGGTTTCCGCCAATGACCAGTGCGCCTGTGGTTTCAGACATGGAAGAAGGTCCGTGTATGCTAGGAACGCCTTACGGCTCGCAGTTGTTGTGTGCTCATCGGGAAGATGGATTATCCGAGCTCGGCGACGAGTGGTTCGCTGACACGAACGCGATCAGCAACAGCTTTCCTAGCGACGCAACGAAGTAGTGAGCGTGAAGAATAATGTGTACCGACTACAAATTGCATTAGTGGGCCGAAGCTCCAAACTGCAGGCGCACCAAGAATGTGCAACCTCGGAACGGATGTTTCGAAGCCTTCTCGCAGCCGAGGGTATCCTTGGAAGCAACTTATGGAATTTGCGAGCTGCGGCGCGAGGAAGTCGTACTTGGAAACGTCCACTCGATATCCGGTTCCTAGAAGAACGTGATCGATGGTTCTTTCCCCTCCGTCATCTAGCTTTACTTTGATGCGCTCGCCCACCGGAGCAGCCGAAACTACAGTGTGGCCAAGTTTTATGGGCACGTTCTGGAGCCGTGGAATCAGCCACCGCGCGCCGAGCGGTCGTATCGATCGCTTCCGGAACCAGTCCTGAATGGACCGGGGCAGCCGCCTGACTAAGTCGGGCCGCGCCACCACCTGGCTGATGCCAGCGGGACCTACATCGGTGGGAGCATAGAGCAACCTTGAAAGTGTGGAGCCCAAACCGTTATGAATCGTCTTGGAAACCAATCCCCCAAGCCAGCGAATCTGGCGCGCCCGGGCTACGATTTCGACTTCCGCACCACCTTCGTGCAGCAGTGCCGCCGATTCTAGCGCGCTCTGGCCGCTTCCGATCACCAGCACTTGTTTTCCAGCAAACCTTCCGAATCCGCGATGTTCGGATGTGTGAGAGGCGAACGAACACGGGAGCCTTGCAAATTCGGGCGGGCGCCAGGTGAATGAACCAATACCTGCCGCAACAACAAGTCGGCGTGCAAAGACAGCCTCACCCTCTTGGAAGAGAAGCCGGAATCCCCCTGAACCGGATTCGACGCGGGTAATTTTCCGTTTGTCAATCTCGGGTACCGCCTGACGTTGATACCACAGCCCATATCCAACAAAGCAGTCGAGAGGTACGGGGCTAGAAAAGTGATTGCCGTTTGCCGCTCGGAATGCGTCCAGTGTCAATGACTCATTCGGGTCGGCAATTTGCGATGCTGTCCAACCCGAACGGAGCAACATCCCCACCGGCATGTTGCGTTGCCAAAAAGACATCGGCTCGCCGAAGGTATGGATGTCAAGTCCTTTGACCGTGTGCAAGTGGGCGGTCGCTGATAACCCATAAGGACCAGCGCCGATGATTGCTACATCACATCTTGCCATTTTCAGCTCCCGTAACTCGAAATTAGTATTTTGGTAATCCCCGCGTGATGCGAACTTCCCCATGGGGAAAATTCTCGATGTGAATAGGAGTCGACTCCGGAAAACCCGTTCGCTTCTCCTCTATGGAGGGGAAAGCTGATGGAGTTGTTGCCCCAATTGCAGCCGTGCATGTTCGAGCGCGTTCGGATCGTGACTCCAGTTAGTCCAGCTGGCGGTAATCGGCTGGAGGGTGGAGTTCACGAAGGCGACTTGCCCGAGGTTCTTGAGAATCTGGGCGTATTCGTAGTCTTGGATGCCGTCCCGAATGGCCTTCAGACGAATCCCGGGAGCGGATTCTGAGGAAGCGATCGGACCCGGCGGATAGAGGAAGATGCCGTCGCCCGGTCTGCCCATGCCGCCGCCGCAAGCGGTGGTGTCCACGTTGTTCCAACTGCCAATGGCGTTTCCGGCGGTCCATCCGTCGGCGCGATAGTAAAGAATTCCCGTCGCTCCTTGCGTCC
>WNFD01007869.1_pt1 | contig 10523 bp, 8 predicted proteins | sample 5400491 | NCBI WGS metagenome assembly WNFD01 (sample SAMN13153343, study PRJNA577476) | soil metagenome | isolation source: 120 cm saprolite under Douglas fir tree site 2 hole 2 replicate 2 | place: USA:California | collected 2015-04-18 | reverse complement strand
GAAGCTCGTCAAAAGCTTCTGGAAGCCCGTGGAAGCGAATATCGTCCCGTAATCGTAGCAGGCGAGAGCTACTCTCCTACAGAAGCTGCTCGTTATATTGCCCAACATCGCACAACAGACTCGTGGATACCAGGGCCTGCCACTCCAGGTGCTGCGCTTCCCCTCTCCAGAAGCGAACTGATAGAACTTTATAACACGAACGCAAAGGTAACGATTAAAGAAGAACGTGAAATGGGCCTGTCGCTGCCCGATCCTGAAAAGCTGCTCTCCCCGGTTGACTTTGAGCGTATGCTCATCGAGCAGGCGCAATTGAACAATGCAACCATAAGCTATCGGCATGATCTCTGGTTGCCAGAAAGCTATAGGCAGTCGACAGAAGCATTACAGGAATTGCAGAAACGCTTGGTGCAGGAGGTCGAGCCAATCCGCGAACTAACAGGATGGCGTCTGGCGGCAATTATAGCCGGGCGTGAGGGGGGGCCGCGCCGCCAGGCCTGGGAAGATTTATTGCAGGAAATACAACAGGCCTACACTTTTGCTACACAGGCCCAACTGCGCATCTTGAAATATGATCCAGCTATTTCTCCAACTTGTCCCACAGATCATATAGATAAAATATTGGATGAGATTGCCGGATATCTCTCCCAAGGTGGAAAGCTTAATGGCCTCAAGCTACTGACAAAACGGGAGTGGAAAGCAGTTATTGAGAGCACAACTGTCAAGGGCAGACCACCCGAAACAGTAGAGCATTTTGAAGCATTGCGGGACCTGGTACAGCTACGCATGATGCGTGGAGACCTGGTGGGACGCTGGCAGAGACAGATGACCGTCCTGGGAGGACCAGGAATCAATGAATTTGGGCCTGAACCCGAGCGAACTTTCTATCAGTATGTTGATCCATTGCGCCGCTGCCTGCACTGGTTCGTGAATACCTGGGCACCATTAGAACGCGAGTTGAGACAACAGGGCTTTCAATGGGATACTTTTCTGGCGGAGATGCCAGTGGGGCATAACGAACATAGCGAAGGATTACGCCTCCGGATGGCAGTGGTAGAGAAACTCCCCGCAGTTATCGCAGCGGAGAGACAGCGCCGGGCCTCTACTCGCATCAATGAACGTTTCTTGGAACTCGAACGCTATTTGGAGCAGGGAGGAAGCAATCTAACAAAAGCCGAGGTCCTGCTGCTTCTATGCGATGCTGTAAAGCGAAGAGATCCACACGCTTATCGCGCTGCCTATAGCAGCCTTTTAGATTTCTACGCAAAACATGAGAGTCTACAGCGCCGGCGCGCTCTGCTGGCAAAACTGGAAAAGGTAGCTCCGGGCTGGGCTACAGCTATTCGTGAACGGATCGGAAAACATGGTGAAAGAGACCTGCCCGGTGAGCCTGAGAAAGCCTGGCTCTGGCGACAGCTCTACGACGAACTTGATCGGCTGGCCAGACTGTCACTCGAGGATATACAGGACCACATTAACCGATTAAGCAAGGAATTATTCACCGTTACCGCAGACCTGGTTGAGAAGCGAGCATGGGCACAGCAAATCCGGCGCACATCGCTTGAGCAGCGAAGAGCATTGCAGGGCTGGCGGGAACTTATGAGAAAGGTGGGTAAGGGAACAGGCAAGCGCGCACCACGCCTGTTAGCAGAGGCCCGAAAGCTGATACCTATATGTCAGACAGCAGTGCCTGTCTGGATTATGCCGCTGAGTTATGTCGCAAGAAACTTTGACATGAAACGCAATCGTTTCGACGTGGTTATTATCGATGAAGCCAGCCAAGCGGATATTACGGCGTTGATGGCGGTCTACATGGGGGACCAGGTTGTCGTCGTAGGCGATGATGAACAAGTTAGCCCTACAGCCGTTGGACAGCGCGTAGATGAAATCGACCATTTGATTGACGAACACCTGCGAGGTATTCCACTCGCCAATATGTACGACGGCAAGCTCTCCATCTATAGCCTTGCCCGCACGACTTTTGAGCCAGTTTGCCTCCTGGAGCATTTTCGTTGCGTATCCCCCATTATTCAGTTCAGCAATGAATTATCCTATCAAGGAAAGATCAAGCCGCTGCGTGACGATAGTGAGGTACTCAGGCGCCCGTTTACAGTAGCCTATCAAATCAAGAGTTTAAGCAGAAGCGGCAAAGTTAACAAAGAAGAGGCCTTTGCCGTTGCTTCCTTGCTGATAGCTGCTTCAGAGCAGCCGGAATATAAAGATGCCACTTTTGGTGTTATTTCTATGGTGGGCAGCGAGCAAGCACTCTATATTGAATCGCTATTGCGTAAATACATGCCCGCGACAGAATACGTGCAGCGTCGCGTGCTTTGTGGCGACCCGGCCCAGTTTCAGGGCGATGAACGCGATGTGATGTTCTTATCCATGGTTGATGTACCGGAAGGTGACGGACCACTTCCCCTTCGCAATGAAGAAGGTCATGAGTACATGTTTAAAAAGCGGTTTAATGTAGCTGCCAGCCGCGCTCGTGACCAGATATGGGTAGTCTATTCTCTTGACCCCAGTACCGACTTGAAGCCCGGTGATATTCGCCGCAGATTAATCCTTCATGCCAGAGATCAACACCTGCATAACCAGGTCTTGAAAGAGCAGGAGCAGAAAATAGAATCCGAATTTGAGAGGCAGGTGCTTCAGCGATTAGTGAAAGCAGGCTATCGCGTGACAACACAGTGGCCTGTAGGGGCCTACCGTATCGATCTGGTAGTTGAAGGCGCTGGCAGACGACTAGCAATAGAATGCGATGGAGAGCGCTGGCATTCAGCCGAAAAGCTGGGAGAAGATATGGCTCGTCAGGCCATCCTTGAGCGCTTGGGCTGGCGCTTTGTGCGTATTCGCGGCAGTCAGTTCTTCAGAAATCCAGATATCGCAATAGAACCTGTGTTTACTCGCCTGAGCGCACTCGATATTCCGCCCGAAGGTTCCATTGCACAGAATAGCGGAGATCCAAGCGGGCAGGAACTAAAGAACCGTATTATTCGCCGGGCCGATGAATTGCGCGGCCAGTGGAAAGAATCTACCGATCATTCTGAGGCTGTATCCAGTCGCTCTCAAAAGAGAGACACCGAAAGTGAAAGACTTATTACGTCTGGCAATGCCTCTGGCAGAACATCCTTATCAGGCACAACATCAGGTATACCACCGCTACAAAAAACTTCCGTATCTCGACCGATAGATACACCTCTACCTCAACCAAGGCAAGAAAGACAAGCTACTGATGGACGAATACCAAGCCAGGCTTTGCGGCATGACGGCCCAACTCACTATAGCTCAGGAGCCTCACCTCAGAGTAGCCAGAGTCCTCAGTTCAACCTTATCCTTTTCTTACAAACGAAAGGATTGAGAGTAATCGATAATCGCGAGAAAGGTGGAGGTGTCTGGGTAGTGGGCGGCAGCGAACTATCACCGGTAATGCAAACACTGGCAGCAAAAGGGATTCGCTTCAAGCTTTATCCAGGCGGACTACAGCGACAACTCGGTCCAAAAGCCAGCACTACGGATGGCTGGTTTATAAAATCCCTTTAATAAATAGTCTGCTTGCAGAGTTGCTCCTTTAACATACCTCCTCGCGAAAGTCTTCTGCCTGCCCTCAGGAAAACCCCTTCTCCCGGTGCTCCCCCGATGTGATTGCGCAGTTTTACCAGGCGCAGGGCAGCGCCAGCCCCATCAAGGTGACGCTGCACGAACAGGACCTGCGCCAACGGGATGTACAACTCTTCCAGTATAACGTGGTGCCGATGCTGGTGCTGCTGCTCATGGTGAGTGGCCTGGTCAACAGCAGCACCGCTACGGCGCGCGAGTGGGAGACACGCACCATCAAAGAACTGCTGCTCTCGCCGGTTGCACGCTCGGCCATTATCATCGGCAAGGTCCTGGCAGGGTTCATCGCCACCTTACTCCTGGGCCTGCTAGTCTTCTTTCTGAGCGCGGCCCTGGGCTGGACGCGGCCGGCAGGTTTCCAGTGGCTGCCGAGCCTGCTCGTGCTGGCGCTGGTCGCGCTCCTGGGGACCGGTCTGGGCGTGGCGATAGGAGCGGCAGTGCAACGCCTGCAAGCCGTGGCGCCTTTCTCGATCCTGGTGGCCTTCTACCTGTTCTTTCTGGCGGGTGGCATCGGCGTGCTGGCCTTTGATCCAACCTGGCTGCAGAACATTGCGGCCTACAATCCACTGGCCTATGGTGTGCACGCGTTGTCCCAGGCGGTGTTCTACCGTACATCCGATGCGCTTGGCCGCGATGTGCTCGTTCTGAGCCTGAGTGCCCTGGCCGCCATAGGACTTGGGGTCCTATCCATGCGCCGGGGCATTGCAAGTTAGGTTTTCCTTTGGCGAAAACGTGAAGAAAGCAGTGACTTCTCTTATGGCGAAAACACGACAGATGGCCTTCACAAAGTGGCTGATGCAAGCGAGGAGATACTTCATGTTCCACTAAAGTGTACCTGAAGGCTGATATCCACTCATAACTCGGGGTGCAGGACACTAAGCCGTATGATGCTGGACAAGGGTGGTCAGTCCTCGTGACGGAAAAACAAGGTCTCATCCCAGCCATCTCTCTGCACATCTAGACGAAGAAGGTTCTTTCTGCTAGACTGGCTGTGTGGGATGAAGCAGACAAAGATCAGAAAGCGAGTTTGCATACGGGTGTCAGTCGCGTCAGGGCGTTGATAAGAGTTCCTCTCCCGCAGGTGGGGAGTTTCTCATCAAGCCAGAAAATATGCATGTGTGGGGACCACCCACCCGGCCTGATCCTGAAAGAGAGAGGAGGAACATACTATGGGCCTGACAGTCTGTCCCGCCGCAGTCGTCGCGGCGCCGGTCGAGGTGATCTGGGGGAACCTCGTACAATGGGAACGCTATTGCGAGTGGTTCTCAGCCGATGTCCAGGTAGAACGTAGTGAGCCAGAAGGTCCAGCCACCGTAGGCCAGACCATCTACTTCGCAGGAAAAGCCTTTGGCCGCACCTTGCACTTCATCTTCAAGGTCGAAGAGGTCAATCCCGAAAGACACCAGCTCGGCCTGCATGCTTTTTTCCCCCTAGGCTTGCAAATGAAACCACACATCTCTTGCACTCCCATCAAGGCGACCACCTGTCGCGTCCAATATGGCTGAGACTTCATCTTCCCCCCAGGCTGGTGGGGCTGGTTCCTCGAAACAGTTGGCGCGAAACCATTCGCTGCCAGCATAGAAGATTCCTTGCAACGCCTCAAGCGTGCCTCTGAAAGACAGTATCAGCAAGCGCAGACGGAAGGGAAATAGATGACACGTTCTACTGCCTCCTGTGCATATCTTTCAGCGCAGAATTGATGAGCAGGCGACTCGTTGAGGGTCTGGCGGAAGTCGACCGATCTGCGCATGGAGACCAGGAGGGCATGAGCGCGTGCAGTATCCCCTCTCCTGTTTTAGACGCGCAGGAAACGAGTGTGGCGTGACACCCTGGTATGACAAAGAGAAAGAGTTCTGAAAGTGATAGCTAGCTCTGCCAGAAGAAACTACATGCTTTTTAGCCTCGCTTCCCGACTTTTGCCGCCTCTAAGATTACTTGAGCAACATCGCCTGGGTGGGACACCGGAGAGGCATGGCTTGATGGAATTTCTCGTGTGGTAGCATGGATACGCTTTGCGTACCACCGCTCCTGATTGGGGTCGATGGTCTGATCGTGTGTAGAGACAGCATACCACGAAGGCAGATGGTCCCAAGCTGCTGGACCTTCAGGGTCAGTGAAACACGATGGTTTGATCGGTTTCTGGGAAACGGCGAGCACACGCGCTCGCGCCAGAGCGATGTCTGCAACAAACGTTTGTGGGAAGTATGGTGGGTCAAGCCATATAAAGCCCTGCCGATAGGATGGGACAAAGTGTTTCACTCCAGGTGTCGTAGCATATCTTGCGGAGATTTCAGCTGCTGACTCGCCCTCTGCCAGTGCATGGGCCGCAATGTATACCAGGCTGACGACATGCGAGGCGTTTCCTGCTCCGGTAATTACGGCTCCCCCATAGGAGTGTCCAACGAGAACTGTCGGACCAGAGAGTGAGGCGAGAGCCTGACGCGTCACGTCGATATCGTCGGCAAGGGAGGTGAGAGGAAGTTGTACAGCGAGCACCTGATGTCCTGCTTGTTGCAACAATGGAGTAACGTCGCTCCAACTAGATGCGTCTACAAACGCTCCATGGACCAGCACAATATTTGTTCCAGATGGCTTCCCGATAGGAGTCACGCGCGTATCCTGTACCTGTTCGCCAGATGCTTGTGCCTCTCTTGTCGAAGAAAGGGCTTGGAGACCAGGAGCGAGGGTAACCGTGGCGGTCGCCACACCAAGGTGCTTGAAGAACTTTCTCCGACTGAGGAAAGAACGAGTCGTTGCTAGCCCGTTGTCTTGATTGGAGGGGGAGAAAGAAAATGTCATGAGATCTGCTCCTTATGTAAGGGAATCTTCACATGTGATACGTTCACATTGAATCGAGCTCTGTGAGAGCAGTTCCTCACGCCAAGGCCCAGCTCATGCACCTCACCCTCACTGGTCCTAGTGTAAGGAGGAAGCGTCATGAAAGCGTCATGAACAGCAGCATGGGCCGTGGCCCCAAACGCTGACCCACCCATGTGTGAGAACGCGCCCAGGCCGGGAAGACTGCCGACCTCGGCCCCCATCCGATCAACTCAGCTTTCCCTCGGGTTGGCGTGAGGAAATGCTCTTTCTCCTTTCTGCAAACGTGAGAGTAATGAAGGACGCTCTCACGCCAGTTCGACTTCTGAGATACAACTCGTTGCGCATCCCGTGGGAAATACTCGGCAATGGACGCCACGGACCAGCCCTCACTATGGAGCCGGATCGCCGCCAGTCGCCGCTCTGCTGGAGAGGCAATCTGGTCCCAGGTCTGATAACGGCGACTGGTGATCGAGGGTGGTGGGCCAGAGGCCAGCACGAGCTTGACCGAATTGTGCGAGGGTTTTCGGTCAAAACGCACCTCGCAGATTTCTGCGATTTCGCGCAAGGACATGGTCGGCAATTCGACACGCAGATCGACGATTAACTGACGCATATCAGGCGGAAGGCTCCGCGCGGTCTCTTGTGGCTGTTTGCGGGGCTTAGAGGCGAAGAAGCTGACCATGCCTTGCTCTGCAAAGCTGTCAGCCTTCCGGTCGAGAGTGCTCTCTGCGGCTCCTGTCTCTTGCGCACGTTTCCCAGTGGGATCGCCAAAAAGGACAATCGGGCGCAGCAGTTCATACGCTGTCTGTTCTGGCCAGAGCGTGTACTGCTGGACGGTTTGCCAATCCTCGGTATGTTCGCGCTGGATGCGCTTGCGTTTGGGCACCGTGCTCCCCCACACGATGATTTTGCTGCTACTTCAATCGTACCCAGATTCGCCGCTTTTTGCAAGGTTTTCCGTCACGAGGACTGACCACCCTTGTCCAGCATCATACGGCTTAGTGTCCATTTCCCGTTCATGACGAGGCTCATGACGCTTTCATGGCGCTTCCTCCTTAGACTGGTATCAGAGAGGGCATGGGCTCGTCAAGTGGAGGGAATGGTCCAAACCACGGCTTTCGGGCCTTTGCGTGATGAAATGCTCTCAAGAGGAGAAAGAATCATGACAAAACTTGAAGGAAAAGTCGCGGTCATCACGGGTGGCAGCAGCGGCATCGGCCTGGCCACGGCCCGGCGCTTCGTCGCAGAGGGCGCCTACGTCTACATCACCGGTCGCCGTCAACGCGAACTGGATGCAGCCGTACGACAAATCGGCAAGCACGTGACCGCGGTTCAGGGGGATGTCTCCCAGCTCGCGGATCTTGATCGCCTGTATGCCACGGTGAAGCAGCAGCATGGCCGCATCGATATCGTCTTCGCCAACGCCGGTGTTAATAGGGAATTCGCTTCATTGGGGGACATTTCTGAAGCCCGCTTCGACAACACGTTCAACATCAACGTCAAAGGGCTGCTCTTCACGGTGCAAAAGGCGCTGCCGCTCTTGCAGGACGGCGGGTCGATCATCCTGACCGCTTCGACTAACTCGATCAAACCTCTACCTGAGAGCAGTGTGTACAGCGCAACCAAGGCGGCGGTCCGCTCCTTTGCGCGCAGTTGGACCCTGGACCTGCAAGCCCGCCAGATCCGTGTCAACGCCGTCAGCCCTGGTCCGACCAACACACCGATGACCAGTAATGAGGAGTTCAAGGCAAGTCTTCTCCCCACCATCCCGCTGGGGCGGTGGGGCGATCCTGACGAAATCGCCAAAGCGGTCGTGTTCCTCGCCTCGGATGACAGCAGTTTTATTACCGGGATCGAACTGTTCGTCGATGGGGGTCGGGCACAGGTGTAAGTGATCCTGGTCGTGGGCGTCTCATCGAGATGCCCACGATACCTTTCACACGAAGCGCCTCGCCGGCAAGCGGGGACTGCTTGACCGAAAGGAATGCTCGTACGACGAGCGAGAGGAGAAACAAGAAGGAGCAAAGCTGATGGGATGCGATATGCTGACGTGTCATTTTTCAGAAAAAAAAGAGCGTCTGCCAGGTGTACATTTTGTCTGAAACCACCACAAAGCAAGAGAGCGAGGCCGGGGTTTCATGCCGGGTGGTTCGCCTGCGGCGCATGCGCTTGACTTCCAGAAACGCGCCAGGATATGCAACACATGACAGAGAGGAACACGATGAGTTCACAACTGTTTTTCATTACGGGAGCAACCGGAAAAACCGGCAGTAAAGCCGTCGAATTTCTTCTTGAGCGAGGCCATAAAGTGAGGGCTTTCGTTCATAAGAAAGACGAACACAGTTCACAATTACAAAAACTAGGTGCAGAGGTCGCCGTGGGTGATCTTCTCGATTTCATGACGATTCGGCCCGCACTTGAAGGCGTTTCAGGAGCCTATTTCGTCTATCCAATAGCTCCGGGCCTCATAGAGGCAACAGCCTACTTCGCTCAAGCCGCCAAAGAGGCGACTGTTTCAACGGTCGTGAATCTGTCGCAAATCTCCGCAAGGCGCGAAGCGAAGAGTCACGCGGCATTCAATCACTGGACGGCGGAACGAGTGTTTGATTGGTCTGGCCTTGCCGTCACCCATCTGCACCCGACCTTTTTTGCCGAATGGTTTCTTACCTACGCGCAAAGCATCAAAGACGGTCTGGTGCAAATGCCGTTTGGCGAAAGCAAGCATGCGCCCATCGCGGCGGAGGATCAAGCTCGTGTCATCGCGAGCATTCTCGAGCATCCATCAGCCCATCAAGGGAAAACCTACCGACTGTTTGGTCCCAAAGAGTACACCTACGCCGAGGCATTCGAGAAGATTTCGCAGATCTTGGGACGTCAAATCAAGTACGAAAGAATATCGCTTGAAGCGTACCACGAGCAAGTGGTAAAGAGGAGGAATCCGTTCGTTGCGCAGCATCTCGTTGAAGTGGCGAAAGATCACGCGGCTGGCGTTTTCTCTGGCACAGATGAAGTGATCGAGAACATCACTGGCCAGCCGCCAATGGGCCTGGAGGAATTTATCAAAAAGCACCGAGAGGCATTTGAATGAGCCGTCTCCACGACCATTGAAAGCGTGTCTCCCCTCTGTTGACGAGAACAGAGGGGAGACACGCTGGGATCAGCGTCGAACTCGCTGAAACAGCTCCACCAGCCCAGCCTCAGCCGATCCGACTGATCTCCCGTGCCGAGCGAGCACATTGGCGTCTCTCCTGGGACAAGCGCCTGGCGCGCAATGCTCGCCTGAAAACCGCTCTAGAGGTCTCGATCAGGCTCTTCGGAATACTAGACGCCTTTGCCACGGTTCTCGGCCTCCGCATCGCCTGAGCATGGCCCAACATCGCTAGTTCTCTGGTCTCCCCCTCTGGCTTCTTTGTGACTTGGTGAGCCTCACCTAACCATTACTGGTCAACGAGAGCAAAACGTCTTCAAACCGCATGACAGGCCATCTTCTCCGCCCTCCTCATCTCGTTGCGCATCGCCTGGGCTTCTCCGAGAAATCCGAGCACCGATTCACCATTCCTGTGGAGAAGTGGCACCCCCATTTTGTACATTTTGGGAAGAAGCTGTGGATTGCTTGTCCATTCTCCTGGGAGTTCTCGATTCACGTTCTCGCGGGAGGAGGCCCGCGAGAACGGTTTCACAGGCGAAAGAAGGGGAGATGCTTTCAACAGAAGCATTGCCAAGAAATCAGCAGCTTCTCCCCAAAATGTACATCATTTTGAGATGAGAGTGTCGCAAGGGCGAAATGCAACGTTTCCGGTGTTTTTCGCCCTTGTGTTGCCCACGGGATGCGCAACGAGTTTGCTCTGTGAAGTCGAACTGGCGTGAGAGCATCCTTCCTGGCTCTCACCTGTGCCTGGAGGCAGCAGAGCCGTTCCTCATGCCACGGCCGATGACGCTGTTCATGGCGCTTTCATGACGCTCCCTGCTTACACTAGGACGAGAGAGGGCGAGGTGCCTGGCACGTCGAGCTTGCCCACGTTCGCTCATCGCGACCGCCTCGTTGAGCGGATCAAGGGAGAGCGGGCGAGCATGAGGGAGGGCCAAGT
>WNFD01008963.1_pt1 | contig 10524 bp, 6 predicted proteins | sample 5400491 | NCBI WGS metagenome assembly WNFD01 (sample SAMN13153343, study PRJNA577476) | soil metagenome | isolation source: 120 cm saprolite under Douglas fir tree site 2 hole 2 replicate 2 | place: USA:California | collected 2015-04-18 | reverse complement strand
GTTCGTGTTCGTGGCCTCGCTGCGATTGATCCGCCAATTGGCGCGGCTCTATGGCGGCCGGCCCGGCGCGCTCGGCATGATCCGGCTGGTCCGTCACGTCATCGCGCATCTCGCCATCACCGGCGGCATGGCCGCGAGCGACAGCGTGGTGCAGCAGATGCTCGGCCATGGCGTTGCGGCGAAATTGTCGCAGCGGCTCGGCGAAGGCGTTCTGAACGGGCTTCTGACCGCACGCCTCGGGCTCGCCGCGATCGAGGTGACGCGCCCGCTGCCGTTCACGGCGCTGCCGCGCCCGGCGCTTTCCGACCTCGCCAAGGATCTCCTGCGCAAGCGCGAGGACGACGAATAATCCTATGCGAGAGTGCTCGCAGCGCAGACCTCGCCGGCCAGCACGCGCCATTTGAACAACGGCGAATCCGGCGGCGGCGACAGCTCCGGCGTCCATCCTGTGAGCTTCTCCAGCGCATAGGTGTCCATCACGTTGCCGCGCCAGACGCGATCGACGCGCTCCAATGGCTCGCGCAGCGCGGTCGTCTCAGTCCACAGCGGCAGCGTGTTGTCGGGTTCGCGCGCGACGTAAAGCCCGGCATGGCCGGCGATCCGATCCATGCCGGGATCGGCGAAGCCCTGGAAACGGCCGCGCTCGTTGATCTGGATCACCGGCACCCGGCCGTTGAAGAACCAGCGCAGCATCGCATAGGTGCGATAATCCGTGGTCGCGATCCAGGTCGCGCCGGTCTTCTGCAACTCGGCTTCCGCGCGCGCCACCACCTGCTCATAGCCCGCCTCGCCGCCGATCGGATCGGCGCGGCCGATGACATTCCAGGGGCTCACGACGTAATAGAGAAACACCAGCACGACCATCACGATGCCGGACGCGATCGCGACGTAAGCCCATTTGACCGTCGACCGGATCATCCAGGCCGGCCAGCCTTCGCGCGGCAGCATCGCGATGTTGATGGCGGCGGCGGCGAAACCGGCCGGCCACATGAACATCGGCCAGGTGTCGCCAACCCTCAAGGTCAGCGACTTCCAGAAGAAATACAGGAAGGGCACCAGCACCGCAGTCGACAGCAGGATCGCCACCGGCTCGCGGGCGCGGTAACCGCGTCTTGCCGTCAGCACCAATCCCGACAGCACCACCGGCAGCAGCACGAAGCCGACCAGCCCGAACTGCAGGCCGATATAATCCGCGATGGTCCGTCCCGATATCTCATGTGTGGCTGTGGCCCGCACCGATTGGAACCTGAACGATGCCCAGTCGTGCTGCGCGTTCCAGATCAGGACCGGCGAAAACACGACGACGGCGATGAGCGCCGCGCACCAGGGATAGGGATTGAGGAGCCAGCGGCGGCGCCAGTCCGGCACCAGCGCGAAGGCGGCGATCGCCGGCAGCATCATGACGACGGTGAATTTCGACAATAGCGACAGCCCGGCGAAGAGGCCCGCGGCGAGCCACCAGCGCGGATCGTTGCTCTCGGCGAGCCGGACCAGCGCCCACGCCGTCGCGACCGCGAACGGGATCAGCGCGACGTCGGGCGCGACCTTCGCCATCAACAGCCCGTAATAGAGCGCGGCCTCCGGCATCAGGATCGCGATCACGACCGCGCGGATATCGTTGGTGACGCGCCGCACCAGATCGGCAAGCAGGAGCTGCGTGACCAGCATGGAAAGGATGCCCGCGAACCTGACGCCGAGATTGGTGTCGCCGAAGATCGCGGTGCCGAACCGGATGAACCAGGCGATCATCGGCGGATGATCGAGGAACGACAGCACATGCTCCTTCGACCAGGTCCAGTAATAGGCCTCGTCGGTGCGCAGATCGATCAGGCAGGCGTAGACGATCCGCAGCGCGGTCATCGCCGCGATCAGGACGATGGCGACGGTCAATGGCCGCAACGCGGCACTGTCCGGTCTGGCCCGGCTGAGTTGGGAGGCGGCTAAAGTCACGGCGCTTTCTCCCCGACTCCCTGGGGGGTGTCAACGTGCCATGCGAAAGGCGGCGTCGAACGGTTTTGGCCGTTGCAAAAAGGCCGACAGGCGGGCCCGCTTGCCGGAACGCGCCCGGAAACGCTATCAACTCGCGGAATTAAATTCTAGCATTGCCGATAATCAGTTCAGATATCCGAATTCCCATGGATCGCATGTGGATCGCATGACCGTCTTTTCGCGCGAAAACATCCGGACGCTCTTCCGCGGCATCGGCGTGCGGCAGGTCCGGCTGGTCTGCGGCATGGTGCTGTTCGGCTATCTGGTCAGCCATTTCCTCAATCATGCGCTCGGCAACATCTCGATGGAAGCGCTGGCCGTCGGCGTCTATTACCACACCCTGTTCTGGCAATTCCTCCCCGTTGCGATCGCCTTGTACACCGCGATGCTGCTTCACGGCGGCCTCGGACTCTGGGCGCTGTATCAGCGCCGACAGTTTAGCTGGAAAACGGTCGAGCCGCTGCAACTCGCGCTCGGCCTCAGCATCCCCCTGCTCGTGGCCATGCACGTGATCGGCGCACGTTTGGGGCAGACCCTGTTCGGGCAGGAAAAGCTCTATCCACAGGAACTCTATGCGTTCCTGGTCGCGCGTCCGTACTTCATCTGGCAGATGTACGCCGTCATGATCATCGCCTGGGCGCACGGCTGCATCGGCCTGCATTTCTGGCTTCGCATGAAGGCGTTCTATGCCCGCAGCGCGCCTTATCTGCTCGCCGCGGCGGTGCTCGTTCCGGCGGTCGCCATGCTCGGCGTCTATCAGGCCGGACGCATCGTCATCGACGATGCCAGCGATCCGCAATGGCGGGCTGAGAACCTGTCGGAACGCCATGTCGGGACCAAAGCCGAGCAGGCAACGCTGGAAAATATTCTCGGTGGTTTCCTGATCGGCTATTTCGCGCTGGTCGGAATAGCCTTGCTGGCGCGGGGCGCGCGCGTGCTGCACGAGCGCCGTGGCGGCATGATCGCGCTCTCTTACGGCAATGGCAGGACGGTCCGCGTGCCCAAGGGCCTCAGCGTGCTGGAAGCGAGCCTGCGCTACAACGTGCCCCATGCCAGCGTCTGCGGCGGGCGCGCCCGCTGCTCGACCTGCCGCATTCGCGTCATCGGGGATTGCAGCGCATTGCCCGAGCCATCGCCGCGCGAGGCATTCGTGCTGGCCCGCGTCGGGGCCAACGATCCGTCGATCCGGCTGGCCTGCCAATTGCGGCCGATCGTGGATGTGTCGTTCTTCCAATTGTTCCTGCCGAGCGCGGTCTCGGCCAACGCGCACGCCTCCAGCCCCTCGCGGATCGGCGAGGAGCGCCATCTCGTCAGCCTGTTCGTGGACATGCGCGGCTCGACCCGGCTGGCCGAGAAGCTGCTGCCATTCGATACCGTTTTCATCGTCAACCGCTTCCTCGCGGCGGTGTCGCAGGCGGTGATCGAATGCGGCGGCAGGCCCAATCAATTCGTCGGCGACGGCGTGCTGGCGCTGTTCGGGCTCACCGACGACGATCAGACCGCCAGCCGCCAGGCGCTCAAGGCGGCGGCCCTGATCGCCGCCAACATCGACGAGTTGAATAAGTTCCTGAGCCACGATCTGCGCGAACCGATCCGCTTCGGCATCGGCATTCACGGCGGCGAGGTGATCGTCGGCGACATCGGCTACCGCGACCACATGGTGTTCACCGCGCTCGGCGACGCCGTCAATGTCGCAGCACGGCTGCAGGACATGACCAAGAGCCTTGGCTGCGAAGCGATCATCTCCGAAGAGCTTCGCCTCGCCGCAGGCCTCGCCGAAGGCGACCTGCCGCAACAGGAAGTGACAATCCGCGGACGCGACGAACCGATGATCGTCCGCGTCGTCGTGGAGACGAAGAGCTTGTCCGCGCTGGTTGACGGGCTCGGCGCCGTCGCGGCGTAGGAGGTTCGGAAATCCCCCAGCGCCGTACCGCTGGGATTTTGTGTTCAAGCCGGACCCTGCCGAGTGACGCTTCGTGGCCAGTGGCGCGAAACGCGGCAAAAAGCGTGAATGCGTCCCGATATGGAACGCTTCCTTGGGGAAATCCCCTGTTGTTTGAGCTACCAAGGCCGCCGCAACCAGCGTATCCTGATGCCCCGGACATCACGGTTTGCGGGGACCGGCTGTTCGTTCTTGTTGGCTTGATCCCGCGGAGACGACGGATGGCTAAAGGTACGGTCAAGTGGTTCAACCCGACCAAGGGTTATGGGTTCATTCAACCTGCATCGGGCGGCAAGGACGTTTTCGTTCATATTTCAGCGGTGCAGAAAGCAGGCCTTTCGACGCTCAATGAAGGGCAGACGATCGAATACGAAGAGATCGCCAATCGCGGCAAGACATCGGCCGAAAACATCAAGGTTTAGCGCAACCAGCGCATTCCCAGACGTCATCAGACAACTCGCATTCCGCAGGAGCGGGGCCCGCTCTTGCGCGTAAGCGTTTGTTTTTCGTGCGACGGCCCGGTTGCGTGGTAAGACACCGGAACCAACCCGCACGCCATGATGCCTGATTCGGCCTCCCTCCCCCCGTTTATCGCGGCCTTTGCGCCGGCCGATAGGGCCATCGCGACAGCTCTCCTCGGGTCCGCGCGCCTGAGCGGCCAGCAGGAGCAGCGGATCGACCATGTCGCCACGCGCCTGATCGCGGCCATCAGGGCCGATGACGACCGGCTCGGCGGCGTCGAGGACATGCTCCGCGAATTCGCGCTCACGACCAAGGAGGGGCTGGCGCTGATGGTGCTGGCGGAGGCGCTGCTGCGCGTGCCCGATGCCCGCACCGCCGACCAGTTCATCGAGGGCAAGCTTGGCGAGGGCGACTTCGTCCATCACGAAACCAAGTCCAGCGCGTTCCTGGTCAATGCCTCGGCCTGGGCGCTCGGGATGTCCGCCCGCGTCATCCAGCCTGGAGAAACCCCGCGGGGAACCATTGGACGGCTCGCCAAGCGGCTCGGCGCGCCGGCGGTGCGCGCGGCCACCCGGCAGGCGATGCGGCTGATGGGCAGCCATTTCGTGCTCGGCGAGACCATCGAGGCGGCGCTTGCCAGGGCACAGCCGCGCTCTGCCCGCGCGCCGCGCTATTCGTTCGACATGCTCGGCGAAGGCGCGCGCACGGCGGCCGATGCGGAACGTTATTTCAATTCCTACCAGCGCGCGATCGACGCCATCGGCCGTTCGGTGGATGACCGCGCTTTGCCCGACCGGCCCGGCATTTCGGTCAAGCTCTCGGCGCTGCATCCGCGGTTCGAGGCGGTCAGCCATGGGCGTGTCATGGCCGAACTGGTGCCGCGGCTGACGCAGCTCGCGCGGCAGGCCAAGACCTACGATCTCAACTTCACGGTGGATGCCGAGGAAGCCGACCGGCTGGAATTGTCGCTTGACGTGATCGCCGCGGTGCTTGGCGATGCGTCACTCGCCGGCTGGGACGGTTTTGGCCTCGCGATCCAGGCCTATCAGAAGCGCGCCGGTGACGTGATCGACTATGTCGATGCGCTGGCGCGCGCGCATGACCGGCACCTGATGGTGCGCCTCGTCAAGGGCGCCTATTGGGACACCGAGATCAAGCGCGCGCAGGAGCGCGGCCTGGACGGCTATCCCGTGTTCACCCGCAAGGCGATGACCGACCTGAACTACGTCGCCTGCGCGCAGAAACTGCTCGGCTTGCGGCCGCGCCTGTTCCCGCAATTCGCAACGCACAACGCGCTGACGGTGGCGACCGTGCTGGAACTGGCGGGCGGCGGCAGCGGCTTCGAGTTCCAGCGCCTGCATGGCATGGGCGAAGCGCTCTATGAGCGCCTCGGCGAGGATCATCCTGACCTGGCCTATCGGACCTATGCGCCGGTCGGCAGCCATCGCGACCTGCTCGCCTATCTGGTGCGGCGGCTGCTGGAGAACGGCGCCAATTCGTCCTTTGTCGCGCTCGCCGCCGACGAGGCGATACCCGTGACGGCGTTGCTGCGGCGCCCGGCGGAGATCATCGGCGACGCCGGGCGGGCGAGCCATCCGAACATCCCGCTGCCGCGCGACCTGCTGCTGCCGCAACGAAAGAATTCGCGCGGCATCGAATTCGGCGAGCGCGCCGCGTTGAGCGCGCTGCTGTCCGAGATCGCGGGCAAGACCGCGCCTGTCGCGGCCGCCCCCCTGATCGACGGACGGGCCGCCGCCGGGGCCGCGCGGCAAATCGTCAGTCCCATCGACCTTGTGACGGTCATCGGGACCATCATCGAGGTAACGCCTGCGCAGGCCGATGCGGCGATCGCGGCGGCGCGTGCGGGATTTCAGCGCTGGAGCGCGACACCCGCAGCGAGGCGCGCGGAGATGCTGGAGAAGGCCGCCGACTTCCTCGAACAGCGTGCCGCCCATTTCATCGCGCTGCTGCAGCGCGAGGGCGGCAAGACGCTGGACGATGCGCTTTCGGAAGTCCGCGAGGCCACCGATTTCTGCCGCTATTATGCAGCCCAGGGCCGCGAGCTGTTCGGCGACGGCGAGGCCATGCCGGGACCGACCGGCGAGAGCAATATGCTGCGCCTGCGCGGCCGCGGCGTGTTCGTCGCGATCTCACCGTGGAATTTCCCGCTCGCGATTTTCTTGGGCCAGGTGACGGCCGCGTTGATGGCAGGAAACAGCGTGGTCGCAAAACCTGCCGAACAGACGCCATTGATCGCGGCTGAAGCCATTCGTTTGTTGCACGAAGCCGGCGTCCCCGTCTCCGCGCTGCATCTACTGCCCGGCGACGGGACGATCGGCGCGGCCCTGACCGCCCATCGCGACATCGCAGGCGTGGTCTTTACCGGCTCGACCGAGGTCGCTCGCGCAATCAACCGGGCGCTGGCCGCCAAGGACGGGCCGATCGTGCCGCTGATCGCGGAAACCGGCGGCATCAACGCCATGATCGCGGACGCGACCGCCCTGCCGGAACAGGTCGCCGACGACGTCGTGACCTCGGCGTTTCGCTCCGCCGGCCAGCGCTGCTCGGCGTTGCGGCTGTTGTTCGTGCAGGACGACGTCGCCGACCGCATGATCGAGATGATTGCCGGCGCCGCGCGCGAGCTGAAGCTCGGCGATCCCCGCGATCCCGCAACCCATGTCGGACCGGTGATCGACACTGAGGCCAAGCAACGCCTCGACGCACATATCGCGCGCATGACCAAGACGGCGCGGGTGCATCTGGCCGCAGCCACGCCCACCGGCAACTACGTGGCGCCGCATCTGTTCGAATTGTCCGGCGCGGATCAACTGACCGAAGAAGTGTTCGGACCGGTCCTGCATGTGGTGCGCTATGCCGCCGACCGGCTCGACCGCGTGCTGGAGGCGATCGAGCATTCCGGCTACGGGCTCACGCTCGGCATTCACTCCCGCATCGACGATACGGTCGAGGCGATGATCGCGCGGCTTCAGGTCGGCAATGTCTATGTCAATCGCAACATGATCGGCGCCGTGGTCGGGGTCCAGCCCTTCGGCGGCCACGGTCTGTCAGGCACCGGCCCGAAGGCCGGCGGCCCGCATTACCTCGCCCGCTTCGCGACCGAGCAGACCGTGACCATCAACACCGCGGCGGCCGGCGGCAACGCTACGCTGCTGTCGGGTGACGAGTAGCGGGTCGGCGCCGCGTCGTGAGATCGGCATAAGTCCGCGACCAGCGCCGGCGCTGCAAAAACCAGCAAGAAATTCGTACCGTCACGGCCTCCGTGAAACCAAGATTTCTCCGCAATCGCGCCGGTGAATGTCGCTTTTTCGACCTCGATAGCGGGGTACTGGTCGACCAGAACAATCGCAGGAGGCACGACCAAATGGCGACCAAAGACGGCTTGCCTCTGGTTCCATCCGATCATGGAGAAAGGTCGGAGCAGCCGGATACCGGAACAGCTTGGGACGACCCGGTTATCTCGCCGTGGATCCTCAAGGTGAGCATTTTGGGGCTGACGACGGCGGCGATCTTCTTCGCGATTGTAGCGGTGGAAGATCCACGTGTGCTCATTGCGAAAACCACGGCTTTCCTGACCGCCTCATCGGCGCCTCAGGACGATACCCGTGAAGCGACGCCGATAGTTCAATCAGCCGCCGAAGCTCCCGCTTTGCCGCCGACTGCAAGTGAGGCGTCCGGGCGCGAGGAAATAGCCGCACCTTTTAAAGCCGCCGACCAGGGTCAGGCAGCTGACCGGGGTCAGGCCGCCGACCAAAGTCAGACCGACATCCCTCAAACACCAACCGCAACCCTGTTGGCTCAATTCCAGGCGTGGGCGGCCAGCAAAGATGCACCGGCGGAAACCCCACCTGCAGAGCCGCCAGCAGTACAGCTCGTACCGGATGCGCAGGCAGATCCCGTGCAGGATGCCCGGGCACAGCCGGCACAAGATGCGCAAGCGCGTCCCGTCCAAAATGCCCGAGCCGAGATCCGACACGCGCGAGAGCAGCGATCCATCCGGCGCGCGAAAATTGCGCGGGCAGAGATGCAGGCAGAGATCCGGGCCAAGCAACATCACCGAGTGAAGCTCCGGCGGGAGCAAGATGCACGGGTCCCGGTCCGGCCTGCGCAATATGTCCGGCCTGCGCAATATCGCCGAGCACAAGAGGAGCGGCCCGTGGAAGCTCCCCAGGCCCAGGCACCGCAGGCCCAGGCACCGACGTTCCTGGAAAGCCTGGGTTTTTCGCGCAATTAGACTTGTTGCGCGATGAGATCTGGCTCGTCGTGACGTCGTGACTCTCCATGCTCAACTGCTCGCTGTCGGCAAGAATCTACTTTATTTAATCTATTTTATTTTCGTCTCGGCCGCGATCAGCTCTTTGCCTTCCGCGGTCCTGATCGTCAGCTTCACCTGCTCGCCGCCGCCGCCGTCAGGAATCGTCGCGGAAATGCGATTTCCGTTTTTCGGGTCGGCTTTCACGGCGTCGTCGAACAACACCGCGTCGCCGCGTTTCAACGTTACGCGCAAGGCCGTGGCCGGTTCGATACTGAAGAACTGAAGATTCGCCTGGGACGCCTCGGCCGAGAGATCGATCAGGATGTTCTCGTTCGCATGCGTCACGTTGCTCATGCCGACGGTCGGGCTGTAGGTTTCCGGAATCGATACTTCGCCCAGTGCGGGAAAGCTGGCGCCGCGGAAGAACTCGTCCGACACGCCGGCCCACAATTCGACGTAGGGCCGCGCTTCGTTCGAATCTGTGCGTGCGTCGGTTTCGTGCGTGAACGCCGGAAATCCCCACGTCCACATTTTCAAGCCCGGCGTGATCGTATTGTCTGCGATGCGGATGATCCCCTCTTCGTTGTCGTGGTTGATCACGCCCCAGAAATTCCCGCCCTGCATGTCCGGCGCCGCGTAGGCGATGCCCATCGTCGGCCAGTTCCTAAAGTAGCGCAGTTTTTCGAAACGGCTCCTGCCCAGACCTAAACTGTTGTCGCCGTCGGCCAGATTCTTCGACCAGTGAGGCGTGCGGTAGGCCTCGATCGGCGCGATGATTTCGGCGCCGCCGGTCGCTTTCCGGTTTTCCGGGTCCGATCCCGGCGCCAGCGTCGTGCAGGTCCAGTACTCGTAATCGATCGCCTTGGGTTGCGGATTCTTCAGCACCACGCGCGCATCGAGCGCGGCGCGGTCGGCCCTCAACATGACATAGTAAGTCGCTGCGAGGCCGGTCGAGCCGGCTTTGAACTGCTTCGGCGCCGCCGAATGCGACATCGACACCGTCACTTCGCCGGCACTCTCCTTCACCACCTTGAAGTCCCACGGCTTCAGCCACGTCTTGCCGTGCTCGGCATCCGGGAACGTGGGGAAGATGCCGCCATACACCATCATCCAGTCGTAATAAAAAATGCCGCCCTTCATGCCGTAAGGCACGCCGACCTCCGTGCGATAGAGCTGTTCGTGGCCGGTCGGCTTGTAGATGATGGAAAGAATGCGCCCGCCAAATTCGGGCAGGAGCGTTACCTTCAGATAACGATTCTCGAGCACGTAGGTCCTGAACGTGCGATCGACGATGGTTGTCTTGTCGAGCGACCCGCTGACGAATCCGTTGTCCACATCGGTCGCGTACTTGACGGTGCTCCACGTGATCGTCGACTCGCTGAGCGACACTCTGTCGGGCACCGGCGACTCCGCGTGCACGACGGCATGACACGCACAGACCAACGAAAGCATTGCAGCCGCGAGACGGATACAGGCACGCGAGGCACAATGAATAGCCATTTGAGACGCCTTCGAATGGACGGGGCGATCCTATCGCAAAATATCACATTGCCAGAGGATCCGGCGATTAATCAGCCGTCCTTATGAAGGGCTCCGTTGAGGATTCGTGCAGGACGGCGTCGCCGAGGTAAGATTTTGCGCAAACGGTCCGGTATTTTTAAAGGTCACTTCCCCCGAACGCTTCGATGAAGCGCGATAGAAACTCGCGAAAAGTGCCCAGATCTTTCGGCGAGAACGCCCCGTACACCCGCCGCTCGATCGGGTCGACCCGCTCACGTGCGGTGTGAAGCGCCTCACGTCCGACCTCGGTCATGTGCAGCTCAAGCACGTTGGGATGTCGCGGGTGCGATGATCGCGT
>WNFD01026245.1_pt1 | contig 10525 bp, 14 predicted proteins | sample 5400491 | NCBI WGS metagenome assembly WNFD01 (sample SAMN13153343, study PRJNA577476) | soil metagenome | isolation source: 120 cm saprolite under Douglas fir tree site 2 hole 2 replicate 2 | place: USA:California | collected 2015-04-18 | reverse complement strand
GCTTCTTGGTCCGCCGCGATAACCTGCAGGCAGGCCATTGAGGTGCACGAGGAGTTGGGCGAGACGACCCGCAAAGCCTGATCGATGTCTTGGAAATCTCAGAACCGGCGTGGAGTCGTGAACGAGCGAGTCATCAGTTGGGAAAGAGCTCGGGCGCGCCGACTGTCGGGTGGAGGGTTACCAGCCCCGCCCTTTCGGTTGCGAGGTGGGTTCACAATTCCACCATGGTCACGTTTCCCGAGGCCCCCCTATAGTCCCGGACAGCCGGTTTTCCCAGGTCCGGTTCGAGACCTTAGCGTTTCTTCCGTGGGCCTTCCCAAGTTGGCGAAGCTTAAGCGCTGGTTCGCATACCCCTCGACTTCCGTGGTTTGCCTACATCCTCGCTCCACCTCATGCGTCGGCGTTAACCACGCATGACTCGGGGCCGCGATGGCTCACTGTGCCTTTCCCGCCAGAGCTTCTTGACCGTCTTCGGATCCAGCGCGCGCAGCTGCCTGAGTACGCGCTCAAGGTGGCGCAGGCGCAGCTCGGCCCACGCGAGGCCCTTCCTCACTTCCCGGATCGCCCTCTCGGCCTCTCGGCGCAGCTCCTTCTCCGGCATCTGGTCGGTGGTCTTCATACCGCCAACATGCCACAGCCGCCGGGCCACGGCCAGTTACCGAGGTCACGTCGCGACCTAAACCTCGGACCAAGCGGAACCCGGAAGCGGGACACTACGGAATTTTGCCTTAAGATCGACAAGTTCAAGAAGGGGAGAGCCAGGGCTGGACAGGTTACCACCGTGTTTGGGACAACCTCAATCCGCGCCGCGGTGCAGGTTTGGGTGGACTAGTTGCCACGAACTGAAACGAGGTAACAGGAGTCAGCTATGGGCACCTACGCAGTTGCTGCAACGCTTTTCTCTGAACTAAAGGACAAAATTCAAACCCGCGAGGCGTGTGTCGCGGTCATTGGGCTCGGCTACGTCGGTCTGCCTTTGGCGCTGCTTTACACCGAGCAGGAGTTTCCCGTCACCGGGTTTGACATTGACCAGCGCAAGGTATCAACCCTGGTTCAGGGCGGTTCGTACATTTTCCGCATCCCGGCGACCGAAGTTCAGGAAGCACGGGCACGAGGATTTGAGGCGACTTCTGAGTACTCGCGCATAACGGAGATGGATGCCATCATTATTTGCGTTCCAACTCCTCTGGATGAATATCACGAGCCTCATCTAGGCTACATCACCAACACGGCCGAGGCGATCGCGCCACACCTTCGCGCCGGGCAACTCGTCGTGTTGGAGAGCACGACGTATCCCGGCACCACTGAGGAAGTGCTGATCCCAATCCTGAAAAAGGGAACAAGAGCGGTTTGAGGGCCGCACGCGCAGGCGTGGCCAATGGACAGGAGTTCTACGTCGCCTTTTCTCCGGAGCGCGAAGATCCCGGCAACCAGACCGTAGCTCGATGCGACATTCCGAAAGTGGTGGGCGGACTCGACCCGCAGGCTTCCCAGTTGGCGGCTGCGCTGTACGGCTCGATTTTCAACCGCATCGTGCACGTCTCTTCCCCCGCAAAATGACGAAGTTGCTTGAGAACATCTATCGCTGCGTGAATATTGCTCTGATCAATGAGCTGAAACTGTTATCGCTGCGCATGGGGCTGGATATCTGGGAAGTGATCGAGGCGGCCTCAACGAAGCCCTTCGGATTTCAGCCCTTCTATCCCGGACCGGGACTGGGAGGACACTGCATTCCCGTCGATCCGTTCTATCTCTCCTGGAAAGCTAAGGAGTGGGACTTCCACACGCGCTTCATTGAGCTCGCCGGCGAGATCAATACCTCCATGCCATACCACGTGCTCGCCTCGGTTGCGAGTGCGCTTAACCAGCACAAGAAATCACTGAACGGGGCGCGTATCCTGGTCTTGGGTGTGGCGTACAAGAAAGACATTGACGACCTGCGGGAGTCTCCTGCCCTGACGATCATTGAGCTGCTGCAAAAGGAAGGCGCCCAGGTCAGCTATAACGACCCGTACTTCCCGTTCATTGGCAAAGGTCGCAAATACGACTTGCAGATGAAATGCAGTCCCTTGGAGAATCTCGGCCAATACGACTGCGTGCTGATCGTTACCGATCACACGGACTACGATTACGCTCGCATTGTCCGGGAATCGCAACTGGTGATCGACACTCGAAACGCCACCCGGGGCATAGAGAGCCTGAACATTACACGTTGCTAAGCAGTATGCCTTGATGGAAACTCCAGCTGTGGCGAGTTTCTAGTGGGCAGGCAGTGCCCATACGAAGGGCTGCTAGGGGGGAGGCCGATCCGGTCATAACTTTGGCGCGCAGAGACGAGCCACTGTGAACCCAGCTGGACCTGCAGTGGCTTGGGAAACGACCAGCGGCCAAACCAGGCCGCTGGTCGTTGGTCCGCAAGTGAAGTCACGGAAACAACGACTTACAACAGCTTATGATGTGTGCGTGAGAACGGATAGCAGCGCATGCACGTCCTCCGCGCTCTGTATCCCTCGTTACGCCACGATCAGATCTCCCTAACCGCCACGCCAGCTGCTTAGCCCAGCACAGAAACCACGACAATCGGCTCCGAGCGTCCCCTTCACACTCGCTAGCAGCAAGTAGGCTGCTCGGCGTTATCGGGCAAGAATCTCGCAGGACTGCGGCTTCAAGATTGCCGTGAAGATCGAATTATTTCTCGTGTAAGGATTGCGCTGGTCCAACACGTGCAGGGCCCCAAAGCCCGCTCCAATCAAGTACGGGCAATTAGGCGGGACAAACGTCGATGGAACTCAAGGAACTGGGGCAGACGGGTGTTAGGTTGCCCGAGATCGGCTCGGGCACCTGGGAATACGAAGGTGGCGTCGAACCTCTCAGAAAAGGCGTGGATTCGGGGGCCTTTCTGATTGACACCGCTGAAGGCTATGCAACCGAAGAGATCGTTGGGCGGGCCATAAAGAACATTAGGCAGTGCGTTTTCTTGGCGACCAAAGTCTCACCTCAGCACTTAAGGCGCTCTGATTTGCTGCGTGCGGCAGATAAAAGCCTTCAACTAATGAGGACCGACCACATCGATCTATACCAAATTCACTACCCGAACTACGCAGTGCCAATTGGGGAAACCATGGCGGCTTTGGAGGAATTGGTCGACATGGGCAAAGTGCGATTCATTGGTGTCAGTAATTTCTCGGTTGCCGACCTCAAGAACGCGCAGGCAAGCCTGACCAAGTCTAGGATCGTCTCAAATCAAGTGCTCTACAACTTGGTCGATAGGAGTATAGAATTCGGCCTCCTGCATTATTGTCAGCAGAATCACATAACTGTAATCGCCCATAGCCCTCTAGCCCGCGGTATTGAACACATCCGAAGAAAGGATCCTAGCGACACACTGAGCCGAGTGGCGGCGGCCACGGGCAAAACCGAAGCTCAGGTGATACTGAACTGGTGCATCTCGAAAGAGGGGGTGATTGCCATACCTAAGGCAAACTCAATCGAGCATACCGTCGAAAACTGCAATGCTTCAGGCTGGCGGCTGTCACCTGAGCAAAGGAGGCTTCTTGAGGAAGGTATAAAGTCGCGGGGACGTATCGAAGCTGCCCTTCGGCAAGCGGCCCGCTGCCTCCGCAATCGTTTTTTTTGGAACTGACGCGTTCAAACGAAGCTGGGCTGAAACATTTTGCAGCATCGGTTTAATGACACATGTTCTGTGTTGTCCCTCCTAGCCATTTTCTCATTGGCCGCGAATATCCCTGTGGGGCTGCGCCGGTTATCATGACTTCACAAGCAGCAGAGATGTTGCTCAGCAAAGCCATTACACTCAGGCGAGCGACCCAACGCTATGATTCACAGCCTGTTCTGGACGATGATTTGCGAAAGATCCTGACCGCTGGTCTAGAGGCACCTAGCGGCTTTAATCTTCAACCTTGGCGATTCATCGTCGTTCGAGATCCAGGGCAGCGAAAACTTCTAGGACAAGCCTCGATGGGGCAGGCAAAAGTAGAGGAAGCTCCGGTCGTAATTGTCGCATGTGGAGACACTAAAGGCTGGTGCAACGGTGATCTAGAAGAGATGCTGCAGTTAGCAGCAGTCCACGGTTATGGTGGTCCTGAGGAACACGAAAGCGCCCGACGTAACATAAAGAAGTTTCTTGGCGGAGTCCCGGGTGCACTGGGGGGGATCGGACCCGATCTTGCTGTCTGGGTCAATCGCCACGTAATGATTGCGCTGACGACCATGATGTGGATGGCCGAAGTCCTTGGCTATGACACAGCTCCGATGGAAGCCTTTTGGGAAGATAAGGTCAAGGAGCTGCTAAAGATCCCGCATTCGGTTCGCGTCGTGGCGCTTTTGGCCATAGGACGAGCCAAAGGTCCGGACAAAGCCTACGCCGGGCGCTTTCCTATGTCGAGTCTGATATTCGGTGAGGAGTGGGGTAGGCCAATCCAGTTTGAGAGAGAATAGGGAATCGATACTTCGCTCCACTCCGAGTCGGCTCCTGGTTCTTCTTCATTGCAGTTATCAAAATCATAGTCATCGGTAGTCTCGCCAATGCTACGCGTCTCAAAAACCAGCATCGGCCGCCGCTCGACAGTGGCAAATATAGAATTTTCACAGACGGCATTTATTCGGCTGCGGCGCTGATCATTGACGGGGAACTTGTCGCGGCTGCTGCTGAGAAGTAATAGCCGAGCGCCCTCTGGTTGATCCACTATGTCGTCAGCGATGTTTCGGCGCTTAATCGCAGCTTTTCTAATCCTGGTAGCCATCGCTGTGGTGGCTGGGTGGCGCAATCCCGATCTGTGGAAGAATCGCATCCCTGGTCCGTGGAAAGACCGCATCAAGGAATGGTATGCAACGCCACTTTCGCTGAAATCTTTGAAGCTGCCGCCGGGGTTTGCAATAAGTGTCTTTGTAAAGACTGAATCGCCACGAATGCTGGCCTTCAGTCCTGGTGGTACGCTGCTCGCCACATCTGCATCCGGAGGAACCGTAGCGGCTTTCCCAGCGGAGGGCATCTGTACATTGCCGAAATTACCCGCTTGGTTCGCTACGACTGGGATGAAGCGCATCTGCGTGCCACCAATGCCGCGCCGCTCACCAAGTTACCCGAGAGTGGCCAACACATCACGCGCATGATCCTGTTTGCGAACGCCAAGCTTTACGTCTCCGTTGGTTCGAGCTGTAACGTGTGTGTGGAGAGCGATGCCAGGCGAGCGACAGTTTCGGAGATGAACGAGGACGGTTCCGATGCGCACATCTTCGCCAGTGGACTGCGGAACGCGGTGGGGTTGACGTTCAATGAGAGGACGGGCACGGTCTGGGCGACCGACAATGGCCGCGACTGGCTGGGTGACGATCTGCCGCCGGACGAGATCGACGATCTTGGCCCTGGTGGCGGCGACTTTGGCTGGCCGTATTGCTACGGTAATCGCGTGCCCGACACGAGCTTCGGTGGAACCGCGGAGCGCTGCCGCAACACAGTTCCGCTCCGTGTTGAGCTGCAGGCCCACTCCGCGCCGCTGGGGCTGGTGTTTTACAAAGGGGAGATGTTTCCGGCCGAATATCAGGGAGACCTATTTGTGGCGTTCCATGGATCCTGGAACCTCAGCGTGCCCACCGGTTACAAAGTGATACGGGTGAAGATGAATGATCTCGGGGAGCCTGTGGGAGTCGAAGATTTCATTACTGGATGGCTTCCACCAGGGGAGACTCGCAAGGGCAAGTGGATGGGACGACCGGTAGGACTGGCGATTGGACCAGACGGCTCGCTCTATATCAGTGACGACGGTAATGGGTCAATTTACCGCGTGACTTGGCAGCAATGATCGGTTTTGGCTTGGAACCCGGAAAGTCATTGGCAAGAAGACGCCCAAGAAGCAGGTACCCCATGTCAGGAGAAGGGCGGATTCTACCGATGAAGCTCGCAGCTGCTGCTGCCGGTATTACGGCCTGCTGATGCTCGGCGACTTCTTAACCGCAAAGCAATGATGAGCACGCGCCAGAGGATCTTTGAACTTAGAAAGCAAAATCAATCGGGTCGATTGGCGCACAGTGCATACTTTTACAGATAGCTCCCCAGTTTTTTGATTCACAAACCTCTTGCCCAGGACATCACAAATATCGCGAGCTGGGCGCAATTGGAGGCTGCGGATGAGACTCTTATGGAAATCAATAAGGATTTGGGCGATTGTGGCAGTCATTGCCCTAGAACTCGATGGTAGCGTCGAGGCGCCTGGATCGACTGGCCCGACCACGAGCGCTTCGGATAACGGAAAGCAATCATCGGAAACTCCGACTCTGACCGTCAAAACGGATTCACGCAAGGAAAGTGGAGAGCAAATTCCAACTAATCCATCGAGCTCCTCGATTGTGCAGTCCTCATCCCTGGCTAATGAGAAATCACGGCACACGGTCACTCTCCGGTGGAACGCAAGTGTGCCTGCAACGAAATCCCCGGTAGATGCTATCAAGCAGTACAGAGTGTGTAGAAGCATGCAACCGAAGGTGGCATGTAAAGGCAAGCCGGAAAACACAATTGACTGGGTGCCGGCCTCAAACACGATCTATGTCGATACCCATGGGCAGTCGGGGCAGATCTACTACTACGTCACGACTGCGGTCAGCATGGGCGGAGCAGAAAGCCAATCGTCGAACGAGGTCCACGTGCAAATACCATAAAATTTCACTTTCGTTCCGCGGGCGTACAACCACAGATCTTTGCGACTTAGTTCATTTAGGATCGGACAATAGCCATGGGCGGCCAGACGAAGCGCCCGTTCGCGAAGGCTGTTCTCCCAGGGTGGGCCAAAGCAATGGAGAAGGCCCGGGAGAAGGAGCGTCAAGGCAGAGGTTAATCCGAGGCGGATTTTCCCTCCACAGCCAGAGTGTATTCTCCAGTGTTTTCTATCCGATACAGCCAACAAACAGTTGCAACGCCAGAAGCCGGAAGTTGAGTCCTGAGGAACGCGTAGCGATAGCCCGAAGAGCAGCGCGCGAGCAGATATCGATGCGTAGGCCTTGCGCAGGGCGCGGTTGACCGCAGGTGTTTCGGACCACGGGCAATTGGGCTCAAGGGACTATTTTCGTATTCCGATTGGATCCAGAGCTAAGGAACCAGCTCGAAACAATTGCACTTCGAGAGGAACGTTGCCATCACCGGCGACTTCGCCGAAGCGGTAAAACAATCTTCTGAGATTCTCGCCACGCGCGGCCACATCTATCCATCGACCGCATCGGGATGTTCAGCTCGAAGCCGTGATGACTGATGGAACTCGCGTCGGCGGCGAAACCAACATCACCGCCAGCTAGTCACCGAGGATTACGTTCACGCTGAGGGCTTCGATCCCATCGACATCGACAACGATGTGTCTGGCGCGCTCCTCAGCATACTTGGTTTTGAAACCTCGAGGAGGTTGACGGCGTGGCCCGGCATGCCACCGAGCGTGTCTCACGAGACCTGTTACGTCTGCTGCGACACACAGAGGAGGACGATGATGTCGGCCTCACGGCCTGAAAGGAAGGCAGACTTTCGTAGATTGCTCCGGCCCGTCCTCTACTTGACGCTGCTGACTGGTACCCGACCCTCCTCGAGCTCTGGTACGTTGTGTATACAGCGCGTCACTCATCACGCTGTTTACCACAACAGAAATGCTTTTGAGGTCAACTCCCGCACGAGCAAACTCACGTCCATTGCGCGCAAAACCAGTGGTTCGACTAGGAATCGAACAGCCGCTGGGCGCGACGCACCGCGCTCACTTCGAGCTGACGCTGCGGGCGGCCAAAAACGTTCAAACCAACCTCCTCCTCCGCCCGATTATCTGGGATGATATGCCGCCGCCAACCAGCACGTCGAGCATGAGTAAAGAAAGCTACTTATGTTTTTGAACTTCTTTGGCCTTCGGGAACAGCCATTCGGGGTTACGCCCGATCCGCGTTTCCTGTATCTAAGTTCGGCACATCGCGGAGCACTGGCGTCTCTGTTCTACGGCATTGAATCGGATCTCGGATTCCTGGCCTTGGTCGCGAAGCCGGGGATGGGCAAGACCACGCTTCCGTTCCATTTGTTGGAAAAGTTTCGAAGTTCGGCACGCACCGCGTTCCTGTGTCAGACGCAGTGCACCTCCCGGCAGTTCATGCGCTTCCTGCTTGGCGAGCTGGGGTTTGAAACCGACCGCCAGGACTTCGTGCGCAGTTACGAGGAGTGCAACAAGTATCTGCTACAGGAAGCGAGAGCTGGGAACCGATTCCTCGTCGTTATCGATGAGGCGCAAAACCTCGATGCTTCCGTGCTGAAAACGGTTCGCCTGCTCTCCAATTTCGAATCCCCTCATGCCAAGCTGCTGCAGATCGTGCTCGCGGGACAACCGGAACTTGCGGATAAACTGGCCAGCCCCGGTCTGGCCCAATTCCGGCAGCGGATCTCGCTGCTGAGCCGGCTGCAGCCGCTGTCGCCTGAAGAAACAAAGGATTACATTCAACACCGACTAAGTGTTGCAGGCTACGTCGGGGGACCGTTGCTCACCTCCCAAGCCCTGGCGATCATCATAGAGTTCACCGAGGGTATACCCCGGAACATCAATAATATCTGCTTCAACGCACTGTCGTTAGCCTGTGCGATGCGGCAGAAAATCATCGACACCGCGATCGCGCATGAAGTGATCGCCGATCTGGACATCTCCCAATAACTCAGCCTGAGACGCTACCCCGGGCGCCAGTTCCGGGCATGTCGGTTCCGGCGCTACACGCCGAGGATCAGTGGGTCGCATCTCCGGCCGGTGCGGAATGGTAAGCACGAAAACCTGACCCTCGCAGAAGCGAAAGCGTAGATGGAGAAAGTGGCTCGATCATTGAGAAATTGACAGCCTTGAACGCGGTCGTGTTGCGTGACTCTTGTCCGGTTCGTCGCAATACAAGCAAAAACTATGAACAGAAATGCCGATTGTTAAGGCATTCAAGTGTCGGCGTGCTATCAACATATTGTTCGCGAGGGACGTTCCTGAAGCGTTGGAAGTGTCTGATGTGTGGAGGTCGAGAATATTTCACGCGGGCTGCCGTCACCCTTGATTCTCCGTATTCTCCCGAGAAAGACAAACGACGTTATGAGCAAACTCGTAGGGTCGTGCAGGTTGTGATTTCGAAACAGTTGTACGAACTGGTCTCTTGATGGCCACTTTTCGCACTGCTCCAGGCCCAGCAGGCGGCGCAAAGCGAGTTTGCCTGGTCATGGAAGCCGCCTTGCTGTCCGTGAAGTGCCCCCGTCCTTTGTACCAAGCCGAATGTAAGTTCTCAGTTAGAGTGACCCGCGCACACCAACCGGCCGCGATCGCGTGGTTCCCTTTTCGGAGCATCCATCGGCTGATACAGAGCCTTGTACCAAAGATCACCTTCTCGTTCTATCGTCAGCAACCCATCCGCGCTGATTTTTCTGGCAGCCAGATTACCGGCGATGCCGGACTGCTGCCGCATTGCCCGCATCATGCTCATCCTGCTGAATCTGGTGCCGCGCTCGCAGTCCGCATTCCCGAGCGTAAAGATCAAGCTGCGCGGGATGCTGGTTTTGCTCTGCCGCTGTTGTACGAGTTTTGCGAGTTCTTCGGCATTCAGTACGCCCTCGGCATCCTCGCCAACTGCGTCTTCCAGCGCCGCACCCAACCTCGGCAGAAGCAGGTTAGAGTAAGTACCCCTGTTGCTGGTTCGGCCACTGTGCTCCGGGACAATTTCCCTTCGTGCTCTGGTGGAAGGGTGACTTTCATACCAACATTAAGTGGTCCTAGCAGATGGGACAATGTTATGGGCAAACTCAACGATCTCGCTTGGCCCCCCGGCCGTCCGGAACAACGCAAATATCGACGCTTCTCAGTAAGCTACCCCGTTAACGTGAAATTTCATTTCGAAGACTCAGTTTCTGAACTTCAAGCAGTTACCAAGGATGTAAGTGTCGGCGGCTTGCTAATAGAGACTGCTTCGCCTATTCCGCAACATTGCCCCGTGGATTTCATTATGACGCTGCACGGAGGTCCTCTGATTCGTCCCATTCAGGTCGTGGGCGAGGGTGACGTTGTACGGGTCGAGCCGCACGGGCCTGGCGCAGGATTTGCGATCGCCATCAAATGCAAACGTGAGCTCGGGAGTTGAGGCGTTGACCTGAGAATTGTTGTAACACGGGCGTATCACCAAACGTGAGGAGTAGCGATGCTGGCTCTACGACCAGAGGCTGCTCGCCACTCCTCTTGCTCTTTCCCGATCTGCACCACACTGACCCGCATTTCTGCGAATTGTGACGGACACCAAGAATCGCAACTGAAAGTTCCTGTCCACAAATTCGCAATTCCCCCCATCTCGGTACAGGAGAAAGAAGCAAGTTCTGCTTATACAGCAAATCGGTAACCAGAACTGGACATCGCGTAGGCGCAGCGCCAAAACGCGAAGGGTGGGGAGGCGGCTATACATCCCCCAGTGGCTGCTTGCTATGCCTCCCCCACTCTCTCGAATTTGCACAAATTGTCCCTCCTCTGGTAAGTGCGAGTGT
>WNFD01038345.1_pt1 | contig 10529 bp, 10 predicted proteins | sample 5400491 | NCBI WGS metagenome assembly WNFD01 (sample SAMN13153343, study PRJNA577476) | soil metagenome | isolation source: 120 cm saprolite under Douglas fir tree site 2 hole 2 replicate 2 | place: USA:California | collected 2015-04-18 | reverse complement strand
TTTCTGGAAATTCATTGATCTCAAGAACGAGCACATTCTTCTCTTGCCGGTAGCGATAAAACCTAAATTCCTGCTCTTTAAGCGGCGAACGAAACGTCACGGGCGTTTCATCAGACCACCGGCTGAGCTCAGACTTCAAGTCGCCGACGGTTAAAATCGGTACAGGCTCAGTCATAGACAGATCCTCTTTGGGGTGGGCCAACCTGAACTCAATATCTGCACTGTGCGCCCGAAGCTATTAGCGAGTCATCTCTGGTGAGTTGGGCCCACCCGGTAGAGCCAGGCGTCTTGCTCTTCGCCAATTCTCGTAGATAAGCCATTAAGGCAGCGAAAGCCGCGAGTCCTTGCCTTCCGGATCATCAAACGATTGAGTAGGTGCAGGTGTTTGATGGAACCGACCCGGATCGTTGATCACCAGTTTGCCGTTCGGATTGCCATATTTTGGACGCAAGACGACTGACGGCGCAGCATCCCTATACATGGTATGGGTCCTGACGTTCGACTTGTGACGAACTGTGTGGGCAAACGCGCAGGTGCTGGAGAGCGCGAACGCAGAGGCTAGTGCCATTGCCGCAAGTTTCATGGTTGTCTCCTCTGTTGTTTAGATAAGAGACAACCGCACCATCACCAATAAAACCTTTGTTGGCTGCTCCTTTTCAACAGTCGCTAACCCAAATCGCCGCTAGGCGCGGGGTTTCCTCATCGGCAAGACCTGTGCCGAACCCGTGCCACGCGATGGCGCAGCCGGCTTCGGGGTCCGAGGACTACCCGGGAAGAACTCAGTCCATTCATCGTCCGAATAACCGTAGACGACGCTCCACCAGGCCTCAGACAATTCCGCCTTTGCCCAAGGCAATTTTTCAGCCTCGGTCTCATGATCATCGTCACCAGGAATAAGGGGGATGGCAACAGCGGGACTCGACCACAGTATGCCGCCGGCAGGCAACTCTATGCAGTCACTGGCGTCCAAGCATTCGTCGATCGTGATAAGAAGATCTTCCATTTCGTCGGCGACAAAGAAGCCAACGATGTCGTGCTCATCGATAGTCCGAACAAGATACGCAGGCATGGTCCGGTCTCCCTGATGATCCATCTTCCCCGACCGCTGCGTGAAAAACAATCCGGGGCGCGCCCTGTGGCGGGACGCTATTAGAGAGTCGTGGATTCGTTGTCCGCGCCTCGGGGTGGTTGGAGTGCGGAGACAAGCCAAAACGCACCAGTGGCCGTTTCTGAGTCACCCAAAGGCATTGCACGTTCGGCTGCAGCTTGGTTTTCGCAGATCATCTTCAGTTCGGAAAAGTATGACATTTGCCCCGGTACTTTTGGGCTTTCCTAGCCGTGAAAGTATCATACCGCGTTGATTTGTTTGGAGCGTTCCCGGCCTGTCACGCCGGAGGTCGCGGGTTCGAGCCCCGTCTCTCGTGCGCGCGCTCACGACCAAGTGAGGCCGCAGGGGGTTAAGGAGTGCTGCTTATGCTGCGAACAGCCAATCAGCGGCGCGGACGTGATCCTTCTCGGGATATCCGATCAGATCCTTGGTCTTGAGTGCGCTTCGCGGGTTGGCGTAGCTGCTTGATGTTGCCGAATAGCTCGCTTCACTTCCGCCGTCTCATTGGGAATCGCGTTCGGGTAGTGTGCGGCGATTGCCTTGAGGATGCGTCCTTCAGGGCCACGCAGATTGGCTACCACGAAATCCAACAGGGAACTTTGAAGGTCGATCGGACTGGATTGCGCTTCGCCAACGTCCGTGATCGCAACGTGATGAGGCGAGGGGTATTCGATCAATATTGCAGTTTTCAAAGCACTTCGCGGATTGGCATACGATGACGACGACGGACTATTGCCAGCAAGCCACTGCGCGTTGGTTGGCGGGGCCTCGCCGATCTGTTTCCAGGTTGCCAGCTAGTTCAGAATGCGCTGTTGCGGGCCGGAGAGAGTGACGTCCAAGCCGCCGCGGTTTGGCGCTGGTGAGGAGCTGGCGCGCCGCTGCGTCGGGATCGGCGAAAGGGTGGGACCAATCAGCCGTGATGTAACCATGACGGGCTGACATCGGCGCCACGATGATCGCACACTGTGCAGACCATGCGCGGCTGTATGTCGTTGAAGGTCATGTCATCCGGAAGACGGCTGACGTCCAATTGGCGTTGTGATGACAGCCCGGATTGCTACAACAGATGAACACTCTGTTTCGACCGTGACTTCGCATGTTGGCCAGCGGCACGGGCTTGTCGTGGAGCAAAAGGTTCAGGCTAATTCTAAGTTGTTCCAAGGCAACTTACAGATCGTCTCGGAATGAGCCCCGCACGAGTTGATAATGTCGCGTACAACAGTCGTAACAAGACCATTATAGTCGTCGCCGGTGGCCAAGGAGTACCGCGGCAATGTCAACGGTAATTCAGCTTTCATCTTGTAGCCGCCGCCGAATCCGTCATCATTCCAGAAAACACCAAGGGGCGCCGTGCTCAAAATTTGAATTTCCAGTCCGTACTCTACCGCATCCCATGCGAGTCGGCTTCGGAGGCGCTCGACTTGTGCGACGACTCCCGCGACTAAGCTGATGACCCATCCGATATAGACGCGTGAATCGCTGCCACGGATTGGCTCCCGCCTTGGGTGAATAAGCGAGAATTCAACGAGTCCGCCAGTCTGGATCAATCGAGACGTGCCTCCCGATTCGGGGTCTTCATCATAAACGAGGGATCTAAGGCGGACATTGGGCCGCTGATTAAAGTTTCGAGCCGGATAATCACAAGAATAATCGCTACCGTCCACTACCGCCGAAAAGCGTTTTCCGGTCCACCACAAGTCAGCCCGCTGAGTGAGGTTCGGAATATTTTGGGGTACCGTGGGAATGGCTGTTACCCTAATGATTTGGGGCATTATCCAGTCGGCGGGCTTTCCAGCGGCATTTCTCAGCAGAGATTTGTAGAGCCGGGCCGCCACTTCATGGCGTTCGGCGAACATAGCCTCAACGCGATCGCCCGTTCGTGCCAGATCGAGAGTCCGATCGGTGATCTCTCTGACGGTCATTCTGGCAGACCTTTCTCCCCGACGAACGTAGAATTCGCGTGTCGTGGTGAGCCGGTGCGGCCCGGCTAATGACTTTCCGACTCGCATCAGTACGTACCCAGAACCGTTGTCTGAGGCCAATAAAGCACGCACGCTGATGCTTGGTAGTCTGGGCTCGACCACGTCTTCGGTTGCGTCAAGAAATCGCTTAGCTAGGTCTTCACATTTTGGAAGTGCCTCCAGGCGTTCGGCACGCCGTGGCTCGTCCTTCGTTTCGTGCAACCCCAACACGAGCGTCCCGCCATCCGCGTTCGCAAATGCAACGATCTCGGCAAGCACTTGATCGCGTGCATAGTCGCCGATGCGATCGCCCTTTTCGATCCAACGATCGGAAACTGCCGATTGTCCCTTGGTGGGCACAAAGGGTAGGGCGCCTTTAAATTCCAGCTCGCCCGTCTCGCGCGCCGCGCTCTTGATCAGCGCATCGAGGTCGGCGACCGATATTGCCGATAGTGGCTTGCGAAGAATAGACAACGGTCGCCCATCCTAAAACAGCACGTGGCCCCTGATGTCGGGCCATTGTGCGGCCTCCGACTCATTTTTATCGAGCCCGCGCCCGCGAACAAGCAGTGAACAGCCTGCTACCATTTTGCTACCCAACGCGGTAGCACAGCGCGGTATCGCATGGCACTATGAGGGCGATGGAAGTGAGAAACCCCTTATAATCAGGGACGTTTTGACACAGAACAAATTTCAAGACCGGTGCCTTAAACCACTCGGCCACCCTTCCAAACCATTGAAGTTGTTTAGCGACTTAAGAGGCGCTTGAGGCCCGAAAGGCCGTTTGCTACTGCTTTGCTATCCAACGCTCAGGTGCGCCTGTTTATGGCAGCCCGCAGGGCTTCGTCAACGCGCGCGGGGCGAGGGCGTCCTACTTGGAGGCTTATTACTTAGCTTCGAGGGCTTGTTACTTCGAGGCTTGGGCGATCTTGTGTTCCAGATGGCCGGTCTCGTGATCGCGGCGAAGCTGGCTCAGCGACGTCTCGTTGAGCTGGAGCAGTACCTCGCTGAGTTTTTCGGTTTCGGGATAACCGGCCGCAAAGCCCGGTCCGTAGATTTTGCGTAAGGTACGGATCAGTGTGTTGCCGTGCTTGTGGCTGATTTCGCCGTTCTTGTCGCGGTGACGTCCGTCGAGGCTTGGCTTGCTCATGCTGCGCTCCTCTGTTTCCCCTGTAGGCAGCATCTTCCCGGCGGGGCGTCATGGCAAGTGGTGGAGTTGCGTGATCGGCCCGATGAACGACGGCAGGCAGCAGGATGCCCGCGTGAAATTGTCGATGACCGTCAAGCAGGGAGGCGCACCGGGTGATTCTATTCCAGGGAGCTGAGACACACACCAGGTCGGTCCTTAAAGCCCTCAGCTGGCGGACATTGGGAACGCTCGACACCTTCGTGATCAGCTGGTTCCTGACGGGCAAGCTGGAGCTGGCGGGCTTGATCGCCGGCTTCGAGTTCATCACCAAAATCGGGTGGTATTACCTTCACGAGCGCGTCTGGGCGTCCATCGCCTGGGGCCGTCGTTGACGATCCTTGTCGCTGGCTCAAATCCGGCTGCTCCGTAATTCAACGGTGAGCCGGCAACCATCGATTCACCATACCGATGTACTCTCCCCATTTCCGCCGTGTTCGGGTTGCGATATCTTTTCGTTACCTTGATGCGGAGGTGGGCTGCATCGGGGCGTTTGGTCGTTGGCGTCTTGAAGTGCCGCGCGACCGGTGGAACGGTAGTTGGGGCGTATGGGGATTCGGCGATCAGATCCGGTTTTGCTGATAGCGCGGCGTGCTGCCGCGGTGGCCGCGTGCCTCGTGCTCGCCAACTGTGCCTCGTCCGGCAAGTTTGCCAGCCGGGTTGATCCCAAATATGGCGTTTCCTCGAGCCCCCGGGTGGTCGAGTTCGGCGAACCGGTGCCGAAGGGCGGTGGCACCTACCGCGTCGGCAAGCCGTATACCGTCGGTGGGCGAATCTATGTCCCGGAAGAAGACACCAATTATCGCGAGGAGGGCATGGCCTCCTGGTATGGCGATGATTTCCACGGCCGGCTGACCGCCAACGGCGAAGTGTTCGACATGGGGTCGCTGACCGCCGCCCATCCGACCCTCCCGATGCCGTGTTACGCACGCGTGACCAACCTCAGTAACGGCAAATCGCTGATCGTCCGTGTCAATGACCGGGGGCCGTACCACGGTAACCGGCTTATCGACGTTTCCAACAAGGCCGCCGAACTGCTTGAATTCAAAGGCGTTGGTGTCGCGCGGGTGCGGGTGGAATATGTCGCCCGGGCGCCGCTGGAAGGTTCCGACGACCGCCAGCTCATGGCGACCTTGCGCACCGGCGAGCCGGCGCCGTCGCCATCCCTGGTCCGGGTAGCGTCCGCCCGCGCGTTCATTCCGGAAATTTCCTCCTCTGCCCGCCCGATCCGGGGTGAGGTTCCGATGCCGGAAGGGCGGCCTTACAGCCTCGGCAATACCTCGGCAGACATGGCGTCGATGTCAGCGACGTCCGAAATGTCCGCCTCGGGCCGCGTGCGTTCGCGCGGCCGCATCATCGACAATCCGCGCGCAGTTTCCTATGAAAATGCCGGGGCTTATGCGCCTGATGTCGGGCCTGTTTCCGCCTATGCGCCGATCGACCCGCAGGGTCCCCGCGAATTGCTGGCCGGCCGCGGGCTCTATTGAGCCGCGCCTGTGTTGTCCTTGAGAAAGGCGATCAAGGCGGCGTTGACTGCGTCGGCGCATTCCTGCTGAATCCAGTGGCCGGCGCCGCCGATGATGAGCTTTTGTCGCAAGTTCGGCAGCACCCGTTCCATGTCGGCGACGCGTTTGGCGCCGATAAGGCCGGTGATGACGGAATCATTCGATCCCGCAATGAACAGTGACGGCTGATGGATTTGCGCGCCTTGCCATGGCGCGGTCAGTTCCCAGTTGCGATCGATGTTGCGATACCAGTTGAGCCCGCCGCGGAAGCCGGATTTTTGGTAGGCCTCGGTGAAATAGGTGAGGTCGGTTTCGCCAAGCCAATCCGGCAACGGCCGATCCGCAGGTGGCTCGCTGAGAAATCCCTTGCCTTCTTCGACAAACAGCGAGGCCGCCGGATCGGAAAATCCGCGCCCGAGCAGGGTTCGCATCGTCAGGCCGACATCGCGCTCGAACTCGGCCTCGGCTATGCCGGGCTGTTGAAAATATTGCCAGTAGAAATTGGTAATCCCGCTTTCGCGCAAGCTATCGAGCGGCCGGCCTCGGCCACGGAACGGCGGCGGAACGCTCAGGCCGGCGACGGCTGTGAAAATATCCGGGCGGAACATCGCCGCGTGCCAGGCGACGGGGGCGCCCCAATCATGGCCGACAATGACGGCCTGGTTTTTTCCGAGCGCCGCGACCAGCGCGACCATGTCCCCGACGTGATCGAAAATACTGTACGCATTGATATCGGCGGGGGCGCTGGTGCGGCCAAAACCCCGCATATCGGGCGCTGCGACATGGAAGCCCGCCGCCGCAATCGCCGGGATTTGATGCCGCCAGGAATAGGACAATTCCGGCCAGCCATGGCAAAACAGAACCAGCGGGCCTTCGCCCTGCTCAAGCACAAATATCTCGATCCCGTTGGCGGAAACCGTGCGTGAGGAAGGCATCGCTTTTCCGCCTTGTTTCGGGGATTTTGCCGGGGAACCGGTAAGCCGACACGATAGGGGCGTTTGACCAGCGCCGCAATCCGATCGGCTCCGCGGCAGCGGGTAAAACCCGTGTTGTTTGCGATACTTCCAGCTGTTAGATGATGATCCGGAAAAGCCGGCTCAGGGCATCGCCGATGGCAGTCGAAATATCAGTTTCCCGCAAGCCGACGGCCGGATCAGGACGCGCCTGGCGCGGCCTGATCGCAGCCTTTGTCGCGGTCGCTGTCGGGTGCAGCGGCGTGGTGTACGCCGCCAACAACAGCGTGCAGGGCGCCAAGAAAGACGAGGGCGGTTTCGACGGCGACGCGCCGACCGCGATCCTGATCGAAGCCGGTAGCGGCAGCGTGCTGTTCGAAAAGAACGCAGATGAGTTGCGGGCGCCATCCAGCATGATGACGTTGATGACCGCTGAAACCGTGTTTCACGCCATCAAGCAGGGTGAGGTCAAGCTGACCGATGAATATCATGTCAGCGAAAACGCCTGGCGCAAGGGCGGCGCGCCCGCGGGCGGGCCGACGATGTTCGCTGCCATTCACAGCAAGATTTCGGTGGACGATCTCCTGCACGGCGCCATCATCCAGAACGGCAACGATGCCTGCATGGTGCTGGCGGAGGGCATCGCCGGCAATGAGCGCATCTTCGCCGACATGATGACCAAGCGCGCGCGAGAGATCGGGTTGACGCAGTCGATCTTCGCCAATGCCAGCGGCCTGCCCGATCCCGGCAACAAGATGACGGTGCGTGAACTCGCAAAGCTCGCGCGCTTTATCGTCCAGACCTATCCCGATTTCTACAAACTGTTTAGCGAGCGCGAATTCACCTGGAACAAGATCCGGCAGCAGAGCCGCAATCCGCTGCTGCTTTCGCTTGAGGGCGCCGACGGACTGAAGACCGGATATACCAAGGAGGGCGGCTACGGCATGGTCGCCTCCGCGGTGCAGAATGGCATGCGGCTGATCGTCGTCATCAACGGCCTCGATGATCCGGACGATCGTGTCTCCGAGGCGAAGAAGATGCTGGAATGGGGATTTCGCAATTTCGAGGCGCGGACATTGTTCGCGGCCCAGCAGCCGGTCGGCTACGCCAAGGTGTTCGGCGGCGAAAGCCGCTCGGTCAAGCTGGCCAGCTCCGAGCCGATCAAGGTGATGGTGCAGAAAAACGGTTCGGATAAGTTGATCGCACGCGTGATTTACAGCGGGCCGGTGCGTGCGCCGATCGAACCGGGGCAGCCAATTGGCGTCGTCAGGGTATGGCGCGGCGCCAACGTCGCCGTGGAGGCGCCGGTCTATGCGGCGGAATCGATTGCCAGGGGATCGACAATGCGACGGGCGATCGATGGCGCGAGCGAGCTCGTGATCGGAATGTTTCGCGCCGGCCCGAGAAACTCTGACCATGGCCGAAGCAGTGGTCAAAAGATCTCCCGGGCGCGGACGATTCATCACCTTCGAGGGCGGCGAGGGATCCGGCAAATCCACGCAAATCAAGGCGCTCGCCGAACGCCTCGGCGCGGCAAAGGTGCGCGCCATCATCACCCGCGAGCCCGGGGGGTCGCCGGGGGCGGAAATCATTCGCCATGTCGTGTTGTCCGGAATGGGCAAGCTGCTCGGCCCCGACGCGGAAACGCTGCTGTTTGCCGCCGCGCGCGACGATCACGTGCGCACGGTGATTCAGCCGGCCCTGAATAAGGGACTATGGGTGCTGTGCGACCGGTTTTCGGACTCGACCAGGGTGTATCAGGGCAGGCTGGGCCATGTCGCGCCGGCGGTTCTCAATGCGATGGAGCGGGTCACGATCGGCGATCTCAAGCCCGACTTGACGGTTATTCTCGACGTCCCGGTGGAGGTCGGGATGCAGCGCGCCGCCGCCCGCCGCGGTAGCAGCGCGCCGGACCGATTCGAAGCCGAAGACATAAAATTTCATCAGGAATTGCGCGACGCCTACCGGCAGATCGCCGCGGACGAACCGCAGCGATGCGTCCTGATCGACGCCAATGCCGACGCCGGCGCGGTTGCCGCTAGTGTGTGGGCCGCGCTGCACGAACGCTTTTTCGCGGCCAGTGCCGACACCGTGGCCAGTCCGGCATGAGCGCCCGTCAGGTCGAGCCGCAAATTGCCGTCCTTCATCCGCGCGAAACCACGGCACTGGCGGGGCATCGCGAGGCCGAGACGGCCTTGCTGAACGCCTACCGCAGCGGCCGTATTCCGCATGCCTGGCTGATCGGGGGCGCGCAAGGCATCGGCAAGGCGACGCTGGCCTATCGGATGGCGCGCTTCGTGCTCGCCCATCGCGATCCCTTGGCAGCGGATGTGCAAAACGCCGAGACGCTGTGGGTTGATCCATCCGATCCGGTCGCGCGCCATGTCGCGGCGGGCGCCCATGGCGGCCTGCTCACGCTTGAACGCAGCCTCAACGACAAGGGCGTGATGCGGACCGTCATCACGGTTGACGAAACCCGCGAGACGATCTCGTTTTTCGGCTCGACCGCGGCCGTCGAGGGCTGGCGGGTCTGCATCGTCGATACCGTCGATGAACTCAATCCCAGCGCCGCCAATGCGCTGCTCAAGATTCTCGAGGAGCCGCCGCAGCAATCGCTCTTCCTGCTTGTGAGCCATGCTCCGGCCCGGGTGCTGCCGACCATCCAGTCACGCTGCCGCAAATTGGCGTTGCGTCCGCTCGCTGCCTCCGACGTCATCCGCGCCGCGGCGGGGGCTGCAAACATCGCGATCGACGATCCCGCGCTGGCGGAGGCTGCAGAGGCGGCCGAGGGAAGCGTCGCGCGCGCGCTGACCCTGCTTGGCGGCGACGCCCTAAAGCTTCAGCAGCGGACCGCGGCGCTGCTGGCGACTCTGCCGCGGGTCGATCCGCGCGAACTTCATGCGCTGGGGGATGCGCTCGGCGGCAGCGACCGGGTCGCACTCGGGGCGTTCATCGACAGCGTCGATCGCTGGGTGAGCCAACGCCTGCGGGCCGACGATGCCAATGCCAACACGAACCTGCCCCGCCTTGCACGGCTGGCGGAGGTGTGGGAAAAGATCAACCGCGCCGCGCGCGACACCGCAGAGTATAATCTTGAACGAAAACCGCTGGTTTTCTCGGTGTTCGGGCTGCTTTCAGAAGCTACGCGGTGTATAATCTTGAACGAAAACCGCTGGTTTTCTCGGTGTTCGGGCTGCTTTCAGAAGCTACGCGGTAGACGCTGCGCCGGCGAATATTCCCGACAGTCGCGTTTGAGCAATAAAGGAAATCGTGGTGGCGACGGCTAAAAGAAGAACTGTCAAGAAACGAAGCGCGAAAAAAACGCGCAAGTCGCCGCGCGGCCGCACCGCGAAGGCGGCGGCGCTGAAAAAGCGCGCCAAGACCAGCAAACGCGGGGCGAAGAAAGCCAAAAAAACGGTAAAGAAGCCGGCCAAAAAAACTGCAAAGAAAACTGCAAAGAAAACGGCGGGGAAAAAGTCGGCTGCGAGGAAGCTTCCCGAAAAGTCGCCCAGGAAATCCGCGAAAAAGGCTGGGCCGAATAAACCCAGCGCGACACCGAACAAGACGAGCGTTGCCGGAAAGACCCCTTCGGCTGGCAAGAGCCCCAAGAAGAATCCCAAGGCCGAAGCCACAACAAAGCAAGCGCCTCCCGTCGCAAACTTGCCGAGTCAGGCTGAACGAAAGTCCTTCTACATTACGACCGCCATCGCATACCCGAACGGCGTGCCGCATATCGGCCACGCCTATGAGGCGATCGCGACCGATGCGCTGGCGCGGTTTCAGCGGCTCGACGGCAAGGATGTGTTCTTTCTGACC
>WNFD01024618.1_pt1 | contig 10531 bp, 8 predicted proteins | sample 5400491 | NCBI WGS metagenome assembly WNFD01 (sample SAMN13153343, study PRJNA577476) | soil metagenome | isolation source: 120 cm saprolite under Douglas fir tree site 2 hole 2 replicate 2 | place: USA:California | collected 2015-04-18 | reverse complement strand
GCTCACCGGCACGCTGTGGTACATCCGCGGCTATGCCAACGACCAGCAGCAGCCGTTGACGCGGCAGCAGGGCTTCCTGCGCGCCGACTGGACGGATGCGCTGGTCAGCAATCTCGAGCTGACCGCCTTCGTCTTCGTCGATCTCTATGACGGGTCCAGCCTGGCGCAGCTCACCGCCAGCTATTATTTGTCGGGCGCCTGGACGATCAGCGGCTTCCTCGCCGGCAATCTCGGCGGCGCGCATTCGGAACGCGGCAGCGCCCCTCAAGCAGCCAGCGCGATCCTCCAGCTGGTGCGCTATTTCTGACGGCGTGCAATCGAGCCGTCAGCCGCCCGCTGCGGTGCCATCCGACGCGGCGGCGCGCCGGCCGAGGGCATCACACGCGACATCCGAGGCCAGCCTGATCTCAACGACGCGTGCCTCGACGGCCTCGCGCTCATCAGCCAGGCAGGATCGCTCGAGCTGCCGCGCCAAGTGCTGCAGATTGCGGGCGCCGAAATTTCCCGCGACGCCGGTGAGGTCGTGCGCCGCGCGAGCGAGGCCGACGAGATCGCCGAGCGCGGCGACGGATTCGATCTGCGCGATGCGTTTCTCCGCCCCGGCGAGATAGTCAGCGAGCAAGCGGGCCAAGGTTTCCTCGCCGATCGTCGCCGCGAGCGCGTCGAGATGGACCGAGTCGAGATCGGCAACCTCGCCGTCGCCGGCGGAAGTCCCAAGGGAAGCTATCGAGGAAGCTATCAGGGGGGCCGCCGTGCTCGGCGACCGGCCTGCACCGTCGAGCCAGCGTCCGACAGTCGCCAGGAACAGCGGCGGATCGAACGGCTTCGAGATATAGTCGCTCATCCCGGCGCGCAGGCAGTCTTCGCGGTCGCCCGCCATCGCGTGCGCGGTGATCGCGATGATCGGCACCGCGCCCTTGCCGTCGCCGAGGGCGCGGATGGCACGCGTCGCCTCCAGCCCGTCGACGACCGGCATCTGAACGTCCATCAGGACGAGGTCGTAAGCGTGCCGCCCGACCGCCTCGAGCGCTTCCTTGCCGTTGGTCACGCTGTCGACCTCGTGTCCTGCCTTGCGCAGAAGCGCCGCGGCGACGGTTTGATTCGTCGCGTTATCCTCGGCCAACAGGATGCGGCCGGTTGCCGTCGCGTGCGATGGCCGCTCGGCCGCGCCGGCCGGCAGCCCGCCGCGCCGGACGACCGGCCGAGCCGCGTCGGGCAGCGCAAGGACGAGCCAGAACACGCTACCGCCGCCCTCCTTGGCGTCGACGCCGATCCGCCCGCCCATCATCTCGGTGAGCTGCTTGCTGATCGCCAGCCCCAGCCCGGTACCGCCGAAGCGACGGGTGATCGAGTCGTCGGCCTGCTGGAACTTGACGAACAGCCTCGCCTTGGCGGCGGCGTCGAGCCCGATGCCGCTATCCTCGACCTCGATCCGCAGCGTCGTCCGCCCGCCCCGCCGGGCGACAACGGCGACGCGCAGGGTGACGCCGCCGCGCTCGGTGAACTTGATCGCGTTGGCGAGCAGGTTGAGGACGATCTGCCGCACGCGGGTGGGATCGCCGCGGAAGCCCCGTCGCGCCGCCGCGTCGACCGCGACGGTGAGGGCGAGCCCCTTCTCGACGGCGCGCGGCGCGAGCAGCGCGACGGCGCTCTCGATGCTTTCGGCAAGGTCGAAATCGATGATCTCGAGATCGACCTTGCCGGCCTCGAGCTTCGAGATGTCGAGAATATTGTCGATGATGCCGAGCAACGCTCGCGCCGAGCTATGCACGGCCTCGGCATAACGCCGCTGCTCCGGCGCCAGCTCGGTATCGAGCAGTAGCCCGTTCATGCCGATGATGCCGCTCATCGGCGTGCGGATCTCGTGGCTCATATTCGCCAGGAACGCCGATTTCGTCGCATTCGCCCGGTCGGCCTCCTCCTTCGCCCGGCCGAGCTCGAGCTGCAGCCGCTTCATCTCGGTGATGTCGACATGGGTGGTGTAGGCGATGCCGTCGACGCCGCGCTGCTCGACGACGCGCAGCCAGCGATCGCGGGGCAGCGGCACCTCGAAAGGCGCCCCGGCGAAACGCTGACGCTCGGTCAGGGCGGCCGACTGCTCCGCATGCTCCGCCGACAGGCGCGGCGACATGCCGCGCCATATGCTGCGCAGGAAATCGCTGTAGAGCAGCCCGATCACCTCGTCCTTACGGGAGAGACCATAGAGGGGAAGGATCTTCTCGTTCACCGCGGTGACGCGGCCATGGGCATCGAGAATCATCACGCCGTCGGCGACGTTCTCGATGAAGGCGTCGCCGGCCGCGGCGGCCCGGTCGACCGGCCCGGCGGAAAGCGTGGTTTCGGTCGGCGAGGCGATCGGCGTCCAGATGCGGATCCGACCGCGCGGCGCGATCGGCAGCGAGCCGACGCGTAGCCAGCGGCCGCGATGCTCGAAGACGAAAGGCTGCGTCTGGGTGCGGTGGCGGAGCACCCCTTCGGCGATGTAGCGCTCGATATGCGGCAGCTCGTCCGCGCTGAGGCGCGCGAGGTAGAAGCGACGCAGATTGATGGAATAGTGCTCGCCGACCGTGATCAGCCCGTCATGTTCGGGAAACAACCGCAGAAAGGTGCGGTTCCACAGGAGCGCGCCGTCATTCTCGTCGAAGAGGCAGAGCCCGATATTCATGCTGTCGAGCAATTCGGCCATCGTCGTATAGAGGCCGTGATCCGAATCCGTCATGGCCTCCCCGAGGCTAATATCCGTGCGGTCGCGGGCGAATAGTAGCATAGCGGGAGGTTAACGCCGCCGGCGCGGGGCGCGAGCGTCATGACGGCGCGCCTGGTCACATCGCGCTCATCGAGCTCCACCGCTTCCGAGCCCCGCCGCCGCCAGCGCCGCCGCGATCTCGGCGAGGATCGCCGGATCGTCGATCGTCGCCGGCATCTTCCATTCCTGACGATCGGCAATGCGGCGCATGGTGCCGCGCAGAATCTTGCCGGAACGCGTCTTAGGCAGGCGCTGGACGACGATCGCCGTCTTGAAGCTGGCGACCGGGCCGATGCGCTCGCGCACCATGCGCACGATATCGGCGCAGATCGCATCGTGCGGGCGCGTCACCCCCGCCTTGAGCACGAGGAGGCCGATCGGCACCTGGCCCTTGAGCGCGTCGGCGACGCCGAGCACGGCGCATTCGGCGACGTCGGGATGGGCCGCCAGCACCTCCTCGATGCCGCCGGTCGACAGGCGATGGCCGGCGGTGTTGATGATGTCGTCGGTCCGCGTCATCACCCAGATATAGCCGTCATCGTCGATGAAGCCGGCATCGGCGGTCTGGTAGTAGCCGGAGAACTCGGCGAGATAGGATTGCTTGAAGCGGTCGTCGGCCTGCCACAGCGTCGGCAGCGCGCCGGGCGGCAGCGGCAGCTTGACGACGAGGGCGCCGACCTCGCCGGGCTTGACCGCATGGCCGTCAGTGTCGAGCACCTGGACGTCCCAGCCCGGCACCGCGCGCGTCGCCGAGCCGTGCTTGACCGGCAGAATCTCGATGCCGAGGCAATTCGCCGAGATCGGCCAGCCCGTCTCGGTCTGCCACCAGTGATCGATGACCGGCACGCCGAGATGCTGCTCGGCCCATTCGACGGTCGGCGGGTCGGCCCGCTCGCCGGCGAGGAAGAGGGCGCGGAATTTCGAGAGATCGTATTGGCGGATCAGCTTGCCGTCCGGGTCCTCGCGGCGGATCGCGCGAAACGCCGTCGGCGCGGTGAAGAAGGCAACCGCGCCGTATTCGGCGATGACCCGCCAGAAGGCGCCGGCATCGGGCGTGCCGACCGGCTTGCCCTCGTAGAGTATGGTGGTGCAGCCGGTCAGCAGCGGCGCATAGACGATATAGGAATGGCCGACCACCCAGCCGACATCGGAGGCGGTGAAGAAGACCTCGCCGGGCCTGACGCCGTAGATGTTCTCGAGCGACCAACGCAGCGCCACGGCATGGCCGCCATTGTCGCGCACGACGCCTTTGGGAATGCCGGTGGTGCCCGAGGTGTAAAGAATGTAGAGCGGATCGGTCGCCGCCACCGGCACGCAATCGGCAGGCGTCGCTGCCGCCACCGCCTCGCACCAATCGCGGTCGCGCCCGACGACCAGCACCGCTGGCGCCTGCTTCCGCTGCAGGATGAGGCAGCCGGTCGGCTTCGCCTGGGCGAGTGCGATCGCCGCGTCGAGCAGCGGCTTGTAGGGAATGACGCGCTGGATCTCGATGCCGCACGAGGCGGAGAGGATCAGCTTGGGCTTGGCGTCGTCGATCCGCGTCGCCAGCTCGGGCGCCGCGAAGCCGCCGAAGACGACGGAGTGGATGGCGCCGAGCCGGGCGCAGGCGAGCATCGCCATGACAGCCTCGGGCACCATCGGCATGTAGATGAGGACACGGTCGCCCTTGCCGACGCCCATCGCTCGGAGCGCGCCGGCGAGCCGCGCCACCTCGTCGCGCAGCGCGCGATAGGTCCAGGATTGCTTGCTGGTGGTGACCGGGCTGTCATAGATGAGGGCAAGCTGGTCGGCGCGGCCGCCGGCGACATGGCGGTCGAGCGCGTTCCAGCACGTATTGAGCCGGCCGCCGGCGAACCAGCGATAGAACGGCTTGTCGCTGTCATCGAGGACGCGGTCCCAGCGGCGCTCCCAATCGATCGCCTCGGCGGCCTCGGCCCAGAAGCCGGCGGGATCGCTCATGGCGCGGCGATAGATCGCCTCGTAGCGCTTGCCCATAATTGCTCCTCCCGTCACCCGCCGCCATCGTGATCATGGCGCGAACGCCCCTGCAATCCTACACACGCAACGCCTGTCGGCAGCGCGGTGGATTTGCTATCGTCTTAACGAATTTCTCCGGCGCTGTCGCGGCGACGCGGCGCGCTTCCGTCATCGGCGATCGGATCGATCATGTCATCTGCGCAAGCAGCAAGCTTCGTTTATGTCGGAAACGCCGAAAGCCACGACGTCTCGGTGCTGGCTCTCGATCGGCAGAGCGGCGATCTCACGGCAATCGAAACCACCGCGATCCCCGGCCCGACCACGCCCGGCGCGACATCGCCGATGGCGGTGAGCCCGGACAAGCGCATCCTTTTCGTCGGCATCCGCTCGGAGCCCTATGTCGCGGCCAGTTTCGCCATCGATAGGGCGAGCGGCCGGCTGACGCATCTCGGCAACGGACCGCTGGCGGATGGCATGGCGTATATCGTCACCGATCGCAGCGGGCGCCATCTGCTCAGCGCCTCCTATGGCGGGAGCAAGGTCGCGGTCAATCCGATCGGTTCCGACGGCGTCGTCGGGTCGGTGCGGCAGGTCGTGCCGACGCCACCCAACGCGCATTGCATCCTGCCCGACCCGGCCAACCGCTTCGTGCTGGCGACCAGCCTGGGCGCCGACCTCGTCAACCAGTTCCGTTTCGAGGCGACGAGCGGCACGCTTACGCCCAACACGCCGGCGAGCGTCAAGGTGAAGGACAAGGCGGGACCGCGCCATCTCGCCTTCCATCCCGCGGGCAAGTTCGTCTATCTCACCGGCGAGCTCGACGGCGAGATCTACGCCTTCGCCTACGACGCCGCGCGCGGTCAACTCAGCGAGATCCAAGCGATAAGTGCGCTGCCGCCTGATTTCGCCGGCAAGCCATGGGCCGCCGATCTGCACGTCACGCCGGACGGGCGGTATCTCTACGGCTCGGAGCGCACCTCGTCGACCCTCGCGGCGTTCAGGATCGATCCCGCCAGCGGCAGGCTGAGCGCGATCGGCAGCTATGCGACGGAGAAGCAGCCGCGCGGCTTCCGGATCGATCCGGCCGGTCGTTATCTTCTCGCGGTCGGCCAGCTCTCCAACCGCCTGTCGAGCTACGCGATCGACCCGGCCAGCGGCGTGCTGAGCAAGCTCGCAGACTATCCGGTCGGCCGGAATCCGAACTGGATCGAGATCATCGATCTGTCCTGACCTCGATGCGCCGGGGCCGGGCGCGTCATTGCGGCGGCGCCCAGGCTGGCATCGAGGGCGGGTTCGGCGCGGTGTTTTGCATGGCGACCGGCGGCATCTGCTGAGCCGGCGGGGCGTTCGGCGCCAGATCGAGCGCGGTGAGCGTCGCGGGGTCGAGCGCGCCGGTCGGCTGCAGGCCCTTGGCGCGCTGATAGTTCTGCACCGCGGCGCTCGTCTTCGGACCCCAGCGGCCGTCGATGTTGTCGCGCACGTAGAAGCCCTGGTCATGCAGCTTCTGCTGCACCTTGACGACCGTGTCGGGGCCGATCGCGCTGGCACCCGCGGCGCCCTGGTCGACCGTCCGCCAGCTGCCATCCGCCTGGCGGCAGGCGGTGCCGGCGACCTGTTGGGTCTGGCCGTCGATCACGGCCTGGGTGGTGAAGTTGCGGCAGGCCTGGCCGTTGCTGCCTTGGAAATTCCCGGTCGGCGTCACCCAATAGCTCGAGTCCTTCTGCGGGTCGTGCCACGCTACCGTCTTCCCGGTCGGGGCGTTCTCGAGCGTGCGGCCGACGCAGCCATGATCGGCGGGATCCATCTGGCGGCCGACATAGCCGCCGGCGAGGGCGCCGCCGACGACGCCGACCGCGGTCAGCAATCCCTTGCCGCTGCCGCCGCCGAATTGGTTGCCGACGATGCCGCCGAGCGCCGCACCGCCGAGGCTGCCGATGATGTTGCCCTTCGAGGGGCTGAGGATCGACTGGAGGGCGGTGCGATCGCACGAGCCGTTATCGGCGCCATAGCTGCCGTTCAGCTGCGCCACCGCCGGGCCAGGCGCGAGAAAGCACATGCCCGCGAGGGTACATGCGATTAGCGCGCCGGCCGCACCGCGGGAAGAACGCGAGGATGGGAGGGACGTCATGTTCGTTGCTCCTCGATGGTTATTCAAAACTGCACATCCGGTCTTCGTCTGCCCGCAAGAGCTTGCTGCTCTCTTTCGCCAGACATCGGAGTCCGATTGGCAGCGTTAAGCCCCCTCTTCGATGACTCGTCTCACAATATGGTATAAGCAAGGCGGCCCGGCCGGAAGTAGCGTGATGGACGGCAAATGAACCCCTTCGAGACCGATCTCGACAAGAATGCGGCGAATTTCGTGCCGCTGTCGCCGCTCGGCTTTCTCGCCCGCAGCGCCGCGATCTATCCCGCGCGACCGTCCGTCATCCACGGTACCCGGCGCTACAATTGGGCCGAGACCTATCGGCGCTGCCGCCGCTTCGCCGGCGCGCTGGCCGGGCGCGGCATCGGCAAGGGCGATACCGTCGCCATCATGGCACCCAACGTGCCGGAACTCTTCGAGGCGCATTTCGCCGTGCCGATGATCGGCGCCGTGCTCAACGCGATCAACACGCGGCTCGACGCCGAGACGATCGCCTTCATCCTCGATCACGGCGGCGCCAAGCTGCTGATCACCGACCGTGAGTTCTCGGCAACGGTCGGCAAGGCGTTGACGCTGGTCAAGACCAGGCCGCTCGTCATCGATATCGACGATGCGCTGGCGCCGCCCGGCGCGCTGCTCGGCGAATGCGATTACGAGAGCTTCATCGCCGCCGGCGATCCCGATTTCGCCTGGACGAACCCGGCCGACGAATGGGACGCCATCGCGCTCAATTACACCTCGGGGACGACGGGCAATCCCAAGGGCGTCGTCTACCATCACCGCGGCGCCTATCTCAACGCGCTCGGCAACATCCTCGTCTGGTCGATGCCGTCTCATCCGGTCTATCTCTGGACGCTGCCGATGTTCCACTGCAACGGCTGGTGCTTCCCGTGGACGGTGACGGCGCTCGCCGGCACCCATGTCTGCCTGCGCCGCGTCGAGGCCGCCGCCATCTACGCGGCGATCGCCGAGGAGACGGTGACGCATCTCTGCGGCGCGCCCATCGTCATGAACATGCTGCTCAACGCGCCGGAAGAGGCGAGGCGCGAGATCGGCCGGGAGATCCACATGATGACGGCGGGCGCGGCGCCGCCGGCGGCGATCATGGCGGGGATGGAGCGGATGGGCTTCCGCATCATCCATGTCTACGGCCTCACCGAGGTCTATGGCCCGGTGACCTATTGCGCCTGGCACGAGGAATGGAACGGTCGGCCGGAGGCCGAGCGCGCCGCTTTGCGCGCGCGCCAGGGCGTCGCATATCCGGTGCTCGAAGGCTTGATGGTCGCCGATCCGCTGACCCTCGCGCCAGTGCCGCGCGACGGCGCGACGATGGGCGAGATCTTCATGCGCGGCAATGTCGTGATGAAGGGCTATCTCAAGAACGCCAAGGCGACCGAGGAGGCCTTCGCCGGCGGCTGGTTCCACACCGGCGATCTCGGCGTCGCCCATCCCGACGGCTATATCGAATTGAAGGATCGCTCCAAGGACATCATCATCTCGGGCGGCGAGAATATCTCGACCATCGAGGTCGAGAGCGTGCTCTACCACCACCCCGCCGTGCTGGAAGCCGCCATCGTCGCCCGGCCGGACGAGAAATGGGGCGAGACGCCTTGCGCCTTCGTCACGCTGAAGCCGGGCGCGGCGGCGAGCGAGGCCGAGATCATCGAATTCTGCCGCGCGCATCTAGCGCGCTTCAAGGTGCCGAGGACCGTCGTCTTCGGCGCGCTGCCCAAGACGTCGACTGGAAAGATCCAGAAATTCATCCTGCGCGAGCAGGCGAAAAATCTCGGCTGAGCCAACTCTCGCCGGGCGGGGCGGTGGGCACTGTCGGCGCGATGGCCGAATTCTTAACCGTTCTGGGTTATGTCAGGGCATCGAACCCCGATGGTAGGGACGGGCAGTCGCATGAGCATCGAATGCGTGATGGCGGCAAGCGGAAAAACCCGGCCGGCCAGCGCCACACCGGTTGCGCAGCATGGATCGCCAGAGCAGCGCTAAGATCGCCGGGAGAAGCTGGCCCGGCGCGCGCGGCGAGAATGCGCGCGACGCGAAGCCGGCGACCGTCGCCGCATTGTTGCAGGCGATCGCCCGCGTCCGCTCGGAGGCCGTGCTGCTGGCCGATCGCGCCTATGAGGCGATCCAGCATCATGCCTTCGATCCCTATCGGCAATTCTGCGAGAAACGTGCCGAGCACGCGGCGCTTGTCAGTGTGCTGCGCGCCCGCATCGGGCCGAAGCCGAAGGACCCGAAATGGCTGCCTGCGGTCGATCTCGAGGATTCATCGCTTCTGCGCCTCTCCATCCAGGCCTGCGTGAAATTCGCCTTCGCGCTGTCCGCCACGCCGCTGATGCCGCTGGGCGCCCGCGAAACCTTCATGCACGAGGTCGGCATGCTCCAATCGGCGCGGGCGCAGCTCCAATCGGCCAAGGACGATGAGGGCGTCGCCGGGCTGCTCGACGAGCTCGAGATGGCGCTGATGATCCTCGAAGAGGTCGTCGAGAAGGCGCCCGCCTTCGAGGAATTCTGATTTCAGGAATTCGGGACGAAGACAATAATACCGTGACGCGTCGCCGGTCGCCATCCGGACGCAGGCAATATCCTTGTTTGACCCTCTACCGCCCGGCCGAGAGGCCCGGACGAGGAGGGATCGCTACCCCTACAGAAGCGCTGTTCGAGAGCGTCTAGTGCTGATGTTCGAGCTGAAAGATCTCGTCTTTTATACGCAGCTTCTGACGCTTGAGATCGGTGATCGTCGCGGGATCCGGCAGAGGACGGCTGATTTCCTTGTTGATCTCATCCTCGATATGGGCGTGCCGGGAACGGAGCGTTTCGATACGATCCTCAAGCATGAGCGTCTCCAGTCATAATTGGACAGGAACGGCAAATCGTAATCCTGAATCCGATCGCTGACAAATCCGGCGAATCGATGCTGTCTAACTGGCTGACTGCAAAGCGCTAATCAAATCGTCCGCGGCGTCGGCGGAATGGCCCTGCCGGGCCAGATAGAGGTGGAGGTTGGCGGCAAGGTCGGCCTCGGCACCTTCAGTCGCGGCCCTGTTCCTCAACTTACCGGGGATAATTACCTTCTGCTCCTCGCGTTCTGCGTGAAGCTCGAGTTTTTTGCTCTCGGCGTAGAGCGGAGCGGAGTCAGGCATCGTCTTGAGCGCCCGGCGGACGGCGCGCAGCGGCTCGATGATGCCGCGGCGCCACGGTGCGGCACGCGCCTCGGCGGCGGCGAGATCGCCTTCGCTCAGCCGGCCCCGCCCGCTCCGTGCGAGCCAGCAGCACAGCAGCAGCAGATTGACGTCGAGCCCTCGCTCGTCCTGCAGCCGCAGGCAGGCGGCGGCAACATCGGGATGCGCATAGAGATCGAGCGAGAAGGCCCAGAATTCGTCGGCAACGGCTTCGCGTTCCGCCGGCTCAGGCATCGCCGAAGCTGATATTGAGACCGCGCGCCGTATGCACCAGCGCGCCTTCAGGATCGACGCGCTGCGGCGCCGCGATGGCGTCGGCGAGCGGCACGTCGACGACCTGCCGGTTCTGCCAGGCGACCATGCGGTCGAATTGTCCGGCGGCGACGAGATCGACGGCATGGACACCGAAGGCCGAGGCGATCAGACGGTCGATCGCGTTGGGCTCGCCGCCGCGCTGGACGTGGCCGAGCA
>WNFD01007858.1_pt1 | contig 10531 bp, 8 predicted proteins | sample 5400491 | NCBI WGS metagenome assembly WNFD01 (sample SAMN13153343, study PRJNA577476) | soil metagenome | isolation source: 120 cm saprolite under Douglas fir tree site 2 hole 2 replicate 2 | place: USA:California | collected 2015-04-18 | reverse complement strand
CGCCGTACGGGATTGCCGACGTGGTGAGGCCGCGCGCATTAACGTAGAGCGGAACTTCCCACCAGTGATTAATGCGCGGGCTCAAGGCCAGCCGCACCTTGCCGACGATCTGCGTCCACATGTGGAGAGTGGCGTAGGTGTCCTGCCAGGCATCGAGGGGCAATTCGGGCCAGGAATTCTGGTTCGCGTTGGAGGCGTGCGCGGCCATTCGGAATCTCGCTTCGATCAGGAAATGGTAACACCGTTTGGCGGCGCCGCCCCGGCGGCAGCCTCTTTCAAAACGAGCTAATTGTGGGCCTCTCTACTTCTTTTCACTTCTTCTTCGACGGCAAATATTTCTTCTCGATTGAGGCGACCACAACGTAGTTTGGATCGACCATCTCGTTGAGGTGGACCTTCCCGACTTTCGAGAGCAGTTCGTAGGCATCGAGGTCCGACAAACCGTAATCCTTGTGGATCCAGTGCACGAGCTCGGTGTAGGCGATACGCACGGCGTCGTCGAGCGGACGGTAAGCGCCGACGGTCATGATGGCGTCATCGTTCTCAAACTGCGGCCAAGAGATGCTGCGGCCTTTGATCACGCTCAATTGCACGCGTGCCTTCAGCGGCACTTCAACGGCGCTACCCGCGATTTCGCCGTCTCCCATGGCGGCGTGGCCATCGCCGATGTAGAACAGGCCGCCTTTCACGTTCACGGGAAAGTAAACCGTGTTGCCCACGCTGGCTTCGGGAGAATCCATGTTGCCGCCGAATTCTGCGGGCACGATTGAGCTGCGAGCCTCACCTTCCGCCGGAGCGACTCCGATGCAGCCGAAGAAAGGATGCGTCGGAATCTTCACCGAAAAATCGGAATCGAGCGCCTTGAACGTGGCCGTGTTCGCCGCATGATCGATGTGATAAAACCAGACTCTCTCCGGCAATGGCGGCTCCAGGACGGGCGTGTAATGCGTCCCGTTCAACGCTCCGAAACCGGGAGAGAAAGAGCCCACGCCGGTATCGCCATCGACTTGCAGGTCGAGAATCTTCACGGCAAGAGTGTCGCCTGGCTCGGCGCCTTCGACAAAAAATGGCCCAGTCAGCGGATTGTCGCCCTTTACCATGCTGAGCGTGTCGCCGGGCTTCTTCAACACGTTGCCGAAACAGTCGAGCGTATTGGTATCAAGAATATCGCCGGATTTCAGATGCGCGACCGGCTCGGCCGTCGCGAACAGGTACTTCACGTTGGCGTTGGTGGCGGTGTAGTGAACGGTATTTTGCGCGAGCACTGAACCCATGAGCAGCAGAATGGCGAGAATGCGACGTATCACGAAGCCTCCGGGGATTGTATATTGTCGGTTTTCGATTGCCGATTTGCGATTGCACTTCAGGTGCCGACTCTTACACTTTGGAGCCAGTGAACCCGATCTTCTCTTTTGAGCGAGCGAAGTATCCCAGCACTGCATCAAGTTTCATCAAGAATAGAGCACGGTCGACCGATTGATGCTTGGCATAGGTGGTTGCAGCATCCGACTTTCCCACCACGCGACGGTCAAGCCACTGCTGAGGTACTTCAAATTCCGTGACGTCATACCCCGCATCACGCAGCTGACCTAAGGCATCGGAATATTCCTGCACGAACGGCTCATCAACATGATGCTCCGGCAGGTTTTGGCGAATGCTGCTAATGTGCTCAAACGCGCGTCTGACCTTATCGCTCGCGCTGGCTTCGCTTTCCTTTGTCATCAGGTTGTTTTTCTCCCGCATCGAATCCAGTCACGTTTTATTTGTGCTTTTCTGCCTTGTTTAGGTAACTTTGCAGGAACTCAACCAGCTTTTCTCCCAGTTTCCGACCCACGGATCTGTTGCTCCAACCACGCATCGACCAACCGCCGCCCCTGCTGTCAGTCCACAGATCCTCCCCGGTACGGGCATCCTTGAGAACCGCTGCGCCTTTGTCACCGGAACCCGTCATAACGTTCAGCTTTCCGCTTTGCACGACTTCAAGAACCAAATCTGCATTTGTCGGTGAAGTCACGACTGACACACCGTTCCATTCCACCACTTTTTTGGCAATTTCCTCCTTGATTGCCTGAGCGTCCGGGGGTGCTTGAATGTACAGCGTGCGCTTGTGTTACTCCTGACTCTGCGCTGCCGCGAAGCTAACAGTCATTAGCACCAAGGGCGCGACTGTCCGGCAAATGTGCCTCATCAGTAGTCCAATCGAAACTCACCAAACTTCTCAAGTGTTTTTCCGACGTGCCTCTTGAGTAGGCGTGCAAATTCCTTTGCCATCCCTGTGTCAGTGGTCTGCAAATCATAGGTATGCTGGCTGCCCTGAAACTCACAAGTGAACGTAACGAATTCATTGACGAGGGGAAAGACTTTGGTAACCAGCACCCTCTCATCAATAGGAAAGGCTTGGGTGGGAGTGTACGCACCACCGGGCAGCGGTGGCCACGCGCCGAGTGCGATGCCCGGGTAATCCCTAAGGAGCATCATGCTGATAACGGTACACGCCTCGTCAGGGGCGTCGCAAGATGAAGCGGGGCGAGGGGCGCGCAGCCCATTCTAGCGCGAGCCAGTCAGTTCAGCTCGATAGCCAACGCTGCGGGGCTTGATCCCTCGGCCGATTCCACTGCCTTCGGCAATTCTCAGGTCGTAGTCGTTCTGCAGATTCAGCCAGAACTGTGCGGGGAGGCCAAAATATTTTCCCAGGCGAATGGCGGTATCGGCACTGATGGCCCGGTCTCCGCGGACCACTTCATAGACGCCGGGAAAGTTGAGCGCCTTCGCCAGCGCATAGGCGGTCACGCCCATCGGCTCCATGAACTCGGTTTTGAGAATCTCTCCCGGGTGGACCGCAAGGATCTTTCTAGACTTCGTCATAGTTGCTCCAGTAGCTAGTGATAGTCCACGATCTCTACTTCAAAAGCATTTCCGGCCCGCCATACGAAACACACGCGGTATTGATCGTTCACTCGGATGCTGTGCTGTCCGGCACGGTCTCCTCGAAGCGCCTCAAGTTGATTCCCAGGCGGCACCTTCAGGTTGTCCAGCGTCACCGCGGCACTCAAGATAGCAAGTTTCTTGAACGCCCGTCGCTGCAAAGCGGCCGGAAGCCGCCGGTTCCAGCCGGATTGCCACAGCCGTTCTGTTTCCTTATCCCGGAAACTCGCAATCATGATCGGGTCGATGGTACTGCGGCACGATACTATCGTAACACGTTAGTACCGCGGATTGTCAAGCATGACCTAGCGCAGTCACAGAACATGCCCCCGCAGGATCAATCCCGCTCCCGCAGCCAGCGCGATAATCAGGGGCTCCGGTACCTTCCACTTGAACAACACCGCCAGGGTGACGAGAGCAATGAGGGCCGTGGGCCAGTCGTAAATCGACCGGCGCGCCAGCACCACCACGGACCCGGCAATCGCTCCAGTGGCGGCGGCGGTTACGCCGCGTACGAAGGCGTTCAGCTGCGGGTTTTTCGCCCAGCGCTTGTAAGAAGGCGCCAGCAGCACGACCATCGCATAGACGGGAAGAAAAACTCCCAGCGCCGCGGCTGCGGCACCCGCAACTCCGGCCACGACATATCCGATGAAGGCCACGGTGATGACGACAGGGCCGGGAGTGATCATGGCGACGGCTACGGCGTCGACAAATTGGCGGTCGTTGAGCCAGTGATGTCCCTGCACCACGCCGCCGTAGAGAAACGGCACAATGGCGAGGCCGCTGCCAAAGACAAACAGTCCAGCCTTGGCAAAGAAAATAAAAATCTGCAGGACCGGGCCACTGGCAGGAAGGACCAAGCCCAAGGGAAGGACGAAACTCGCGAGGGCTGCCTTGCGCGCGGGAATCGCCTTGACCGCAACCGCGATCACGCCTCCCGCTACGACCAGCCAGATGATCTCGCGCGAAGTCCACGCGGTGGAGACTGCGAGCACCAGAAAAATTCCCCACAGCAAAGGTTCCTTGCGAAGCGTGATCTTGGTGAGTTTGTGGGCAGAGCGGGCGATGATGGCAATGACGGCGGCGCCAATGCCGTAGAACACCGCCTGCATCCAGTTCAAGCCGCCGTAGCGCATGTAGGCTGCCGACAAGGCCAGCACCATGAGAAACGACGGCAGGACGAATGCGATCCCCACCAGAGTCGCACCCAGAATTCCGGCGCGAACGTAGCCGAGATACATCGCCAGTTGCGCCGCCAGTGGGCCAGGGGCAAGCTGCGCAAGGGCTAAACCTTCTACGTAATCTTCCTGAGAAATCCAGCCGCGGACGTCGACCAAGTCTTGCTGCATGCGTCCAGCGAGCGCGATGGGACCGCCGAAGCCAACCGTGCCCAGCCACAGAAAGTATTTCGCGAACTGTGCGAGTGAAACCTGTGCCGGATGCCGATGGTGAAGATCCGCGCCCATCGCCGAATCCGAGGTCGAGCCTTGATTGCCTGTCTTCGTCACTGTCTTCTTTATTTCTTTGAGTTCGTAAGATCGAGTGCGGCCTTCAGACCCTTGGCCAGCTTCACCGCATCCGCGTTCGCCCAGAAGTGCATGAAGAATAGGCGCGGCTCTTCCATCAGCATGTGGCTGTGCACGGCGGTGACTTCGATGCCATTCTGGCGCAAAGCCTTCATCACCGGATTCACTTCCTTCCCCAGCACCACGAAGTCGCCGGTGATCGCAGCCTTCCCCGCTCCGGTGGGCTGGAAGTTGATGGCGGTCGCTACTCCCATGGAGGCCGGCACTGCCATTGCATTTTCCGTAATGGTTTCGGCGCGAGGCACGCCGAATTGCAGTATGCCGCCATTCACTTTTCCGCTGCGCCCAAGCGCTGCTTCGACCGCTTGCTGATCAATTCCCAGAGGTTCAGACTTGGCTGGCGTGCTGCCCGCATCCGGTCCTGGTGTTTTGGTGAGTGCAACGGCGTCGTGAATTGTGTGCGCCATCTTCACCGCATCGCCATGACTCGCGATGTGCATGTACATGACGTGAGGCGATTCGCCGATCAGGTGATTGTGCACCGCGGAGATTTCCATTTCACCCTCTTGCAGTTTGCGCATGACCGGACCAACTTCGTCCTCGGTGAGCACAAGGTCCCCCATTACCATGGCCCCATGTTCGCTTAAAACAAAGGCGGCCCACGAGCCGAGGGCGAGACCTGGCTTGATGGCAACGCCACCGAGCGTCACGCGGAGATCCTTGCGGGGCATGGCGAAGCGCATGACATCCCCGGGCTGAAGTTGCCCGGGACGTCCCATGGCATCCTCCACTGGTTTCCATTTGGGATCGGGAGTTGTCTGGGCCGGGGCCATGGTAGCCATGGCTAGCACCGAAAGAACGGTAAGAGCCCGCATAATTCGCTGCCCTGAACGGGAAACGGGCAAAGCGTCGATGACTGTTTGATATCGGATCATGGGTTTCTCCTTTTTAGGAATAAGGCGCGGAAAGTGGTTCGTGGATTCTCGACAAAATTGAGAATTACCTCGCTGCAAAGATTGTATCTTTGTGAACCTTGTATTATAATCATTCTCATCTAGGAATCATATTACTGTGCCCTCCGCTCACGAGCAATTTCGGGATCTGGCCTGGAGGTGCGGGCTTGCGGCCACGCATCAGCGCCAGGTTATTTATGAAACCGTGGTGGCGACGCCGGGCCACTATTCACCCGAGCAGATCTACGCTGAAGTCCGCCGCCGAACTCCTTCCATTTCTTTAGCAACCGTTTATAACAATCTGCGGCTGTTTGTGGAACACGGACTGCTGCGGGAAGTGAGTCCGCGTGCTTCCACCTTGCTGGTGGAAGGCAACCTCGAACCTCATCACCATCTGCTCTGCACGCGCTGTAAGGCGGTGCAGGATGTAGAAGGTGATTTCATCAACTACAAGAAGCTGTCGCGGCAAGCGCCGCGGGGGTTTGATTTAACCCACCCGCTCGTGGAAGTGTTTGGCCTTTGCCGCCGCTGCCGTGCAAAAACTTAAGCAAACATTCTGTAACCAAACGGGATCCTATCCCACATTTCCGAAAGCAAGAATCTTGATAAAAGTGGCGATTGCGCGAATGGGAACCCAGGATGCGCTCGTAGTTCGTCTTAATTTGTTTAAAGGAAGGAGCAATACATGTCAACCGAAGCAAAGTGTCCGTTCATACACACCGCGGCTGGGGCCACGGTGAATGCCGACTGGTGGCCGAATCAGCTGAACCTGAAAATCCTGCACCAGCACTCGCCCCTGTCCGATCCCATGGACAAGGAGTTCAACTACGCGGAAGAGTTCAACAGCCTTAACCTGGATGCAGTGATCAAAGACCTGCATGCCTTGATGACGGACTCGCAGGATTGGTGGCCGGCCGACTTTGGCCACTATGGGCCACTCTTCATTCGTATGGCGTGGCACAGCGCGGGTACGTACCGCATCGGCGACGGCCGCGGCGGTGCCGGAGCCGGGCAGCAGCGCTTCGCTCCTCTTAATAGCTGGCCGGACAACGTGAACCTCGACAAGGCGCGCCGGCTGCTGTGGCCGATCAAGCAGAAGTATGGGCGGAAAATCTCCTGGGCCGACCTCATGATTCTCGCCGGCAACGTCGCCCTGGAGTCGATGGGCTTTAAGACGTTCGGTTTTGGCGGCGGGCGCGCGGACGTCTGGGAGCCCGAAGAGGACATTTTCTGGGGGCCTGAGGGCAAGTGGCTGGCGGACGAGCGCTACAGCGGCGACCGTGATCTTCAGAATCCGCTTGCGGCCGTGCAGATGGGTCTGATCTATGTGAATCCCGAAGGGCCAAATGGAAAGCCAGATCCGGTTGCCGCGGCACGCGATATCCGGGAGACTTTCGCTCGCATGGCGATGAATGACGAGGAGACCGTTGCGCTCATTGCCGGCGGTCACACCTTCGGCAAAACCCACGGCGCCGGCGATGCGAAACTGATCGGCGCAGAGCCGGAAGCGGCCGGCATCGAGGAGCAGGGCCTCGGCTGGAAGAGCAAATTTAGAACGGGCAAAGGCGGCGACGCGATCGGCAGCGGCCTGGAAGTCATTTGGACCACGACGCCTACGAAGTGGAGCAACAGCTTCTTCACCAACCTGTTCAGCTACGAATGGGAACTGACCAAGAGCCCGGCGGGCGCGCATCAGTGGAGACCGAAGAATGGCGCAGGCACCGGTACGGTGCCGGATGCGCACGATCCCTCAAAGCATCACGCGCCATCCATGCTGACCACTGACCTCTCCTTGCGGCTCGACCCTGCTTACGAAAAGATTTCACGGCGCTTCTACGAGCATCCGGATCAGTTCGCAGACGCGTTTGCGCGGGCGTGGTTCAAGCTGACGCACCGCGACATGGGACCGCGTCCGCGCTACCTTGGCCCGCTTGTTCCCAAGGAGCCTCAGCTGTGGCAAGACCCTGTTCCCGCCGTGGATCATAAATTGATCGGGGAGCAGGACATTGCCGCGCTGAAGGCCAAAATCCTCAAATCCGGACTGTCGATCTCCCAACTGGTCACGACTGCCTGGGCATCTGCGGCGTCGTTCCGTGGCTCCGACAAGCGCGGTGGGGCGAACGGGGCGCGCATTCGCCTCACGCCACAAAGGGATTGGGAAGTGAACCAGCCGGCCGAACTGGCAAAGGCCTTGCAGAAACTGGAGGCGATCCAAAAGGAGTTCAACAGCTCGCAATCCAATGGAAACAAAGGTGGGGGCAAAGGTAAGAAGGTTTCTCTCGCTGACCTGATCGTTCTGGGCGGCTGCGCAGCCGTCGAAGAAGCTGCGAAAAGGGCCGGGCACGAGGTAAAGATTCCCTTCTCGCCGGGACGCACGGATGCTTCGCAAGAGCACACCGATGTGCACTCATTCGCCGTAATGGAGCCGGTCGCGGACGGATTCCGCAACTACCTCCGAAGCGGCCAGGTCCTCTCGGCTGAGGAGTTGCTGGTGGATCGGGCGCAGTTGCTGACACTGACTGCCCCCGAGATGACGGTTCTTGTCGGCGGCATGCGCGCCCTGAATGCGAACTTCGGACAGGCCAAACACGGCGTCTTCACCAACCGGCCCGAGACACTGACGAACGATTTCTTCGTCAACCTGCTCGACATGAGTACGAAGTGGCAGGCCTCCGCTACAGTCCAAGGCGTTTCCGAAGGACAGTACGAAGGGCGCGATCGGGCGACGGACAAGCTCAAGTGGACCGGCACGCGCGTCGATCTCCTCTTCGGTTCCAACTCCCAGCTCCGGGCAATCGCAGAAGTCTATGCGTGTGACGACTCGAAGGAGGCGTTTGTGAAGGACTTCGCGGCTGCGTGGAACAAGGTAATGAACCTTGATCGCTTCGACCTGGCCTGAGTAACGCGAACACCGCGCAGGAGAAGTTGATAGCCGCGGTGAAGGAACCAGTTCGGTATAAAGAGAGTCGGCTGAAAGGGTGAAAGAGAACGATCGGGACTTCAGTCCCCGACGACTCTGTCAGTCCGCGGCCCGGCTCGGTGTGCGAAATGCTTTCTGGACAAGCGTGTAACGCGCCGCCCCGATCATGCCGGAGTCGTCATTCGCCACAATCTTCACCGGCATGTCTTTCAGGATTGTTGCCATGCGGCCTTTGTCCAGAAAAGATTCCAGGAACAGAGGATCTTTCATCTTGGGCACGATCTTTGCCGCAATGCTGCCCCCGATGAAAATCCCCCCCGTGGACATGAAATTCAGCGCGCAGTTCCCAGTCTCCGCGCCAAACACGCTGACGAAGATCGACAGAGTCTGATCGCAAATCGCCGCCTTCCCCTCCAATGCCATTTGCGAGATCAGAGCCGGGGGATCGGGCGCGGTGCTCATCTGCGTTCGCAACCATTCCGGCTCTTCGACCTTGCGCGTATCTCGCAGAAAATCGTAAATATTCTTGATCCCGGGCCCGGAGAGAATTCGTTCACAACTAATGCGGCCGTACTTCTTCTGCAGGTAGGCCAGCAATTCCATCTGCAGATCGTCCCTCGGCGCAAAGTCGGCGTGCCCTCCTTCGCAAGCAAAAGGATGATGCCGGAAGCCATCCCAGTAAAGCCCTGCCACTCCCAGTCCAGTTTTGGCCGAGATGACGGCTCGGTTGCCTTCAGCCTCTTCCGCGCCTTCGCTCAACGTGATGAAGTCTTTCGATTCCAGGCCATCAATTCCATACGCGTAAGCTTCCAGATCGTTCAGCAGTCCAACCGAGTCCAGTCTGAGTTGCGTGGCCAGTTCCCGCGCATCGATGACCCAGGGCAGATTGGAAATCTTGCTTCGTCCCGCTCGCACCGGCCCGGCCACGCCGAGGCATGCGCTGTGAACAGGGATGCCTTCGGTCTTTATGAAGTCAGCAAGAATGCCGGATAACCCGTCATGCTGCTGGCTCATGTAGTTTTTTTCCACCACGCGTTGCAGCCGGTTGCCTTCGGTTTCGAAAGCGGCCAGCCGGGTGCGAGTCGCGCCAATTTCACCTGCAAGAATCATTGTTCATCAAGAATCATGGCTCAATTCTCCTCCACTGGCGGCCGTCCGCTTGCAGCAGTTGATCGGCGTCCGCCGGCCCCCAGCTGCCGGATGCATAATTCGGAAACTTGCGCGGCGGCAACGCCGTCCACACGTCCAGGACTGGATCGACCACGCTCCAACCTGCCTCGACCATATCGGCGCGCTGGAACAGAGTCGCGTCTCCGATCATGCAGTCATACAGCAAAACCTCGTAGCCGGTATAGGCGTCCGTTCCGAAATACTTGGAGTATTCAAAGCTCATGTCGACCGACCCCACCCGCAGCAGAGGCCCAGGAATCTTCGCCCCAAAGCTGAGCGAGATTGCTTCCACCGGCTGAATCTGGATCACCAGCGTGTTGGTGTGCAGCTTATGAAAGGGAGCGTTGCGAAACAATTCGAATGGCATGCGTTTGAACTGGATGACGATCTCCGTGTGGCGCTGCGTCATCCGCTTGCCCGTCCGGAAATAGAATGGCACTCCCGCCCAGCGCCAATTATCGATGTTGAGCTTCAGGGCCGCGAACGTTTCCGTGCGCGATTCCGGAGCGACCCCCGGTTCCGCACGATATGCGGATACTTTCCCCCCATCCAGCAATCCCGGGCCATATTGCCCGCGCACGCTGCGCTGCAAAACGTCGTCCGAGTTCAGCGGTTGAATCGAATGCAAAACCTTCGCCTGCTCATTCCGTACTGCGTCCGCCTGAAAAGATACCGGCGATTCCATCGCGGTCAAGCTGAGCAGTTGCATCACGTGGTTGGGGACCATGTCGCGCAACGTCCCCGCCGTGTCGAAGTACCCGCCGCGCTGCTCCACTCCTACGGTTTCGGCATTCGTGATTTGCACATGGTCAATATACCGCCGGTTCCAGATTGGCTCGAAAATGGCATTGTCGAAGCGGAAGACCATAATGTTCTGGACCGTCTCTTTGCCCAGATAGTGATCGATGCGATAGATCTGATTTTCCTGCAGCACATTCTTGATGTCGCGGTTCAGCGCCTGGGCAGAGTCCAGATCGTGTCCAAACGGCTTTTCGATTACCACCCGGCGCCAGCGTCCATTCTCCTGCCGCGAAAGC
>WNFD01016533.1_pt1 | contig 10533 bp, 10 predicted proteins | sample 5400491 | NCBI WGS metagenome assembly WNFD01 (sample SAMN13153343, study PRJNA577476) | soil metagenome | isolation source: 120 cm saprolite under Douglas fir tree site 2 hole 2 replicate 2 | place: USA:California | collected 2015-04-18 | reverse complement strand
CGCCAATACGAGGAGCATGCGGACGATTGTCGGAAAGGCTTGCGCATGCAGGATCGCGCCGAGACCGCCCGAGGGGCGCCGCAGTCCCTGCTCGAGCATTTGCGGCCCGAAGCGGGCGCCGCGCCCGAGAGCGGCATCGTCGAAGTGATGAAGTACGGTCGCGGCCGGGACGGGTTGATCCCGCTGTGGGCCGGCGAGGGCGATCTCGCCACCCCGTCGTTCATCGTCGAGGCCGCGACCCGATCGCTCGCCGCCGGCGAGACCTTCTACACGCACCAGCGCGGGATTCCGGAATTGCGCGAGGCGCTCGCGCGCTACCACACCAAGGTGTTCGGGCGCGACTTCGCCGCGGAAGAATTCTTCGTCACCGGGTCGGGGATGCAGTCGATCCAGATCGCGCTGGCGATGACCTTGGGAGCTGGGCAGGAGATCGTGGTTCCGACCCCGACGTGGCCGAATGCGGCCGCCGCGGCCGGCGTGCTGGGGGCCGAACCGGTCGAAGTTCCGATGACGTTCGGCAATGCCGGCTGGAGGCTCGATCTCGACCGTGTCGCCGACGCCATGGGCCCGCGGGCGCGCGCGCTGTTCCTGGTCTCACCGTCCAATCCGACCGGGTGGACGGCAACGCTCGACGAGTTGCGCATCGTCCTCTCGCTCGCGCGGCGCCACGGGCTATGGATCATTGCCGACGAAACCTACGGCCGGTTCTGGTACGGCGCCGGCGAACGCGCGCCGTCGTTCCTCGACGTGATGGAGGCCGAGGACCGGGTGCTGTTCGTCAACACGTTTTCCAAGAATTGGGCGATGACCGGCTGGCGGATCGGCTGGATCAGGGCGCATCCCGCGCTCGGGCAGGTGATCGAGAATCTCGTCCAATATTCGACCTCGGGAGTCGCCACCTTCATGCAGCGCGCGGCGGTGGCGGCGCTCGATCGGGGTGAGGGCTTTCTCGCCCATCAGATCGCGCGGGCGCGGCTGGGCCGGGACATTCTTTCCCGCGCGCTTGCGGCGACGGGCCGCTGCCGGTTCGCGCTGCCGCAGGGTGCGTTCTATCTGTTGTTCCGCGTGGACGGTGAGACCGATACCCGAAAACTTGCGCTGCGGCTCATCGACGAGGCGGGCGTCGGGCTTGCTCCGGGCACCGCGCTCGGACGCGGCGGAAGCGATTTCCTGCGCGCATGCTTCGCGCGGAAATCGGAAGAGATGGAGATCGCCGCGCAACGACTTGCGGAAGCGCTGCGCTGACCGGCGGCACTATTCCGCTGCGAGCGGGCGGTTATCGAGCGGAAGCGCGAGCCGCTCCCACACGTCGGTCAGCGCTTCTGCCAGCCGGTCGATCATGACATCGTCGTGGTGGGGCGTCGGCGTGATGCGCAGCCGCTCGGTTCCCCTCGGCACCGTCGGGTAATTGATCGGCTGGATGTAGATGCCGTGTTCGGCGAGCAGGAGATCGGTTGCCGCCTTGCACTTCTCCGCATCGCCGACCACGACCGGAACGATGTGCGTGTCGCTGAGCATGACCGGCAGCGCCGCCACGGCGAGAATCGCCTTCACCCTCGCGGCGCGCTCCTGATGGCGCTCGCGCTCCCATTGCGAGGTCTTCAGATGCCGGATCGCCGCGAGCGCCGCCGCGCAGATCGCCGGCGGCAGCGCGGTCGTGAAGATGAAACCCGGCGCATAGGAACGAACGGCGTCGACGAGGTTGGCGCTTGCGGCGATGTAGCCGCCCAGACACCCGAATGCCTTGGCGAGCGTTCCCTCGATCACGTCGATGCGGTGCATGGCGCCGTCGCGCGCGGCGATACCGGCCCCGCGCGGCCCGTACATGCCCACCGCATGCACCTCGTCGACATAGGTCATCGCGCCGTACCGCTCGGCAAGGTCGCAGATCTTGTGAATCGGGGCCACGTCTCCGCCCATGGAATACAGGCTCTCGAACACGATCAGCTTCGGTCGTGCCGGATCGGCCCCCCGCAGCAGCATTTCCAGATGCTCGACGTCGTTATGGCGGAAAATCGCCTTCTCGGCGCCCGACCGGCGCACGCCCTCGATCATCGAGTTGTGGTTCATCGCGTCGGAGAGGATCAGACAGTCCGGCAGTATCCTGGCGATCGTGGCAATCCCGCTCTCGTTGGATACATAGCCCGAACTGAAGACCAGCGCCGCGTTCTTGTCGTGGAGGTCGGCGAGTTCGCCTTCGAGCTGGACCAGCGGATGGTTGGTGCCGGAAATATTGCGGGTGCCGCCGGCGCCGGTGCCCATGCGGGTCGCGGTCTCAACCATGGCGCCGATGACCTTCGGGTGCTGGCCCATGCCGAGATAATCGTTGGAGCACCAGATGACCACCTCACGCGGACCTTGCGGGGAGTGCCAGACCGCGCGGGGAAACCGGCCCGCAATGCGCTCGAGTTCGGCGAACACGCGATAGCGCCGCTCGCCCCGCAACCGCGCGATTGCGTCCCCGAAGAAGCCGTCATAGTTCATGAAACCGGCCTCCGGCCGTTGCAGACGATGGATTTAGCGGCCTTTGACCGCTTTTGTCGAGCCGATATTTGCTCGCCGGGCCGGCGCGGCCTCGATCAAGATCAAGGGGTCCTTGCCGCCGCGGTTCCCCTAATTTCCGCCGCACAATGGTGCTCAAGCAAGCTTCCTCGGGAGAGCAAGATGCGTATCGGTGCCCTCGCCGCCTGCTCTTTGCTGCTCTTGGGGTATTGCCTCGAGCGAGAAGCCCTTGCCCAAGTCGCGGGCGACCAAACGCCGCAGATCGCCTGGGAAGTGAAGAGCCGGTTCCGGCTGTTCCGCAACGAGCGGGATTTCGAGCGCCAGCTCGCCGCGCATCGCAGCGACGGGGTGCTCGCGGCCGAGGAACGTCTGGCGCGCGCCAGCGACGGCCGCGGCTGGGCGAGGGAGCTCATCGGCCAGCTTTGCCTGGATCCGGGCGGCAGAATCACCGAAGCCTGCGTGCGTGACGGCAAACGCGAAAATTATCTCGCTCCGGCCGAGCATCGTATCGGTGCCGTGGTCGCCAATGCGCCGGCCAATGCCGCCTGCACCTGGACGTTCGACGACGGCGATTCACCGCCCCGGAACATCACGCTGGCTTGCGACGAGGAGGTGAGGCTCTGGGTGCGCTACGGCAGGCCGACCACCGCCGCTGTCGAGCTGATCCCGTACGAAGGGGTCATTCAGGAGGCCCGGACCGAAATCCTGGTGCGCGATACTCTTGTCGTCGGCATGGGCGATTCCATCGCGTCGGGCGAAGGAAATCCGGACCGGCCGATCGCGCTCTCCGATGACGGATTCTGCTTCCGGCGGTTTCTGGGCGGCGGCGGCGATTATTTTCGCCCGGGGCGTGCCGGATTCCGCGGCGACAAGACCTGCGATACCGCGACCCCGAAGGCGGACAGCGATTGGGGCAAGCACGGCGCCGGCTGGCATCCGCATCTCGCCGTCACCTACGTTCCGCTCGGCTGCACCGGAGCGACCATCGCGGACGGCGTGCTCGGCCCGCAGCGCGCCCGCGAGGTGGTCTGCAACGGCAAGTCGGGCTCGTGCCCCGCAACGGTTCCGGGCCAGATCGCCGAGCTGCGCAAGATCGTCGCCTCGGCGCGACGCAGCCCCGACGCGGTGCTGCTGACCGTCGGCGGCAACGACATTCTGTTCTCCGGGCTGGTCGCGCAGGTGATCATCGGCGCGAGCACCGAACGCAAGTTGTTCGACCACGCCGGCTTGATCGCTTCGGTCGCCGATGGGCAAAACATCCTGGACAAGGCGCTGCCGGCCGAGTTCGCCAGGCTGCGCGCCGCGCTCAAACCGCTCATCGGCGGCGATCTCTCGCGCGTGATATTCGTATCCTACGGACATCCGGGCCTCCTCGCCGGGGCACCGTGCCCGGGCGGCCGCGACGGCTTCGACATCCATCCGGCATTTGCCGTCGATCCGGCACGGATGAAGGAGGTGGCGCGGTTCGTCAGCGAGCAGTTCCTGCCCCGGCTGAAAGCGCTGGCGCTGTGCGAAGGCGGCATCCTTTGCAACGAACCCGCGCGCGATCCCATGACCTTCGTCGACGGCCATCAGCAGGCCTTTGCCGACCATGGCTTCTGCGCCCGCTCGCAGGACGACCCCGCCTTCGATCGGGAGTGCTTCTCGCCGGCGGGCACCTCGTTCCAGGAGAGCCTGGTCGCGGGCGCGACCGATCCGCTGGCGTGCAATGGCAGCGCGCGCGAATTCCGCCCCTATGCCGCGCGCAGCCGCTGGATCCGCACCGCCAACGACAGCTATTTCACCGCGATGACGTATCCGGAAGGGCTGCCGAGCACACTGCAGCCGAGCGACATTCACGATGCCACCTGGGGCGCATTGAGCGCCGTCTACGGCGGTGCGCTGCATCCGACCGCCGAGGGCCAGGCGGCGATGGCCGACGCGGCGCTGCCCGCGCTGCGCGAGGTGTTGGGACTGCCGGCGCCGACGCAGTGAAGGCGGAGCGAACAGGCGGCCGGGTCTCAGGCCATGTCGCCGATCCCGGAATTCACGCCGGCTGAATCAAGTTGTGCCGCTCGGGGCTCAATTCGGCGAGGCCACGGTGGTCACCGAGATCACGCGGCAGGAGCCCGGAACCGCGTTCTTTTCGCGCAGGCTGAATTCGATCCCGTCGACTTTCTTCCTGCCGGGCGGAAAGCTCTGGAACACGGTGCTGCCGCGGGTCGCGAGCAACTTGCCCTTGGCGTCGAGGAACTCGCAGGTGATCACCGGGTCCCGGACCCGGATGTCGTTGGCGTTCTGAAAGGTGATGTCGGCGACCGCCAGGCCCGGGAAGCGATGCCAGCTCTGCGAAACCACCGAGAATTTGTCGATCGGAGCCTTCCCGGCGGGGGCGGGTGTGGATGGTTTGGCGCCTGGCTGCCGCGCCGCCGGCTGGTCGGCGGGCTTCTGCTGGGCGAGCACGAGCGGACTCCCGGCCAGGCACAGCAACGCGACGATACAGGGGGCCGCGAGCAGGTTGGCGAAAATAGGCATGGAACGCTCCCTGGCCGGCGCCGCATGAATCACGGCGTCCCGAAGCGGGAATGTACCCCAATACGGTACTGTCGCGGAAATGCCGCGGTTCACGTTCGTGCGGGAATCCCCCGGCAGCCTCGCTCATTTCTAGAGCGAATATCTGCATTCGCGTTTCGCGAGCAGGACTCGCCGGCGACTCGAGCGAAATTTGTTCGGCGGAGAGACGATTGCTGGTGCTGCCGGTCAGGATTGAACTGACGACCTCTCCCTTACCAAGGGAGTGCTCTACCACTGAGCTACGGCAGCGCGACTGGGCCGAACCGAATGGAATAAGAAAGGCTCCGAGCCGCGCGATCCTTGCCACAGGGCGGCCTCGGGGCGCAAGTTCGAGCGGGAGCGCCGTTGCGGCCCGCGGCCCGCGGTCCGCGGCCGGGGATTCGCGGTTCGCCTCACGGTACCTCGGCTCCGATCAGGTCCGATGCCGCCATGGTCCAATCCGACAAAAAGATGAAACGCGCGGCCCGGGACGCGCGTTTAGCCGCGGCGCTGCGCGAAAATCTCAAGCGCCGCAAGGCCCAGGCGCGGGCCCGCGACCGCGCGGCGGGGGCCTCTGGCCGGCGCGAAACCCGCCCCGACGGCAGCAACGCGGAAGGAAAAAAATAAGGTTCATCCCAGAGAATCGCAGAAAGTTCCCGAGTTTTGCCGCAATGGGAGCGGCGCTGTAGCGGCCGGGTCTGGTTTGAGAAGGCGGGGCGGAACATGGATCGCATCAGGATCGTCGGCGGCCGGCCGCTTCACGGCACAATCCCCATCTCGGGGGCGAAGAACGCCACCCTCCCGCTGATGATCGCGAGCCTGCTCACCGAGGAAACGCTGGTGCTCGAGAACGTGCCGCGGCTTGCGGACGTGAGCCAATTGCAGCGCATCCTCGGCAACCACGGCGTCGACGTCACCCTGAACGGCAAGCGCTCCGGCGACGGCGAGTACCAGGGCCAGACGCTGTCGCTCTCCGCCAAGGACATCGTCGACACCACCGCGCCCTACGAGCTCGTCTCCAAGATGCGGGCGAGCTTTTGGGTGATCGGGCCCCTCCTCGCCCGCATGGGGCAGGCGCGGGTATCGATGCCGGGCGGCTGCGCGATCGGCACCCGGCCCGTCGACCTGCTGATCATGGCGCTGGCGCGGCTCGGCGCCGAGATCGAGATCGACGGCGGCTATGTGGTCGCGCGCGCCGCCAAGGGGCTCAAGGGGGGCGAGATCCGCTTCCCCAGTGTGACGGTCAGCGGCACCCATACGGCGATCATGGCGGCCTCGCTCGCGCGCGGCTCGACCCGCATCGAGAACGCCGCCTGCGAGCCGGAGATCGTCGACCTCGCCGATTGCCTCAACAAGATGGGGGCGCGCATTTCCGGTGCCGGGACCCCGCGGATCCTGGTCGATGGCGTCGCTCGCCTTGGCGGCGCGCGCCACCGCGTGCTACCCGACCGCATCGAGACCGGGACCTACGCGATTGCGGCGGCGATGACCGGCGGCGAAGTGCTGCTCGAAGGCGCCCGTCCCGAGCTGCTGCAATCCGCGCTCGACCTGCTGGCGCAAGCCGGCGTCGGCGTCGCCGCGACCAACCAGGGCGTGCGCATCTCGCGCAACGGCAGCGCGCTCAACCCGGTCGAAGTCTCGACCGCGCCGTTCCCCGGCTTCCCGACCGACCTGCAGGCGCAATTGATGGCGCTGATGACCTGCGCCAACGGGGTTTCCCGCATCACCGAGACCATCTTCGAGAACCGCTTCATGCATGTGCAGGAGCTGGTCCGGCTCGGCGCGCGCATCCAGCTCCACGGCGAGACGGCGACCATCGAGGGCATCGAGCGGCTCAAGGGGGCCCCGGTCATGGCGACCGACCTGCGGGCCTCGGTCTCGCTGGTGATCGCCGGGCTTGCGGCAGAGGGCGAGACCATCGTCAACCGCGTCTACCATCTCGACCGCGGTTTCGAGCGGCTGGAGGAAAAGCTCGGCCGCTGCGGGGCCGAGATCGAGCGCCTGAGCGGGTAGGGGAGCGCTCTACCATCGGCCGGCGGGGCTCTTGCGGGAGCGCGAGGCCGTCGCTACCTACCCCGACAGATGGTTTCGGCGCCGGGCTCGACCATGGATCTCCTCAAGCTCATTGCGCTCGACAACGACGACGTCGAGGTCATCTCGACTCATCTGCAGGATGCGGTGCTCAAGGTCGGGGACATCGTTTGGCGGCCGTGCGAGCGCCGGCTGGTGGTGGGCCTCAACCGGTTCGACTGGGAAGCGGCGGTCGATGCGGCCCCGAGCTTCCGCCGCCGCCGCACCGCCTTGCGGTTCGACCGGGTGCTCGCGGTCAAGTGCCGGAACATTTCTCGCGACGATCCCGACACGGTATTGAACCTGCTCGCGGTGGAGTTCGCCGCGGCCGATCCGCCTTCCGGCTTCATCACCCTGGTGTTTTCCGGCGATGCCGCGCTGCGGCTCCACGTCGAGTGTCTCGAAGCCGAGCTCGCCGACCTGGGTCCGACGTGGACCACGGCCGCTTGTCCTAACCATCCTCTCACCGCGTGATCGGCTCGGGGTTGACTAAGCCGTCGATGGCGCGCCATTGACCGGCTTTGGCCCGAGATGCCCGATGCCGATCCGCCTTGACGCCGCCGCGCCGGATTTCGCCGAGCGCTTCCGGGCATTTCTCCTGGCCAAGCGCGAGACCGCCGAGGACGTGGAGGCCAAAGTCCGGACGATCATCGCCGATGTCGCCAAGCGCGGCGATGCGGCACTGATCGACCTCAGCCGAAAATTCGATCGGGTCGATCTGGAAACGCTCGGATTGCGCGTCGATCCCGCCGAGATCGAGGCCGCGGCCAGCCGCTGCGATCGCGAGGCGTTCGATGCGCTGCAATTCGCACGCGACCGCATCGAGGCCTATCATCGCCGGCAGCTGCCCGCGGACGAGCATTTTGTCGACCCTTTGGGCGTCGAGCTGTCGTGGCGCTGGACCGCAATCGAAGCCGTCGGGCTTTACGTCCCGGGCGGCACCGCGGCCTACCCGTCTTCGGTGCTGATGAATGCGGTGCCGGCCAAGGTCGCCGGCGTGCCGCGGCTCGTGATGGCCGTGCCGGCGCCGGGCGGCAAGCTCGATGCGCTGGTGCTTGCCGCGGCAAAACTTGCCGGCGTCGACGAGATCTTCCGGGTCGGCGGCGCGCAGGCGATCGCGGCGCTTGCTTACGGCACACAGACGATCGCGCCGGTCGCCAAGGTGGTCGGCCCCGGCAACGCCTATGTGGCCGCGGCCAAACGGCTGGTGTTCGGCAGGGTCGGCATCGACATGATCGCGGGCCCGTCCGAGGTGCTCATCCTTGCCGACCGCGACGCCAATCCCGACTGGATCGCGGCCGATCTCCTGGCGCAGGCCGAACACGACGTATCGGCGCAGCCGATCCTGATCACGCAGGATGTCGCGCTGGCGCGGGCGGTCGAGGCGAGCGTGGCGGCGCAGCTCGAGACGCTGCCGCGCGGCTCGGTGGCGGCCGCGGCCTGGCGCGACTTCGGCGCCGTCATTCTCGTCGAAAAACTCGACGCTGCCGTGCCGCTGATCGATGCCATCGCGCCCGAGCATGTCGAGATCATGAGCGAGGATGCCGACCGGCTGGCGGCAAGGATCCGCAACGCCGGCGCGATTTTTCTCGGCGCCCACACCCCCGAGGCGATCGGCGATTATGTCGCCGGATCCAACCACGTGTTGCCGACGGCGCGCTCGGCGCGGTTTTCCTCCGGGCTCGGCGTGCTCGACTTCATGAAGCGGACCTCGATCCTCAAACTCGGTCCGGACGAGCTTGTAAAGCTCGGCCCCGCGGCAATCGCGCTCGGCCGCGCCGAAGGGCTCGAGGCGCACGCGCGGTCGGTCGCGATTCGTCTCAACCGGCGATGAGCCAAGGCTCGAACCGGCGCCGCCTCGTCGCGGTAACGCTCGACGAAGCCTCGATCGGCCGGTCCACGCCCGACATCGAGCACGAGCGCGCCGTCGCGATCTACGATCTCATCGAGCAGAACCTGTTCGCGCCGAGCGGGCACGACCGCGGCCCTTATGCGCTGCATCTGAGCATCACCGAGAATCGCCTGGTGTTCGACGTGCGGCTCTCCGACGGCGCGCCGGTTGTGGCGCACATGCTCTCGCTCACCCCGTTCCGCCGCATCGTGAAAGACTATTTCCTGATCTGCGACAATTACTATCGGGCCATCCGCACCGCGACGCCGAGTCAGATCGAGGCGATCGACATGGGTCGCCGCGGGCTGCACAACGAAGGCTCGGAACTGCTGATGGAGCGCCTCAAGGAGAAGATCGAAATCGATTTCGATACCGCGCGCCGGCTGTTCACCCTGGTTTGCGTTCTGCATTGGAAGGGGTAGGCGGGATGGCCGCGGCAGGGCGCGCGCTCAAGCCCCATGCGGTGCTGTTCGCCTGCGGCTTGAACGCGATCCGCTCGCCGATGGCGGCGGCGCTGTTCCGGCAATTGTTCGGCCGCAGCGCTTACGTCGGCTCGGCCGGCGTGCGCAAAGGCGAGCTCGACGCGTTCGCGGTCGCGGTAATGGACGAGGTCGGGCTCGACATTCACAAGCACCGGCCGATGACGTTCGAGGAGCTGGAGGAATGGGAGGGGCTCAATTTCGACGTGATCGTGACGCTCTCGCCGGAAGCCCATCACCAGGCGCTCGAGCTCACCCGCACGCTGCCGGTCGAGGTGGAGTATTGGCCGACCCCGGATCCGTCCGTCGCCGCCGGCAGCCGCGAACAGCAGCTCGACGCCTACCGCGACGTGCGCGATCAGCTCATGGCACGCATCAAGGCGAGGTTCGCCTGGCGCCCGGGCGGCAACGAGTGAAGACGAGTGACCGTAGCCTGCATGGAGCGCAGCGGAATGCGGGATGAACGGTCCCGGATTTCGCGCCCGCTCCGCGGCCGCTCCATCCGGGCTACTCCATGCCTTGCGCGGGGGGAGCCGGAGTGTTGTGAAAGCCCGGCGTTTCCGCTAGCTTCCGCGCCCATTCGCGGATGCCGAGGACCCACAAAGCTCGGGAGCCGAGGGGCGACCGGCGAACCCGAACACGGATATCGATGGCAAAGGAAGAGCTACTGGAATTTCCCGGTGTCGTGACGGAGCTGCTCCCGAACGCCACGTTTCGCGTCAAGCTCGAGAACGAGCACGAGATCATTGCCCATACGGCGGGCCGCATGCGCAAGAACCGCATTCGCGTGCTGGCCGGCGACAAGGTTCTGGTTGAAATGACCGCTTACGACCTCACCAAGGGCCGCATCACCTACCGTTTCAAATAATCCCGGCTTTGGTCGAGGCTCCAACCCCGTGCTCGCAATCTCATGATCGGTCGGCCCAAGCTCGTCCTCGCCTCCGGTTCGCCGCGTCGGCTGGCCTTGCTCAATCAGGGCGGGATCGAGCCGGATTCGCTGCTCCCCGCCGAGATCGATGAGCTGCCGATGAAGGGCGAGCTGCCGCGCGCGCTCGCCAC
>WNFD01007854.1_pt1 | contig 10534 bp, 9 predicted proteins | sample 5400491 | NCBI WGS metagenome assembly WNFD01 (sample SAMN13153343, study PRJNA577476) | soil metagenome | isolation source: 120 cm saprolite under Douglas fir tree site 2 hole 2 replicate 2 | place: USA:California | collected 2015-04-18 | reverse complement strand
AACCGAGCCCCGTCAACAGCCCGCACAAGACCTCCACCATCGCGGCGAGGCCCGATCCCTTGTAGCCCTCGCTGCCGCCGAGCGGCAGTAGCGCGCCGCCCTTGCGATATTGCGTGGGATCGGTGGTGTGCCGTCCCTCGGCATCGATGATCCATCCGGTCGGGATGCTGTCGCCGCGCGCGACCGCAAGCGCGATCTTGCCGGCGGCGACCGCCGAGGTCGCCATATCGAGATAGAACGGCGCCTCGAGGTCGGACGGCACCGCGATCGAGATCGGGTTGGTGCCGAGCCGCGCCTCGCGGCCGCCGAACGGCGCGACATGCTTCGGCGAGCGGCCGGAATCGGCGGTGGCAATCGCGATCATGCCTTCGCGCATCGCCATCAAGGGATAGGCCGCGAGCCGCCCGACATGGCTCTGCCGGAACACCGTGCAGGCCGCGACATTGGCGGTCTTGGCCTTCTGGATCGTCAGTTCCATGGCCTTGGCGTTGACGTGAAAGCCGAAGCCCCAGTGGCCGTCGATCACGGTCGTGGTCGGCGATTCCTGCACGATGGTCCACGCCGCGCCGGGCACGATATGGCCGGCCTTGACGCGGTCGATATAGGTCGGGATCGCGATGATGCCGTGCGAGTCGTGGCCGGCGAGATTGGCGTTGACGCAGCCGACGGCGACCGCATGGGCCTCTTCGTCCGACGCGCCTGCGGCCTTCAACAGCGCCGCGCCGATATAAGTGAGACGGTCGGCCTTGACGATCGGCATAGGGCGTCCTCAATCGATGCCCGCGCAGGGAAAGCGGGTCTTGCTTATTGTCGCCAAGTCTTAATCACCAAGTCTTATCGCCAAGTCATGGTCTCAAAGCGACGGCTTGAGAGCAAGAGGCAAGGCGCCGAAATCGTCGATGGCCGCCGCGCCGTCAGCGCATGGCGCAATTCGGTAGCGCATGGCGCAATTCCGTAGCGCTTGGCGGATTCCGTCATACGGGATTCGCCGTGACGTATGCCGCGGGACGCTTCACCGCTACCTTTTTCGTTTTGAGAACGACTCGATTCCGCATGTGATTGATATTGGAACGTTATTCGTGCTGATTTTTCTCTCAAACCGGCACGGCCACAAACGAATTGTGCGGAAAGCCAGGCTCAACTACCGATGTCGTCGCTACGGAGAACCATGAGTCTACGAAGGAAGTACCTGAGACAAGCTCCGACCAGTCGCGACAGGTCGCGACATCAGTTCCAGATGACTCGCGCGCTATGTCACAGCTCTTGAGCGAGAGAATGATTTTCTGCGAGGACAGGTCACTGTGAAAGACAAGCAGATTGGAGAGTTGACGGAGCGCGCTCGCGAGTCAAACCATTTGATCGCGGGCTTGATGGTGGCTCAGGAGAAACGGCTGGGCGTTCCGTTCGACGATGCCATTCCCAAGGATTTCTTGCCTGCAATCGCGCGCCGAAGAGCCCGTTCTCGGACAGGGCCATGGCCGTTTTGCAAATTGCGCGATGATGCAATAGTGCCGCTGATTTGCCCGACGTGTCAAAATGTCTTCGCGGGATCGCTCAAAGCAGCCATGCCAGCGACCACCATGCTACTTTGCATGGGGTTGTTTTCGATATTTTAGTTGGAAGCGAGAGCCACGTCGGCCCTGCGGCTGTCTTTCCCGTTGATGATCGCAGGATGGCTTGCCGAGCCGTAGCTCGCGTGCCGAGCGGCCCGCCTTCGCCGGAGGCTTCGGCGTGGCAGCCTTCACTCGCTCCGCGTGTGGGGACCACGAAAGAACGACTCGCCTATCCCTTTGATTTTCCTAGACCCTGCATTTTGAAAGCGACTCGATTTTTGACGTTAAGAACGACTCGATACCTACAAATTGTGGCGCGGCGGATCCGCCGCTACTGTTCCTCCGGCACCGTCGTTGCCGTTGCCGGGCCTTCGCCCATGATCAGGAGCACCGCGTCCTCGTCCTTGGCACCGTCCCAATGCACCTGCTTGCCGTAATGGGTGACGAAGCTGCCCGGCGGCATCGGAACCGTGCCGTGTTCGGGATCGAATTTCGGCCCCGAGCCCACCCACCAGGTGCCCTGCAGGACGACGATGTAACGGTCGTTCGGGTGGAAATGCGGCCGGCTGAAATGGTTGCCCTTGGTCCATTTGTTGTAGACCATGTAGAAGCCCGGCTTGTTCGGATCGCCGACCACGACTGCGCTTTGCGCGCCGCGCGCATCGACCGCGCTCCAGGGAATCTGGTCGGGCAATTTGTAGACGACGGCCGCGGGATTGAGTTCGGCGGCGGCGCCGATGCTCAACATGGCGGCGAATGAAACCGGCAGCGCGAGATAGCGCCAGACCCGTGCGGCTTTCATTGTGATCCTCCCCTTGCGTTCTCCGCGCGTTGCTGCGGCGTGAGTTGCTCTGTCGATTGCCGGCATGCTAGCCGCTCTCATTCCCGTGTTGCAAGCGTGCGAGCAATGACCGGTTCGTGATGGACCGTCGGCTCATGACGCCACTGCAGCATGGAAATCGCATTTGCATTTTGCCGCGCTTTGTTATCGTCTCCGTTCAAACAAGAAATTCGGGAGGATATTCCATACGCTACGTTCCGAAGTTGCTTGCCATGGTGTCTGCCTTGGCGTCGCTGATCGGCGCCGCCGTCTTTCAATATGGCGGCCTTGCGGCCGCCGAAAACGACGGTTGGATCACGCTGGTCGACTCCTCCAACAAGGGCGACTGGAGCGAGGTGGGCAAGGCCAATTGGGCCATGAAGGACGGCGCGCTCACTGTCGACAAGCTCGACGGCAAGGATTTGTCCTATCTGGTCAGCACGAATTCCTACAAGGATTTCGAGATCAGGGCGGAGTTCTGGACCGACGAAGAGGCCAATAGCGGCGTCTTCCTGCGCTGCGATCAGTCGGAGAAGATCGACGCCAAGATCTGCTATGAGGTCAACATTTTCGACAAGCGGCCCGACCCGTCCTACGGGACCGGCGCGATCGTCGATGTCGCCAAGGTCGATCCGATGCCGAAGGCCGCTGGCAAGTGGAATACGTACGAAATCACCGCCAAGGGCCCACACCTGACCATCGTGCTCAACGGCCAGAAGACCGCCGACGTGGACGATTCCAAGCATCTCAGCGGACCGGTCGCGCTGCAATACGGCTCGGGCGTGGTGAAATTCCGCAAGGTGCAGATCAAGCCGCTTTAGCTCCCTCTCGCAATTCACCGCGCCCGGATCGGCGGCACATCGTGCTGCGCAACCGCCGGGCCCGCCGACATTGTGAGGCTGTCCGTCTTTTTTCCGATAAATGTCTCGACTAAGTTGGCGCGCTGCCGGCCCGAGGATCGCGCCATGGAAAAAGATTCGGAAAAGTTACGGGCTTTCTTTGCCAAATTGATCTGCACGGCGGCCAAGCTCGGCGATCCGCGCATCGAGGACGCCTTTCGGACGGTCAGGCGCGAGCCTTTCGCCGGGCCGGGGCCCTGGCTGTTCACGCTCGGTGGCCATGCCTACGTGGAAACCCCGGACGACGATCCGGCCTTCCTCTATCAGAACCTGTTGCTTGCGCTCGATGCCGAGCGCAGCCTCAATATCGGCATGCCCGGCGCGCACGCTTATTGGCTTGGCGCCTGCGAGATCAAGGAGGGCGAAACCGTCCTTCAGATCGGCGCCGGAAGCGGCTACTACACGGCGATCCTCGCGCATCTCGTCGGCGCAGGCGGCCGCGTGCATGCCTACGAGATCGATGAGGAGCTAGCCGCGCGCGCCAAGGACAATCTGAAGGACTTGCCGCATGTCGACGTGCAGGCGAAATCGGGCGTGGCGGCCGACTTGCCGCACGCGGACCTGATCTATGTCTGCGCCGGCGCCGCGCAGCCGGCACGGTCCTGGCTCGATGCGCTGCGGCCCGGTGGCCGGTTGTTGTTTCCCTTGGCGCCGGAATCGGTGCTCGGCGGCATGCTGCTGATCCGGCGTCCCGAGCGCGGCGCGGTCTGGCCGGCGAAATTCGCCGGCCGCGCGCAATTCATCGGCTGCGTCGGCCTGCAGGACGACGATGTTGGCCGTCGCCTGAAGGATGCCTTCGCCAAGGGTTGGGAGAACGTGCGCTCGCTGCACCTCGACAGCGCGCCGGATGAAACCTGCTGGTTCGCCGGCGACGGCTGGTGGCTCTCGACCACGGAAGCCGAAACCGACGCACCTGCGAACTGAGACGGCCGCTCAGACCGGACGCACCACGCCGGGCTGGCCCGGCGTGCATTCCAGCGCGTCGCGGTCCCATGTTGCGGCATTGGCCGCGGCCTCATAGGTGCTTTGCAGGAAATCGAGCAGCGCCTGCTCGGGATCTGCAGCGGTGCGCACGGCATCATAAGGCAGGATGAACTCGCCCATGGTCTCGTGAAAGAAAGCCGCGTCCGGCTTCACCTTGGTGGCGCGGAATCCTGATGGCTCGGGATAGGCATAGGAATAGAACGCAGGATAGTCGATCGCGCCGCTGCCCGGCCAGAAGCCGGCGCTGCTCACCTCGTGCGAATAGGCCTCGGACGCGACCGCGTCCGCGAGATGCGGCACGCCGCCGGGATGGCGCGGCGCGCGGCGGCCGGAAAAGCGCGTCACCGCGAGGTCGAAACTGCCCCAGAAGAAATGCACCGGGCTCGCCTTGCCCAGAAAAGCAGTGCGGAACTGCTTGAACACCCGGTCGGTGCTCGAGAGAATCCGGAAAAAGCGCCGCACGGCGTCGCCGTCATAGGAGGCGTGAGCATTGTCGTGCGAGAATCTGACTGGATCCGGCAATTCATTCGGCATCTCGTCGATGACCGCGTCGATGCCAAGTTCGGCGAGCGCCGCCACGATCAAGGTGTAGAAGCTCGCGACGGATTGACCCGCCAGCGGAAATTGCCGCCGCGGGCCGTCGCTGGCCAATATCCGCAAGGAATGGTCGATGAAATCGAACTCGATCTCGAAATGGCGCGCGCCGTCGGGAATCGGCGAGGTCGTCAGCCCCCGCGCGTTCACATAAAGCGTGACATGCCAGGAATGGTTCAGCCATGGCGAGCGTGACAGCCTGATTTTACCGACGATCTGGGTCCAGAGACGCAGCGTCGCGTAGGTATCGCGCCAAGCCGCGGTCGGCAATTCCGGCCACACGGCCGCTCGGGTGTCGGACATGACTCAACTCGGTCGTTTTGTTGCACTCGCGAATCTTAACTATCACGAAACAACACGACCGTTTCACGAATTAGCGCACGATCAATCGCTCGCTAGCTGTTATTTTGAGCATGCTTGCCACACAGGCGCTCGGCGTCCTCTTATTGGGGGAAATCGGTCTCCATCAGCTTCGCAGCCCGCGCTTTTCAAACTGATGTGCCGGTGCACTCCGCACAACGCCTTCGACCGCGGGTCGCGCGGAACAAGCTTCGGCAGTACCAGCGCCGCGCCATCGCCTGCAGCGGATTGCGGACCAATTGAGCAATCAAGAGAATTTCGACCATCGTCAACACCTGTCGTCCCCACGACAGGCAGATAGGGCGGCATTCCAGCCTGAGAATACCGCCCTTTTCGCATCAGCCATGCAGTTGAATGTGGAATTCACCGCTCCGTTCGGCCGTGCAGTTCAGCCGTGTAATTTCTTGGCCGTCTCGGCGATCACGCGCCCTTGATAGCGCGCGCCGGCAAGTTCGTTGGCGCTGGGCTGGCGGCTGCCGTCGCCGCCGGTGATCGTGGTCGCGCCGTAGGGCGAGCCGCCGGTGACCTCGTCGAGCTTCATCTGGCCGGCGAAGCCGTAGTTCAGGCCGACCACCGTCATGCCGAAATGCAACAGGTTGGTGATGATCGAGAACAGTGTGGTCTCCTGGCCGCCATGCTGGGTCGCGGTCGAGGAGAACGCGCCGCCGACCTTGCCATGCAGGGCGCCCTTGGCCCACAGCCCGCCGGCCTGATCGAGGAAATTCGCCATCTGCGAAGCCATCCGGCCGAAGCGGGTGCCGGTTCCGACAATGATCGCGTCATAATTGGCGAGATCCTCGACCTTGGCGACAGGCGCGGCCTGGTCGAGCTTGTAGTACGAGGCTTTGGCGACCTCGGCCGGCACCAGTTCGGGCACGCGCTTGATGTCGACGGTGGCGCCGGCCTCGCGTGCGCCCTCGGCAACCGCGTTGGCCATGGTTTCGATGTGGCCGTAGGCGGAATAATAGAGAACGAGAACTTTGGTCATGGTGGTCTCCGTGGGGTTGAGTTTTGATTGGAGTTCGTCATGCCCGGGCTTGTCCCGGGCATCCACGTCTTCCTTCGCACCAAGCGTGGAGGGCCGGGACAAGCCCGGCCATGACGACCGAGAGAGAGTGAGTGAAGGCGTTATGCCGCGTCGACCAGCACCAGTTCCGAATCTTCCAGCGCGGTGATCCTGAGCTGGGTCTCGTCGCGGATCGCGGCGCCGTCGCGGGCGTTGACCCGCACGCCGTTGACCTCGACCGCGCCCGCCGCCGGAACCAGATAGAGGTTGCGGGTCTTGTCGGCCGAATATTCTGCGCTCTCGCCGGCCTTCAGCGTGGTGCCGAGCACCCGCGCGTCGGCGCGGATCGGCAGCGCGTCCGCGTCGCCGGCCAAGCCGCTGGCGAGCGTCACGAGCTTGCCGGAGCGATCGGCCTTCGGGAACGGCTTCGCGCCCCAGGTCGGCTGGCCGCCGCGCGTCGTCGGCTGAATCCAGATCTGGAAGATTTTCGTCTTGGTCGGTTCCAGATTGTATTCGGAGTGGCGGATGCCGCTGCCGGCGCTCATCACCTGCACGTCGCCGGCTTCGGTGCGGCCCTTGTTGCCAAGCGAGTCCTGATGGGTGATCGCACCCTCGCGGACATAGGTGATGATTTCCATGTTGGCATGGGGATGGGCGGGAAAGCCGGTGTTCGGCGCGATCTCGTCATCGTTCCACACCCGCAAGGCACCGTGGCTCATGTTGCTCGGATCATAGTAGTCGGCGAACGAGAAATGATGCTTGGCCTTCAGCCAGCCGTGGTCGGCGCCGCCGAGCGTTGCAAAGGGTTTCAGTTCGATCATGGTCTTTATCCTTGTTGAGTTCATCCTTGTTCAGTTCGTTGGGCTGCGCCGGATGCAATTTCATCCGGCGCCGTCGAGGAGATTTCAGTTAGGCGCCGAAGCCGCCGTCGACATTGAGCACCGTGCAAGCGCGCGGGCGCTGGCCGCGCCGATGCCGCGTGAACCGCCGGTGACGAGGGCTGTCTTGCCTGAGAGCTTCTTGGTCATTGGATTTCTCCATCGCTTGAATTTCGATGGAGCTTGGATATGCCCTCGGATGTGGTATAGAAATAGAAACTATTGAAACACATTGTTTCCAATATTTGGCTATTCCAGATGGCAAAACTCCCCGACTTCGAAGCCCTCGCGATCTTCGCGAAGGTTGTCGAATTGCGCTCTTTTGCCGGCGCCGCAGGCGAGCTTGCGCTCTCCAAGGCGACGGTCTCGAAAGCGGTGACCCGGCTGGAGGAGCGCCTCGGCGCACGGCTGTTCAACCGCACCTCGCGGCGATTGGCGCTGACCGATGCCGGTCAGCGGCTGTCCGAGCGCGCCGCGCGGCTGCTGGCCGACGGCGAGGCGGCGGAGGACGAAGCGCTGGCGCAATCGACCTCGCCGCGCGGGCTGGTGCGGCTTGCGGTGCCGATGACGTTCGGGGTCAAGGCGGTCGCGCCGCTGTTGCCGGAATTCCTGCAAGTCTATCCCGAGGTCTCGATCGATCTGCATCTGAGCGACGCCACCGTCGACCTGATCGGGGAGGGATTTGACGCAGGTCTGCGGATCGCACGGCTGCCGGATTCCTCGCTGATCGCGCGCCGGCTCTGCGCGATGCCGCGCTACACGGTGGCGGCGCCGTCCTATCTGAAGCGTTATGGCCGGCCGGCGCATCCGATGCATCTCGCCCAGCACAAATGCTTCGGCTATGCCTATCTCTCGACGCCGAACGTCTGGCACTACATGAATGCGGCGGGCGAGCAGGCGAGTGTCAGGCCGGCGGGGCCGCTGCGGGTCAACAACGGCGAGGCGGTGATGCCGGCCTTGCTCGCAGGCCTCGGGATTGCGGACTTGCCGGATTTCATCGTCGGCGAGGCTATCGCCTCAGGCGATGTCGAGGTGATCCTGAAGGGCTGGAAGCAGCCCGAAGGCGCAGTGCATCTCGTCACGCCGCCCGGCGGCCCGCGTCCCGCCCGCGTCGAGGTGTTGGCGGATTTCCTTACCGCAAAATTCACGAAGGGCAGGAAGCGGGCGACCTGATGTCGCGCGGCCAACCGCGCGTCGGCGCCGTGCTCGGCACGATCAAGCATGCTAGGAACGCTTGCGACGGAAACTGTCGCAACAAGAAACAAAATTGGGGGAAGCTGCCGATGAACCGCCGTCAACTTTTGAAGGCCGCCGCCGCGTTGCCGCTGGCGCAAACCGTGGTCGCCGATATGGCGTTCGCGCAAGCTGGCTATCCCAACCGCAACATCACCATGATCGTGCCGTTTCCGGCCGGCGGCCAGGCCGATCTCGCCGCAAGGCCGGTGGCGCTGGCGCTGGAACGGATCCTGGGCAAGCCTGTCATCGTCGACAACCGTGCCGGTGGCGCCGGCGGCTCGATCGGCAATGCGCAGGCCGCGCGCGCCGAGCCCGACGGCTACACCTTGCTGATGACGCTGTCGTCGCTGGCGGTCCTGCCCGAGGCCGACCGGCTGTTCGACCGGCCCGTCGCCTATGAAGTCTCGCAGTTCGCGCCGGTCGCGCGCGTGCTCGCCGATCCGACGCTGCTTGCGGTGCCGGCGTCGGCGCCATGGGCGACGCTGCAGGATTTCGTCGACGATGCCAAAAAACGACCCGGGCAGATTCCCTACGGCTCGTCGGGCCCCTATGGCACGCTGCACGTCGCGATGGAAATGTTTGCCGCAAGCGCCGGCATCAAATTGCTGCACATTCCCTTCCGTGGCGCAGGGCCGGCGCTGACCGCACTGTTGAGCGGCACCGTGCAGGCCCTGGCGTCTGCGCCGGGCACGCTGAAGCAGCAGGTCGCTGACGGCAAGATGCGCGTCTTGGCGAATTGGGGCGCCGAACGGGTCGCGAGCTTTCCCGATCTGCCGACCTTCAGGGAGCTCGGCTACAAGGATGTCGAATTCTACATCTGGGCCGGGCTGTTCGCGCAGAGCGCGCTGCCGGCGCCGATCATGACGCGCCTGCGCGAAGCGATGGCGGAGGCGGTGAAGGCACCCGAGGTGACCAGGACTTTCGAGACGGCGGGCAGTCCGGTTGCTTATCTGGACGCGCCTGAGTTCTCCAAGTTCGTGGCCGACGACAGCGCGCGGCTGATCGCGGCGGTCAAGAAGATCGGCAAGGTGGAGTAGGCTTTTTCACATTTAGTTGTCCGGCGCGAACCTTCGTCGGCCTCATTCATTGGTCATTTTTTGCATTGGCCATTTTTGCCGCTGTGCGGGGGAGGGAACCCGCATGTCCATGTGACTCGAAACGACAGGATCGGATATGGCAACGCAACGTATTGTCCTCGGCCTTGCCATCGCGAGCCTTGCCATCGCGATCGGTGGCGTTGCGGCCCTGACGGGCGCGCATGCGCAAGACAATCGTGGTGGGACCATGGAGCAGCAGGTGGCCTGCACGCCGGATGTCTGGCGGCTCTGCAGCGCGGAGATTCCTGACGTCGACCGCATCGTGGCCTGCCTGCGCGGGAACACGGCGCAGCTCAGCCCGCCCTGCCGCGCCGTGTTCGCATCCGACAATGACAGCCCGCCGCAGCAGACTGCGCGAACGCGCGGTCGGGTGAACCGGCCAGGGCCGCAATATTCAGGACCGCAATATTCAGGGCCGCAATATGACGCCGTCCCCCAGCGACGGCCGCAATACGACCCGGTGCCGCAGCGGCGGCCCTCCTATGGCGACGACGACGAGTAGATCTGGTCTCATTTAAAGGGGCACGCGCGCTGCCGCCGCGTTCCAGCTCAGACTGCCGCCGGCATTTTCCAGCCGCCAAACGTCTTTTCCAGGTGCGCGGCCAGCGCCAGCGCCACATCCTCGCGCCAGGGGCGCGCGGCGACCTGAACGTTGAGCGGCAGGCCCTCCGGCGAGGTGCCGACGCGCACGGTCGCCGACGGCCATCCGGTCAGATTATACATCTGCGAGTAACCGAATCCCTTGCGGTTTTCCTCGTCGAAACTCGTGCCATGCGCGAGCGCCGGATAGGGCGCGACCGGCGAGAGCACGGCATCGTAGCTCTCCATGAAGCGCAGCATTGCATTGCGGAACAGGTCCCAGCGCACGAACGCCGCCAACGCCTCGGTGGTGCTCGCCATCGCGGGCGCGACCGAATAGGTCAGCGCCTTCTCGAACAGCGGCGAGATCGGATCGCTGCCGATGCTCTTGAGGAACGCGCGGGTGCCCGCGCCGCCGTCGCCGCGGCTCACGTCGTAATAGACGGTGGCGGCCTTCTCGGCGTCCGGCGTCCGCTTTTCCTCGACCTTGACGCCGGCATCCGTGAACGCCTTGGCGCAATCGCGCAC
>WNFD01008549.1_pt1 | contig 10535 bp, 14 predicted proteins | sample 5400491 | NCBI WGS metagenome assembly WNFD01 (sample SAMN13153343, study PRJNA577476) | soil metagenome | isolation source: 120 cm saprolite under Douglas fir tree site 2 hole 2 replicate 2 | place: USA:California | collected 2015-04-18 | reverse complement strand
GACGGCGGCGATCAGCAGGTCGGGGAGCCCGACCGACCGCATCTGCCCGCCTCGCCAGAGCGCGGCCTGGACGTCCAGGGCCCGCCGCCAGTCCTCATCGTGGGTGGCGAGCCACTCATAGCCGGTGTCCCGGTCCGCGCGCAGCTGGTCGAGCTCAGAGACTGTCCTGGTCGCCCACGCCAGCTCGAACTCGATCACCCCGCAGGTGGCGACCAGCCCCGCCTCGATCAGCGGGCCCAGCACCGCGGCGACCGGCGGGTGGCGCAGGCGGGCCAGCGCACTGGTATCGGCCAGGTGGATGGCTACCGCTGCCATCCGGCGCGCATCACCTCGGCGTCCTCAAGGTCCGGCAGCCCGCCCGAGACTAGCCGCTGCAGATCCCGGCGCCGCGCCGCCAGCGCCGCCACCGCCCGCAGCGCCGCGTTCACCGTGTCCTTCTTCGTCTCCGTCTGGAGCACCTCGGCCGCGGCGGCCAGGGACTCCTCATCCGCCACCGCCCGCAGCGCCGCGTTCACCGTGTCCTTCTTCGTCTCCGTCTGGAGCACCTCGGCCGCGGCGGCCAGGGACTCCTCATCGACGTCGATCAAGGTCTTCGCCATCTCCACCTCCTCCCCGTCAGGATATCCCACGAGCGGCAAGCTGGATATACTGCTGCTGGCGGGCGGCGGCAAACCCGGACAGGCGCAGCGCGTAGATTGGCCCGCCCAAACTGGTGGCACCGGCCTCAACGACTCCCTGGCCCCCGGCCAGGTCCGGGTGGATCACCATGCCTGCCCACCGCCCGCATTCAGTGATCCGGTGTTTCAGGTCAGACGCCCATCTACTGGGGCTGTGACGAGCGGGGGGTGGGGATCGAACCCACGACCGGCGGACTATGTGGCCAGTAGGCAGCTCGGTGGCTCATATGCCGGTGACCTTTGAAAAGACCACAGCATGAAATCCTGGGATCGCCAACTTGGCCCCGTATTTGCCATGATCAAGCTCTCAAGCGCCAATGGACTGGAAGTGGACAGGCGCTATAGCGTCACCGTCCCGACGCCCTTCGGCGCTGTTCGCGGCGCCCATGCACATAGGTGCCGCGAATCGCCGGGGACAGGTGCATGATAGCTAGTTTCACCCCGGAAGCGGCACTAGCCAGCGAGGCTGCGTGCGCCGAGCCGATCCCGCTTGCGGGCGGCCCGTCACCCGTGCCAGTGCCTGCGAACGCGGGTTCCTAGGCCGACGAGAAGCCGGACCACGCTGAGACCCGCCAGCACGACGACGGTCACGTCCACGGCGGGAACCCAGCGAACCTGGTCGCCCTTGACGACGTAGACCCCAACCGGCAGCGGAGATGCGCAGGCGCCTCTGCGCCGTCCGCAAGACCTCTGGCGCAGCGCGATGGCGAAGCGCTACGAACTGGCCGAAACGTCCGCTGTACTCCTGGACAAGGCACTCACCAATCACGCGAAGGCACCTTTTTGGAAGTCGTTGCTTGCTGGCCTGTCACCGACGACACTGGCGTCGTGAAACGGGAACGCGCGGCTCTGCTCTTGGAGCATGTCCTGCGGGCACTTGACGACCGCCAGGACGACTGGCCAGCGAGTCTGGTAACCGGACTATACGTTTTCGGTTCGTTCGCCCGCGGCGCAGTCGAACCTCATGACGTCGACCTCAACGTAGAGTTTGAGGGAGACGAGCGCTGGATGGGCCATTTCATCAGTTGCCTTTCCTACGGGCGGGATCCACATAGTCCGATAAGACGAATGCTGACTGACGGCAAGCGAGGATGCCAGTTCCAGTTCAACTTCCTGGACCGGGCCGACTTCGACATGACGCTGCTCTGGCGCAGGGCCGATACGCTCCAGACCGCGCTGGAGCGACTGAACGCGATCCAGGCCGACCCCGCAGCCGGGCGGGCATCACGAGACGCGATGCTGCCCCAGTTCGAAGGATTGGATCGGTGGATGCCGCTCGCCTATCGTGAAGCGGTATCCGGCGCGGTGAGCAATGGCGCCGTCACCCTCGAGCGATGCATCCTCCAAGACGGCACAATCAGCAGCACGACCGCACTCGACCATGTGTCCTACAGGTGGAAGCGGACGAGTCCGCTCTACCGTGCCGCCAGCGCAGTCGTAGCCGACTGGGAGCGGCGCGGCATCGACCCGTGCCAGGGCCACCTCCATGGCTCCGACATTAGAGACCGGGAAACCCCGTACTTTGCCGGATTCGGTCTGCGGTACTTCACCTCTGTCCCCGCCTGCCTGACGGAGTTCGGTGGCGTGGAGTGGCTAGAGATCATCCGGCCGACGCGGACCGGTCAGCTTGACACTCTGCGCATCCTGCCGTGCAACCGCAAGCTCCTGGCGCGAGTCTCTTGGTCATGAGTGTCACAGGCCAGGAAAGGCCTACGCGAGCGGGGCTTTGCCACTCGATCTGCCATTCAGATTGATCTTGCCGCAACCATGAAGCGCGCTGCCAGTCCGCCAAGCCATTCGGTCAGAGGGCTTCACGGAAGCCTGCCAGGAATGCGCGCACGGTAGCGACCGCCTCCTGGCGGAGATTCGCTGCGTGCCGCCCACTCCCGCGCGCCAGATCGGCCTGCTGCGTTCGGCCGGCCGGCTGTCGGTGCTCCGCGGCCGCGTTATCGAAGCCAGCGACACATCAGCCGACCTCCGCGTCAGCATCGGCTTCGGCGAGTCGCAAGCCGAACTGCGCGCGGGCTGGCTGATCAACTGAACAGGTCCAGCGAGCGACATTAGTTTCACGGGCGACCAGCTGCTGCGCAGCCTTCTGGATCGAGGGCTCACCCGGCCCGACCCGCTGCGGCTGGGGCTGGATGCCGATTCGCACGGAGCCGTGCGGGACACCGCCGGGAGGCCAGCCGCCGACATCTACGCTCTTAGGTCCGCTAGGTCCGCCGCTACGCGGACGTCGGTACGAGACGACGACCATTCCCGAAATCCGGGCCAGGCCGCAGCGCTCGCCAGCATCCTGCTCGGCGGCGGGGAACTGGCGGGCCCGAGCAGCGCGGCATAGCAGGGCTGGCGGGCCGGCTACGTGCTGGCGTGGCCGGACTCGGCTTCAGCCGGGTTATTAGCTAGGACCGGCATGTCGTAGGTCCGCCGGATGCTGCTGCCCAGGCGGCCGACGTCGGTTCCGTAGATATGCAGCGAGATGGCAGTCTCGGCGGCAGTATTGCGGACGCGGTGAATATCGCCCGGAGGCGCAAGGCCCGAGACGTCGCCGACAATGTTCGTCGTGCCGCCGGCGGCTTCCAGGTGCCCGCCGTCGCGCAGTACGTACCTCTCTTCGCGTTCAGTTCCCTGGAGGACTCCGGACACGCACCAGGTGACGTGGTCGTGAATCACGGTTGCATGACCTGGGAGCCATACGAGCGCGACGACCGAGAAGGAGCCGTCCGCCTCGGAATGCAGCAGGTGGCAGCTGTACCCAAGCGGATCGCCGACCCTCTGCTCGGCCGAGAGAACGTCCGGAGAGGGCAGGTGCCGCCTGAGCCGCTCCGCCACCAGCTCAGCGGTCTGAACCCAGCCGAGCTGCCGCCTGGTCACTGAGCGCACCGCGCCGATCAGGTTCCCGAGCCGGTAGTCTGTGGCCTCGAGCAACTGGCTAGTTTGCATATCAACATTATAGGAATACCCTCGGGACCTAGCAAGGCTCGACGAGCGCCTGGTCAGCGCGCTCTGTTCGTGGATGGCATTGGCGTCGCTGGCGAGACGGCATCGAATTGGTCAAAGCCGGCCAGACGCCGCCGGATCGCTTGGCGGGGGTCGGTGAACTGGGTTGGTCGATGCGTGTTGGAGGAATCGCTCGTATGCCTCGGTGACTGCGGTGCGGTCTCCGGTGGCGAGGAGATCGAGCAGGAGGCCGCGGAGCACGGCCACGCCGAGGCGGGCATCGGCCCGGGCCGCCCGTTCGTCGGCGCCGGCTTTGACGAGGGCGTGGGCGATCGGCGCGACCCATGATTCGACGATTCCGTCGAGGAAGCCTTCGGTGCCGGGGCGGCCTCTCAGGGCGTAGGCGTACAGCTCGAAGAACAGCCGTTCCTGAGGCCACAGCTTGGGGTCGCTGAGGCGTTCCCATGACCGCCGGGCGTCCTGCAGCGTTAGGCCCGACTCCAGCAGGGCGGCCCGCTGCTGTTCCTCGACCGCCTGCGTGACCGCGACGAGGAGCCCCTCCCGTGATCCGAAGTGGTAGAGGAGCATCCGGTGGCTGGTGCCGATCGCTGCGGCGAGCTGGCGCAGGCTCAGGTCGGCGATCCCGGCGTCGAGGGCATGGCGGACGGCGGCGGTGAGTAGGCGCTCCCGGGCTTGCGACGTGCGCATGCCTGAGTGTACCATACGGTACATGTTCCATCTGGTACAAGGGAGACGGCGGATGGCCAGGTTGCATGTCGAAGCGCGGGGGGTCGCTCGGGCGGCCCCTGAGGTCGTCTGGGAGCTCGTCGCCAATGCCGACAGTTATCACGAGTGGGGGCCGTGGAGCGCAGGCGGTTATGAGAATCTGGGCGATCGGGCGCCTGACGACGCGGGAGTGATCCGCTGGTTCCGGTACGGGCGCACGACCACGGTTGAGAAGATTCTGGAATCCGAACGAGGCCGACGGCTGGTGTACACCGTGGTGAAGGGCATTCCGGTGCGGAATTACCGGGCCGAGGTGACGCTGAGCCCGGAGGGGGAAGGCACTCACATCCGCTGGTCGGCCAGCTGGGACCGGACGCTTCCCGGCCGGATCGTGCACCGCCGGCTCCGCTCCATCTATCCCGACGTCGTCGGCCGCCTGATCGCAGCCGCCGAACGCAGGGTCCTGCCGACCCAGACATGACCGGCGCTGTCGGTGACGGCTGCCGCTGCGTGTCGCTCAGGCATGCGCGACCCGGCCCGCCTGATGGACACTGTCGCCATGGGTAGCCCAGAACCGGGCCGCGCGCGCTGGCCAGAGCACCTTCCCGTGGGTGCGCTGCGTGTCGTGCTGTGGAGCGCCCGTTATGACGAGACGGTCAGCTTCTACCGGGAGACCATCGGGCTTCCGGTACTCGAAACCTTCCATGACAGCTACGGCCTCGATGGGACGATCCTCGGCCTGCCCGGCGGCCCGGTTCACCTGGAGATCGTCCGCTTGAGGGACGCGCCGTACCCGGCATCCGGACTTGATCAGCTGGTGTTCTACCTGCCCGATACTGTCGCCCAGGAGCGCATGATGGCACGGCTGGCCGCAGCGGGCGTCCGCCCGGTTGCGCAAATCGACTATTGGGAGGACAACGGCGGCGTTACCTACCAGGACCCAGACGGGCGAGAAGTCGTGTTCGCCTCCTGGACCTATCGCCCGCCCACCTGACTCGCGCTGAACGGGCGACCGTCGGCGGCAGGTCCCCGGAGGCCGCCGGCGCGACGCATGGGGAACCTGCCAATGAGCTGGGCGAGCGCCAGCGGCAGGATCATGGCCCGGGCCGTGCCGGTGCCGGACTTGGTCATGCGCACCGCGGGCTATGACGGGGCGACAGAAGCGTCTGTCCAGCAGAGCGCGGCGGTGCCAAGCCTCAGGCAGGGCTCTGGCTGTGTGCTGGCGGGCCGGAACGGGGGCGGCTGCTTCGGCCCGGCGTCCCGGCCACGGTTGGTGACCGGGGCGCCGGAAGGGCCGTTGGATTGGTTCAGCAGATCATGGCGGCGCGGAAGGATTCGTTTGCAGGTTGCCGCCGAAGAACAGCAGGCCGCGGACCTGGACGGCGGTCGTGTTAGGAGCGGGGCCGGCGGTGATCTCCACGGTGGCGGGGTCGAGCGGCACCGCGGTGTTGACCGAGCCGCGGGTGGCAGCCTACGCCTCCCCCCGTTTCAACTTGTGCACAGAAAAGCCTGCCGAATCTCAGCAACTGACACTTGTAGTGAGTGTGTGTCCAGGACGTACCGTCAACCGGCGGCTGGGGAGCCTTCGGCGGCTTCAGGCCGGAGCTGGCGGGGCTGCTCATCGCCGAGGTCTTTCCCTTCTCGCTGCCGCGGACGCAGACCCAGTACCTCACGGCAGGCCCATCGCAGGCCTGGTCCGCGTTCTATTTCGAGTTCAACACCTTCTCCTCGTTCGGCGGCGGGCAGTCCGGTGCGTTCCGCAGCTTCTCCGGCGGTCAGCGGCTGACCGTGGACTGGAACGCCTACCCGCTGCACCCGCAGCCCGACGTCCAGATGCTGCGCGGGCCATTGGGCGCGGCTGCCCCGGTGTTGCCGTCTGCGTTCCGCACCGGGAACACGCTGATCCTGGAACCGGCACCGTTCAGCGATAACTACCCCGGCCACCTGGGTTTCGGCGTCTTCTCTCGGAACGTCCACCTGGCCGGTTCCTATGCGATCTACCAGAACGGCAAGCTGATCGCGCACGGCAACCCGCTGGGCGGCATCGGGCCGGTACAGCTCAGCTCGACGCCCTCGGTGATCAAGTTCGTGCTGAGCGAAGGTCGGTTCGGGGCGGCATTCCCGCTGTCCACGGCGGCGACGACGGCCTGGACCTGGCGGTCGGCACCGCAGCCCGGAGCGACCGTCCCGCCGTCTTGGCTCTGCTTCACCCGTACCTTCAGGACGACGCGACAGTGCGCGGTGCAGCCGATGATGACGCTCGGCTACGACGTGCAAGGCCTGCCGCCGGACGGCAGAACGCCGGCCGGGCCTCAAGTGATCAGACTGGACGTCGACCACCTGCAGCTTGCCAGGGCAGCGCGGATCACCGGCGCCAGCACGCAGGTGTCCTACAACGACGGCCAGAGCTTCCAGCCCGCGAGCGTCGCCTCACTGGGCGGTGGCCACTTCCGGATCAGTTTCACCGCCCCGGCCGGGGTGGACGTGACGCTCCGGGTCCGCGCGACCGATGCCGCCGGCGGCTCGATCACCGAAACCACCCTGCGCGCCTACGGCGTCGCACCCTGAGCGAGCGAACGGAGCCCCGCAGATGACCTCCCGCCCCCGCCTCGCGTACTCACTGTGCACCGCTCACCCAGTCCGAGTCCTGGCCGCCGGGCTAGCACTGTCCACCGCGAGCCTCGGCGCCGTTGCTCCGGCGGCCCCCGCGGCGGCCAGCGCGGCCGCACCCCGGGCCGGGACACTCCGGCCTGCCTGCCCGGCCGCGCCGTTCGGCGAGGCGCGGTGCCTGGTCCTGTACCGGCCGCAGACCTCCGTCAACCGGGCGATCGCCGAGCGTGTCACCGGCCTGGCCGCGCGGCCCAAGGGCTGGGGGCCCAGGCAGCTTGAACGGGCCTACAGGCTGCCAGTGAACCGTCGCTCGCACGCGACCGTCGCGATCTCCATCGCGTTTGACACCCCGAACCTGGCGCGCTATCTCGCGGTCTACCGCAAGCAGTTCGGGCTGCCCGCGTGCGCCGTGCCGAGCGGCTGCTTCCGCAAGGTCAATGAGAACGGCAAGGCTCGGCCCCTCCCTATCTCGGGCGTCCGTTCTGGCTGGGACCTGGAGGCGACGCTGGACGTGTCGATGATCTCGGCCGCCTGCCCGCACTGCAGGATCCTAGTTGTCGAGGCAAACTCCCCGACCTTCGCCGATCTGGCGAAGACAGAGGACACTGCCGCCCGGCTGGGCGCGCCGGTGATCAGCAACAGCTACGGGGCTCGGGAGAACGGCTTCGCCCTGCACTACGCCGGGGCGTACGACCACCCCGGTCATGAGATCACGGTGTCGTCCGGAGACTTCGGCTTCACCGCGGCCAGCTTCCCGGCCGACCTGCGCGCAATTACCGCAGTCGGCGGCACCGTGCTCAGCAGGGCGCACAACCGGCGCGGCTGGACCGAGAAGGTGTGGAACGTCGGCTTCGCCGGCGCCGGGGGCAGCGGTTGCTCGGCCTACGTGGCCAAGCCGTCGTGGCAGCGCGACCGGGCATGCCCGGGCCGTACCGTCGCCGACGTCGCCGCGGTCGCATGGAACATCCCGATCTACAACAAGAACTGGGGCGGCTGGGTGACGGTGGGCGGTACCAGCGTCTCGGCGCCGCTGGTCGCCGGGATCTACGGGCTGGCGGGCAACGCGTCCACGATCAAGCCTGGCTTCGAGTACCGGCACCGGGCTGCCCTGTTCGACATCATCCACGGCAACAATGCGTGGCTCATTCCGCAGCCGAAAGTCGTCTGCGGCGACTCCTACCTGTGCGTCGCGAGGAACGGTTACGACGCGCCAACCGGTCTGGGAACGCCGGACGGGATCGGCGCGTTCTGACCGGGCGCGAATCGCCGGCGGCGAGGATGGATCTGGCAGCTGACATACCGGTACTGTGCGCGGACGGGCAGGTGAAAGAGTTCGCCGGCCGCTTCTTGGTGCGGAGCGACGGGCTTGGTGCAGCACTTGGCGCGATGGGAATCTTCGCTGCGGACGGAACCACCGGGATCAGGCCCTTCGGATGATCCGCGAACCGATATAGACAACGTCCCGGGCGCGGCTGAAGCGGATGGTTGCCGATGGCCTGCCATGGCCTGAGCGATCGTGTCGGCGTGCGGGTCGGTAGAGTTCGCGAGTGCCTCGTCCGTGCCGCGTCGGTATCCAGCTGCCCGAGGTCGAGCGGCGCGTCGGGTGGCCGGAGTTGTTCTCGATGGCCCGCACCGCGGAGGGCGTCGGGTTCGACTCGCTCTGGGTTGGTGACCACTTGCTTTACGACCTGCCCGGCGGCGTCGCGCGGGGACCGTGGGAGGCGTGGACCGCGCTGGCCGCGCTTGCCGCGGCCACCGAGCGGGTCGAGCTCGGGCCGCTGGTCGCGTCGACGAGCTTTCATGCGCCGGCGATGCTGGCCAAACAGGCGGCGACCGTCGACGCCATCTCGGGCGGGCGGCTGATCCTCGGCCTCGGCGCGGGCTGGAACGAACGGGAGTACCGGGCGTTCGGGTTCCCGTACGACCATCGGGTCTCCCGGTACGAGGAGGCGTTCACCATCATTCGCAGCTTGCTGCGGGGCGGGCGTGTCGACTTTGACGGCGCCTACTACCGGGTCGAGGACTGCGTGCTCGACCCGGGGCCGGCGCGGCCGGGCGGCCCGCCTCTGATGCTCGGCTCAACCAGCCCGCGCATGATGCGGATCGGGCTGCCCCATGTCGACGCGTGGAATGTCTGGTGGAGCGATTACGGCAACACCCCCGGCGGATTCGCCGCCGTCCGCGACCGCGTCGATGAGGCGGCCGTGCAGGCCGGGCGGATGCCGGGTGAGGTCACCGCCACCGCGGCGGTGCTGGTCAGCCTGCCCGGCGGGACCGGGCGGCTCATGGGAGATGTAAATGACGGTCCTATCAGGCCGGTCCAGGGCTCGCCCGCTGACATCAGCGGTCACCTCGAGGCGATGGCGAGGGCCGGCGCCGCGCACCTTCAACTGGTGGTGGACCCGATCACAATGGGGTCCATAGAGATGCTCGGCGAAGTGCTCGCCACGCTGGACCGTGACTGAGACATGCCCGATGCCACCATCAAACCCGTGTGAACCTCGTCGCGACGGAGGCCTGGCTTCGTCAGTCCTCGGCTGGGTGCCAGTCGACTGGCGGCGGCAGCGAGCCCTGCTTGATGATGCTGGCGTACACACTTTCCAGTGCCTCGCTGAGCGGCCCCACCAGGCCGTCCGGCAGCCCGCCGAAGAACAGGCGCCGCACAAGGTCAACGTGGCCGGGCGCCGACTCCTGCAGGGCCTGCCGCCCGCGGCTAGTCAAGGTCACCTCGGTCACCCGCCTGTCGGCCACCGATATTCCGCACGACACCAGGCCCCTGGCGCTCATCCGCCGCACGTGGTGGGACACCCGGCTTCGCTCCCAGCCGATCTGGGCAGCGAGCACCGTTATCTGCATCCGCCCACCGTCGGCGACGCTCAGCGCCGTCAGCACGTCGTAATCAGGTAGCGACATCCCGCCGTCAACTAGCAGCTGGCGGTTCATCTAGTACGCCAGGCGCAGCTGCACCCGGATATAAGGCCAGCCACGCCCGCTGCGGGTCCCCCTCGAGCCACCCGCCAGCGGGCGCCGTGCCGCTCCTGCCGTTACGTGACATATCACCTGAGTGTACTAGTCGCGCCACCTGGGCCTCCCAGCATCATCTCGCGGAAGCCGCCGTAATCAGGAGGAACTATGCCGTACGGGTCCCTGCGGGTACCGGCCAGGCTCTCAGGCGGACGGAGGTAGCGAATCAGCGCGGCGGGCAAGAAGCGTGTTGCGGATCTGCCGTGGCCTGACAGCAGAGAGGATCAATCCAGTGCCAGAAGCGAGGGAGTTGCTTCACAGCAACCTGCACGAGGTCTTTTCCGAGCGAAACCCTGAACGCCGGTGGGCGGCCATCGGGAGAACCTATACGGAAGACGTGAAGTTCATCCATCCAGACGGAGAATTTGTGGGCTGGCAAGCGCTGAGCGACCAGGCTCAGAAGCTCCTCGATGGCCTGGTGGCAGGCTACGTCTTCGAAGAGGACGGCCCAACGTACGCTGGCACCGACACCGCCGCGCTGGCGTGGCGTTTCGGGCCGCCCGGCAAGCCAATCGCTCGCGGGATCGATATCCTCACGATCCGTGACGGCCACGTGAG
>WNFD01021071.1_pt1 | contig 10538 bp, 13 predicted proteins | sample 5400491 | NCBI WGS metagenome assembly WNFD01 (sample SAMN13153343, study PRJNA577476) | soil metagenome | isolation source: 120 cm saprolite under Douglas fir tree site 2 hole 2 replicate 2 | place: USA:California | collected 2015-04-18 | reverse complement strand
CGCAGCTTGAACGTCGGCAGCGAGACCGATCGTGAAGAGAGCGCGCAGGGTGGTCAGAGTTGTTCGAGCGCCGCTGCCAGCGTTTTCACGCCGTGGAGGATAGCCTCTTCGTCGGTTCTCGCATAGCCAAAGAGTAGCCCTCCGCGTGGCAGCGGCTCCAGACTGAATGTGGAGATGGCCATGACCTCGATGCCCACCTGCGCGGCCAGCCTGGAGGCGCGCCGATCATCTTTCCCTGGCGGAAGCCAGCCGACAAGATTCAGCCCGGCCTCAGGAGCGTGAACCTCCAGCAGACCGCCCAGGTGGGTACATAGTTCGCGATGTAGCAGATCACGCAGCCGGCTGTAGTGGTGGAGCATCTGGCGCACATGGCGACCATAATAGCCCTCGTGCAGAAAGTCGCAGAGCGCCATCTGCTCCAACATGGGGATGTGAACATCGAGAAAGCGCCGCATGGTCAGCAAAGGCTCCACCAGTTCGGCAGGCGCGACCAGGTAGCCCAGGCGCAGGGTGGGAAAGAGCACTTTGCTAAAGGTGCCGATATAGAGTACTCGCCCGGCCTGGTCTAGCCCTTGCAGCGCCTCCAGCGGACGCCCACTCGAGCGGTATTCGCTATCGTAATCATCCTCCAGAATCCACGCGCCGGTCTCTCTGGCCCAGTCCAGCAGCGCCAGGCGGCGACCAAGACTCATCGTTACCCCGGTAGGAAACTGGTGCGAGGGAGTGGTCGAGACCAGGCGCGCCTCAGGACACCGCTTTCGCCCGGTCTCCACCACGAGACCCTGCTCATCAACCGGGACAGGCACTAGGCGTACCCCTGCGGCGAGAAGGGCACCCCGCGCACCAAAGTAGCAGGGATTCTCCATCCAGACGGCCTCACCAGCATTGAGCAGCGTGCGCGCTGCCAGGTCAAACGCACCCTGGGAGCCAGCGGTGATGATGATCTGCTCGGGTGTACAACGCACTCCGCGAGTGATGCCAATCTGCGCAGCAATGGCCTCCCGCAGCGGGTAGTAGCCAGCAGGCGGCTGATAGTGTACGAACGCACGCAGCGACTGCCGCGCGCGACGCGCGATCAACCGCGCCCAGATCTCGAAAGGAAAGAGATCCAACGCTGGCTCACCGCCGCGAAAAGCCCCGCCGGCTGGCTCCTCGAGGCGTTCAGGAAACGGCATGTCCTGGAGCGAGCGGACACGTGATGCCAGGGGGGTAAGTGATGCCTTAGGAGCACCTGGAGGCGAAGCTTCCGTCTGGACTGTCTGTTCATGAAAGAGCGTCGCTGGCAAATCTCGCGCCACCAGCGTCCCCTGTCCAGCCCTGCTTTCAAGATACCCCTCCAGCAACAGCTGTGTATAGGCCAGAACAGTCGTCGAGCGCGAAATACCCAGCTCGCTGGCCAACGTGCGCGTCGAGGGCAGACGCGCCCCGCGCTCCAATAACCCTGCTAGGATTTCCCCACGCAAGCGCTCATAGAGCTGCTTGTAGAGGGGTACCGGCAACATGGCATCGAGCGTGATCTCCGGCCGCTTGATGAATCTGGCACGCCTGGACATACTCATTCTCCTCCAGATCGATACAAGGTGTTCTAGCGATAAGCGCACTTCTAAGTGGTATGGACACTTTACCAAAAAGTGGTTCTTTACACAAGTCCATTCCTTCGTTATGCTTTTTCATAGCAATCAGAGGCAAAGCGCGATGAAGTCGATGTATCTGGCCCCGTGTCGGGGGCCTGGTTCAATAGTAACGTATAAAGGAGAAAGATTATGGTATCCACTTCCACCCGTTCCACACCTCAAGAAAGGGTTGCGACCCGCAAGCTCGTGTGGGTTGGACCACTGATGATAGTTATTGCAGTGCTGGTGAATCTTGTCGTGCGTTCACTCGCGGTCAGCTTCTTCGGCGTGGCTTCGAGCTTCCTGTACTTGCAGATACCAGTTGTCAGCATCACTACCGTCGTCTTCTTGATGTTGGCCCTGCTCGCCCTTGTGCTGGTCGGTCGTGCAAGCCACCATCCGGTTCGGATTTTTCGGATCGTGGCAGGTGTGGCCCTGCTTGCCTCGTTTCTGAATCCCCTCCTGCTCCTGGCCGGCTTATGGCTTCCTGCACCGGGCATGAACCTGCACATCTTCTGGACGATGATCGTCATGCACATTGTCTCAGCACTCATCGCTGTCAGTTTGCTGACGACGCTCCCCGTCGAGCGTGCTCGGCCCCTCGGCCACGTAGTAGAGAGATAAAGAGGAGGTTTATAGTCATCATGACTGCACGTATTCTACAGATCATCGTTGGTCTTGCCGGGCTGTGCGCCCTGGTGCTGGGCCTGTTCATCTGGATCGCACACAGTGACCTGACTGACATCCATATGCTCTTCGGCCTTCTCGTCACCCTGGGGCTACTGGTGATGAGCATCATCGCACTCACCGCCACCGGACTGCGCATATGGGGCCTTGTCGGTATTGTCTACTCCATCGTCCTGCTGATTTTTGGCGAATCTCAATCCAACATACTCGCTGGTCATCTGCACTGGCTGATCCAGACGCTGCACACGCTGGTCGGCATCGGCGCTATCGTGCTGACGGGCTTTCTCGGCGTGCGCTACAGGACACTGAAGCGCGGCGAGGCTAAGCCCGAAGCTTCATCTCAAGCGCTGCGCTGAGGAGGGAAGAGATGCGCATTTCCCGTGAGGGTCATCTGGTGACAGTGATCAATGTCTTTGAGACGAAACCTGAACAGCAGCAGGAACTGATCGAGCAGTGGATTCGCTTCGTCGAGTCCGTCAAGGGGGAGCCTGGCATGATTGGGGCGGCACTACACAGAAGCACAGATGGTACCCACGTCGTCAACTATGCACAGTGGAGGTCGAAAGAGGACTTTGAACGCTTTGTGAAGAAGTACCACGAGCAAATGGAGGCCCGTCGCCCGCTCGCCCAGCGCGTCGATCCACACCTGTACGAAGTCGTCTATCTCTTTGAGCGCAGAGGCAGTTGATTGCCTGAGCGCGAGCACTGCCTGCGTGCGAGAGAGCGTATGTCCTCCCCTGCTCCCGCGCGTATCGAGCCGATGGAGAGCGGGACGAGCAAAAAGGAGCAAGGATCGTATGGCAAAGCCCTATCGCGTCAATACGTTCGCGCGCATCAACAACACTATGATTTCATCGTTGTTGCGCCTGGGCATCAAGGTGTGGAGTTTCTCACTGCTCACGGTTCGCGGGCGGAAAAGTGGCAAGCCCATTGTGACCCCGATCGCCATTTTTGTTCATGATCAGAAACGCTACCTGGTGGCCCCGTATGGGGTCGTGAACTGGGTACGCAACCTCCGAGCGGCAAAAGGTGTGGCGACACTTACCCGGAGACGACACAGCGAAAGGATTCATGCCATCGAACTGGAGCCAGAGGCTGCAGCCCTTGTCTTTCGGGAAGGGTTACGCTCTGGTCCCCCAGGCGTTCCTGCCGTGATCTTTCGTGTGTACCGCGCGCTCCTGGTCCTCCCTTACCTGGGCGTCACCGAGAACGCTTCGCTTGAGGAATTTGAGCGCGAAGTGTTGACCCACCCGGTTTTTCTCGTCCAATCGGCTTCGGAGCATACCTGCGAGCAAGCAGGGGAAGCTTTGCCGTGAGCGGGAAAAGGCGGGCACCGGGCCACGACTCGTGGCCCGCTCGTTTCCTCTGCGAGAGCGCGTCCCGGTGTGGGAGAAGAGGTGGCCTTCCAGCATCCAGAGAGCAGTGCAAGCTCCTGCGACATCCGTCGGCCTCTTCCTTCATGCAAGGGAAACATGGGCACCCGTCGAGGCTCGGCATCGGAGATGGGTGGCATGACGCCGCCCTCCTGCCGCTGCGGCGTGTCCCGGGAATCTACCTGGTTTGATAGAGCTCAACCGCACCTGGCCCCCACCATGGAATGAGGGCCTTTTGATCACTCTTCAGGAGGAAATAGAGCATCATCTCTGTGCTCTCCGGACGTTTTCGAGTCTTTTGGGCCAGGTAAAACGAGAGGAGAAGAAGACATGGCACGAGTGACCCATGCAGCCCCCCATCTGCCCGTTGCAGAAGTGAAAAACCGGATGAGGACCGATCCCCGCGCGATGTCGCGGCAACGCTGGCTGATTATCTACAATGCTCTGGTCGAGCCGGGGCCCGCAGAAGAGATTGCGCGACATTGTGGCGTGTCCAAAGCAACAGTTCATGCGGTGATCTCCCGCTACAACCGTCTCGGCGTCGTGGCGATTGAAACGCCAGGCAAGGGAGGCCGACGACGGCAGTATCTCACCCTGGAAGAAGAGAAGCAATTCCTAGCCCCGTTTTTTGCGCAAGCTGAGTGTGGGGAGATCGCGACGGTGGGGCAGGTCTGGCGCGCCTTTGAACAGCGCGTCGGACACGAAGTCGATGACAGTACCATTTATCGGCTGCTTCATCGCCACGGTTGGCGGAAAATGATGCCTCGTCCCAGGCATCCGAAAAGCGATCTGGAGACGCAGGAGCAGTTTAAAAAAACTTTCCAGTTCTGGTGGAGGCAGCAGTGTCCACGCAAGAGGCGGGCGATGAACGCCCCGTACTCATTCTGGCCCAAGATGAAGGATGTTTTGGCCGTATCAGTGAGGTAAAACGTGCCTGGGCGCCTCCCGGTATGCGTCCTTCTGTTCCAGTCCAGGTGGTCCGAGAGTATGTGTATGTCTATGCCGCTGTTGCTCCTTCTCTGTCTGTTGACAGTATGGCTCTCTTGAGACATACTCTCTCATATGGGCTGTCGCCTCTGAGGAAGAGTGTAGCCAAACGAGCAGCACACCACAAGAATCAATCGGCGAAATCTGTCCCGAATGAGACAAGGAGCGCAAAATGACTCAGAAAGCTGACAATCTCCGCGTGAAACGCACTAAAATCCTGCTGCGAGAAGCGCTCATTGCCTTGATCGAGGAGCGGGGCTTCAATACCCTCACCGTCGGCGCATTGACCGAGCGGGCGATGGTCAGCCGGGCCGCGTTCTATCGCAGTTATCAAGATAAATACGATCTGGTCGAGCAGATCTTTGAAGAGGCCATGAGCACGTTATTTCATGCGATTGGAGAATTCGGGCGGGAACATCCCGCAGACGTGTGGATTCGGTTCTTCGAACAGATCGCCCAGTACGACCGGCTCTATCGGGCGCTGCTGGGGAAAAAAGGCAGCCCCTGGTTTGTGCAGAAGATGCGCACACGTCTTGCTGAGTTGATCAAGGAGCATGGAAGTGTAGGGGGTGCGCACGGACCAAGCATGTCCGAGCACGCTGCTCACCTGGCTCATCCGTTTTCCGATACGTTTGTGCCAGATCTTGTTGCCGCGATGCTTGTAGAGGCGATCACCTGGTGGCTTGAGCAGGGGCAACCGTATACGCCCAAGGAACTGGCGACGAAAACAGCCTTGCTGGCTTCGGCAGTGTTTCGGGAAGCCAGCACCTGGCCATAACTGGTGGTTCGCACGCACACCGGATCAAGGCTGCTATTTCTTGACTGGTTCTCTAGCAGACCGCACCTACCAAAACCACAAAGAACTCGGCAGCAGTTCACTACCGAGTTCCTCTCCTCTCACATGGAAAAGGCCAGCGGGGTGATTAACTGGCTTGCCCCGGCGCGGGGATCACGCCGAGTTGTTGCATCAAGCCGAGCAGATCATAACTGCCCCAGCCTTCCACGACTTTGCCGTTGGCATAGTGATCAATTATGGATTGCTCATACGTGGATGCGAGTGGGTCCCTTTTTCGGTTAACGGAGACAATCCCCCTCATTCACGGGTGTAGTGAAGTATGCTGGCATCTCTGCGGCAATCGTAGAAGTCGTGCAGTTGGTAGCCGTCTGGTAAGGTAATCTGCCGGTGTTCAGTGACTCCATAGCGACATATTCTCGCGCAGGTGGTGCCTTGTGGAAAGTGGATGAGGTATCCTTCTGGATGTTCTTCAATTTGGCAGTTGTGCCGGGTCAGATGATTTTTGCTTCGGCTGTCAACGTGGGCGGTGTTTTGAATTGGCTTATTTCCTCATGTTGCGTGGTGATGCTAGTGAAACCTGGTTGGTTGTCGGTATCTGGCATATGCTAGCCCCCTTTTGTGCCGATATGACACCTATGACTATGACTACTAGACATCTACATAGTCTCATTACTTGTCTAGTTCTGTCAAGATGGGGGGTCTGATACAATCCCAACCAAACGGCACGAAAGCGAGCATTATGGTACGACTGCGAGTAAAGGAGATTGCGAAGCAAAAGGGGATGAGCATGGGTAAACTCTCAAGAGCTTCGGATATTGCCTATAGGACTATTCAGCGTATCTATAACGACCCTGATTATATGCCCACTATTCCTACCCTTGAGCGCATTGCCAGGGTTCTTGGTGTAGCAACGGGTGATTTGCTTGAGGATGTGCCAGAACCATAAGAAGAGGGGTAAAGGGTACCTCATGCTCTAGTTGTGACTGTATAGGCGAAAAGGTCGTTCAAGTCCACATCTTGGATATGTGCAGCCTTCATCTGATTACATCGTCGGCACAGCAGTTGACAGAGCTGCTGCCAATTCACGCCGCCGATGCCTAAAAAGCCTACTGTGGAAGACCCTTCATTGTGAGCAAGTTCACCGTGTTTTGCTGGTAAATCATGTACTCTAAGACGTTCATCAGATAACAGATGTTCACTTTCCACAAAGCACCAACATTGAGCATCTGATTGCTAGTAGCATAACCGTTGAGAGCCACTACCAAAGCGAGGAGAAACGATGAAAATTCGGCGCCCCAAACCTCCACTCTTCTTCCTCTGTCTCCTACTCTGCCTCCTGACGGCCTGTGGGACAACTGAAACAGATCACACACCAACCAAGGTGGAAAAGACAACACCTGCCCCAACTGTCCCTGCTGCAACACCCACCGAACCAAGTGATTGCCCACCAGACGGAACGGCCCGACCTGCAATGATCATTCCCTTGACGTTAGGGAATCACCAGACTATTGTCTACATCTCTGATACCGGCCCTTTCGATGCTCCTGACACACATGGCATTGCTAGCTTGAAACGCTACGATGTAGGGACCGGAACAACAACGAACATCGCCAGTTTCCCAAAAGTACACCTTGATGATGCACTGGTCTCCGCCGATGGGCAATGGATTCTCTTTGACGCCATAGCGGATACCGGTCTACATAAACTCCAGCTCATTCGACTTGATGGGCAGAGCCTGCAAACACTCTACTGTCAGTCCCAGGCTAACCTTCAAGCTCTCCAATGGTCAAGCGATCAGAAGTACGTCGTTTTCTTGCGTAGTTCGACTACCAGCAACCAGGAAGACATTGAACTGCTGAACCTGCAGAGTGGTACCATCCAGATAGAATTTTCCCTGTCTGGTGCCAGTTATTACTATCAGCCTGTCACCTGGCTCGATCACATTGGTGTCTACGTGGGGAAGAAGAAGGCTGATGGTCCTGACGATTCATTTGCCCTTCTCGATATCAGGAAAGGCCCAAACCAGACAGAGCCGAACTTACTTCATTTTCAAGTAGCAAGCACAACCTGTACCGATTTCGACAGCAGCTATGACAGCACCCAATTGTTCGTTAGCTCATGTTACGATAACGGCCCCTTTGCTCCAATGCACAAAGTGCAAGGACCTAGCAGCATTATTGTAGAATCGCCTACAGGAGGCCAGTCAGGCACAATTTACGGTACCTCGACACTGGCCATTACCGCTGTGCGCTCAATCTCTCACACCACATTGCTGTTTACTGTGAATAATCTGACCGGCGATACCACTCACAACGGCTTATGGAAGATAAATAGAGACGGCACCTCCCTCGTGCGTCTCACAACCGACAGCATCCAAGAACCTCACATCTTCAACATTTACAGCCAGAATCCCTGGTCAAATGTCTCACGCGATGGCAGCAAGTACGTCTTGACTCCTAATGGATTAGGAATAAGTATACTCTTAATAGGGTCTCTTCATGGCGGCACACCTACTGAGCTTACTGATAGCCCCGAGGTCTCCATGGTAGGTTGGACAACGATGTAACAAGAGACCCCGTGCAAAATCTCACTTTAGCCATACGAGTTAAGGTATCAAGTAATGTCTCTACAATTTCTGGATCAGATACTACATAGAAGCCTGTGGGCATCCGCTTGCGCAGCTTTTGGATTGTTAGTTTTGCAGCAGACCGTCGAGACGGAACACAGGACAGCGCGGAGCTGCCGCCGCGAGTGTTTCTGGATCACCGGGTAAGTTGAGGAGTTTTTCGAAGAACGGGACGCCGTGCGGGACCTGACGTGGAAATTCGCGGAGGATAGGGGGACGCTCTTCGACCGGGAGCTCTACCAGAATTACCTGCTCTTTCTTGCGCCCGCGTGCAAGCATGCCACGGCCCTCTTTCCGTGCGTTCTTGACCCACTGCGTCTCAAAGCCAGTGACCACATAGCGCTGACCATTCACGTGTAGCACGGACACGGGAGTACTGCGCATCTTCCCGGTCTTGCGGCCTGGTATGGAAAGGATATACCAGGTGCCAAAGCTCATGCCCAGACGGTTGAGGGCAATGATCGCGCGATTGGCGAACTTGAGCCATTTAGGAAGGGTAGGATTAGTATTAGTGGACATGTTTGTTCCTTTCACTCGGTTGTCTCTGTCTTCTGAAGTGCCTGGGCAGCAACGATCCGTTCGCGTAGCCGTTGTGCCCAGGCGAGTTCGAGTTGCCACTGCTGGCTGACCAGATCCATCAAATCCAGTGCGACAGCGCTATAGAAAGTGCTAACGGAACTCTGTTTGATCGGATTGGTGACAAAATCGTGCGCCTGGGCTTGCTGGTAGTGCAAACCCATCTGGCAATAGCTCAGGTAATGATCCACCAGAGAGAGTCGATTCTCTGGTGAGATATACTCCAAGTGCAGCGCCTTGATGCGAAAGAGCCGTTGATAGGTTCCCTGATTCGAGGTGGTATCCATCATGAGCTGGTAAAAACGCTCCCGCCCCGCCGGAGTGAGCGCAAACACGTGCGAGGGACGATCTGTGGAAAAAGGAACCTGTGTGGGATCGGCCAGTACAATCAATCCTGCCTGCTCCAATCTGGTCAACAGAGACGAGAGCGTTCCCCGGCTGATACGTTCCCAAGGACCAAGAATGTGATTGGCGATGTCTGCGATCAGGTAGGCATACAACGGCCAATGCATCAGCAAGGCAAGCACGAGTAGTTCGTACATAGCATCTTCCTTCTATTAGAGATAGCCGTATGGATTTATAAAAACGTTTTAGTAAAACCATACAAATAACTATAAAAGAAAATAGCGGGAATGTCAATCGGGCTCTTAGAGCGATAGTGACGATTTTAGGGGAAAAGGCCAGCACTCGTCTAGAAGATCAGCTCAGCTTCCCCTCTTTTATTTCACCATTTTATTTGGCAGTTAGTTGATGACTAGAAAAGCAATAGTGATATTGCTAGCAGCTTTGTGGCTGGCATGGATGGTGAAGCGACCCGCTGCTCGCGTAACCCACAACTGCGCCTGACCGGGATTGCTCAGCAGGGTGAGCAGGATGTTGCTGGTCGGTGTCGCCGCTTTGGTGCTCACCGTCACCGAGCACCTGCCCTTCGGCAACCTCACATGTCCCACGGCATCGCCTTGCACCTGGATGTGCCCTTGCACTTGCAAGGCGGTTCCAAAGCCACTAGGCGACGCACTATTGGCGACGACACCGATGCCAAGCTTGCTGAGACCGAAGATGCCCGTGCCACCGACACTGCTCCCGAAGACGCCAGTACCGCTGGTGGTGATACCCTCGACGCCAGATCTATTCTTACTGAAGGCACTGACGCCAGTCCCAAGTATACTATTGGCGGAGATAGCATCACCGGTATCGTTGTTTGCAGTAACGGCAGGGGTACCACTCGCATTGCTCGTAAAGATGGTCGGCTTCTCGGTTCCGTCCGCATGGGCAGCGCCCGCGTTCATCTCAAGCAACGCTCCTGCCCCGACGGTCGCTACGGCAACTCCAAGCCCCGTTCGCAACAACCTGCGCCGGCTCTTCGGTCTCTCGGTCGTTGCCTGTTTGCTCACCTCCATGGATCTCTCAGACAGCGAGGTTTGTGCGAGGACTGCAGGTTGTGCTGGCCGCAGGGTCAGCAGTTCCTCATTCATAGGTGCATTCGCACGTTCCGACTCGGCTAGCCTGGCCACCAGTTCCTGGGTGGCCGGCTCGTTTTCTCTGGTAATCAACTGTTTCTCCTTCCCAGGCGCTGAAGCCTGAACAGACCACAAACTAGCGCAAGGAATTCGGGGTAATCAGAAGCTTCTTTGTCTAGATGCGTAGGAGCGAGTAGTGGCGTGAGACCCTGCTTGGGAGCCTTGCTTGTCCCATCCACGTTACCACCTCCGCTACCAACACTTTTTTCGTTTCTTCGCTGTTGTTGGCGCCTCTAAGACCATGATACTGACACCATCAAATACCTCTGAGACCGCACGTCGTTATCGTTTTTTTTGCTCAGAGGAAAGCTTCTATTGTTTCCCTTTGTTGTCGCGACTGTAATAATACATGATTTGCTC